>Ga0134125_10000737_pt1 | contig 42671 bp, 37 predicted proteins | sample KB31751_FD_96464 | JGI IMG/M metagenome (GOLD analysis project Ga0134125, IMG submission 96464) | Terrestrial soil microbial communities with excess Nitrogen fertilizer from Kellogg Biological Station, Michigan, USA - KB3-175-1 | ecosystem: Environmental > Terrestrial > Soil > Unclassified ...
CCGGCGATGATGGCGCAGGAGCGGAACGTGCGCTTCATCAGCGCCGACTCCGCGAGCCATTCCTCGAGATCATCGCCGAGCATGTCCTCATCGAACAACTGCGCCAGCGACAGGTCGCCGCGCTGGATGCGCAAGGCCAGATCGCCGAGGCCCCATACCGCCAGCGCATATTCGTTGGCGACGAACCCCAGAGGCTTCATGCGCGCGCGCTCGAGCCGCCGCGTCAGCAGCATGCCGAGTGTCTGGTGCGCCAGCCGCCCCTCGAACGGATAGCAGACGAGATAATTCTTGCCGCCGCGCGGGAAGGTCTCGACCAGCAGATCGCCGGCCTTCGGCAGCAGCGAGCGCCACTCCTGGATTTCCAGCCATTCGCGCACCTGTTGCGGCAGGCCGTGCCAGGCGTCGGGCGTCGCCAGCAGCGCGCGCACGCGCGCGGCCAAGTAAGTCGACAGCGGAAACTTGCCGCCTTCATAGGCCGGCACTTTCGGGTCGGCGCCGGTCGCCCGCGAGACGTAGACCTCGTCTTCCACGAGCGTCTCGTATTTCAGGATCTCGCCTGCAAACACAAACGTGTCGCCGGGCGTCAACGTCTCGATGAAATATTCCTCGACTTCGCCGAGCAGCCGGCCGCCGCGCCGCACCGCGCTGCCTGCAGCGCCACGCGCGCGCACCAGCCTGACCTTGATCATGTCGGCCTCGACGATGGTGCCGACATTCATGCGATAGCGCTGCGCCACGCGCGGATGCGTGATCCGCCACTTGCCGTCCTTGCCCTGCCTGATCTTGGCGAATCGCTCATAGGCTTTGAGCGCGTAGCCGCCAGTGGCGACGAAATCGAGCGCGGCCTCGAAGTCGGCTCGCGCCAGGCCCGCGTAAGGCGCCGCGGCGCGAACCTCGGCATAGACGTCGTCGGCAAAGAACGGCTCGCCGCAGGCGCGGCCCAGGATGTGCTGCGCCAGCACGTCGAGCGCACCGGTACGCAAAGGCGGCGTGTCCTGCGCATTCTCGGCGACCGCGTCGAGCGCGGCGCGGCATTCGAGCACCTCGAAGCGGTTCGCCGGCACGAGCACCGCCTGCGACGGCTCGTCGAGCCGGTGATTGGAGCGCCCAATCCGCTGCAACAGCCGCGACGAGCCTTTCGGTGCGCCGACGTTGACGACGAGGTCGACATCGCCCCAGTCGACGCCGAGATCGAGCGACGAGGTGCACACCACCGCGCGCAATTTACCGGCGGTCATCGCGTCCTCGACCTTGCGCCGCTGCGCGACGTCGAGCGAGCCGTGATGCAGCGCGATGGCGAGATTGTCGTCGTTGACGCGCCATAGCTCCTGGAACAGGAATTCCGCCTGGCTGCGCGTGTTGACGAAGATCAGCGTCGTCGTGTGCGTCTTGATCAGTGCATAGATTTCGGACAACGCATGCCGCGCCGAATGGCCGGCCCACGGCAGATGCTCGGCGGTGTCGAGCATCGACACGTGCGGCTGCGCGCCGGATTGTCCAATGACGATGTCGGCGAGCCGCTCGCCGTCGAGCGGCTGCGGCATCAGGAAACGGCGCAGGCCGTCCGGCTCGGCGACGGTCGCGGAGAGGCCGACAGTGGTGAGGCCCGGCGCCAGCGCATAGAGCCGCGCAAGGCCGAGCGAGAGGAGATCGCCGCGCTTCGACGTCACCAGCGAATGCAGCTCGTCGAGCACGACGCGCCTGAGCGAGCCGAACAGATAGGGCGCGTCGGCGGTGGCGAGCAGCAGTGCCAGTTGCTCCGGCGTGGTGAGGAGAATGTCGGGCGGATCGCGGCGCTGCCGCTGCCGCTTCGAGGCCGGTGTATCGCCGGTGCGGGTCTCGAGCCGGATCGGCAGGTTCATCTCGCGCACCGGCGTCTCGAGATTGCGCGCGATGTCGACGGCGAGCGCCTTCAAGGGCGAGATATAGAGCGTGTGCAGGCCGCGTCTCTCTTCTCCCCGCTCGCGGGGAGAAGGTGGCGAGGCACGCAGTGCCGAGCCGGACGAGGGCGCCTCGCCACCCTGCTGTAGCTTCAACGCCCCCTCACCCGACCGACCCCCGATCAAGCCGGGGGTCGGTCGACCTCTCCCCGCAAGCGGGGAGAGGTGAAGAGAGAGCTCCACCAGCGTCGGCAGAAAACCCGCCAAGGTCTTGCCGCCGCCGGTCGGCGCGATCAGCAGCACCGAGCGCCCCTGCTCGGCCTTGGCCAGCAATTCGAGTTGATGCGCGCGCGGCGTCCAGCCGCGCGAGGCGAACCAGCGCGCAAAGACGTCCGGCAAAAGACTTTCCGTTTCGGCGCGGTTCAGGAATGACAAGTGACCTCGGCTCTCAAGCGCGTCGTGGCCGGGCATGATGGTTATGGTTTCGCTCCGCTATCCTTCGGTCAAGTTCCGGCCTTCTCCAATCGGCCCGCTTCGTGCCTATTTATAGGCGATGCGTCCTGAAGGCATCCTCGTCCCGACCCCGTCCGGCGTCTGTTGCAGGCCCGGCGGCTTCCACATCGATCCGACCCGCCCGGTCGAGAAGGCCTTGATCACCCACGGCCATTCTGACCACGCGCGCGCCGGCCATGGCGCCGTGCTGGCGACGCAGGAGACGCTCGACATCATGCGCCTGCGCTACGGCGAGAATTTCGCCGGCCGCACACAAGCCATCCGCTACGGCGAACGGCTCACGCTCGATGGCGTCGAAGTGAGCTTCCACCCGGCCGGCCACGTGCTCGGCTCGGCGCAGATCCGCGTCGCCTGCGGCGGCATGAGGATCGTCGCTTCGGGCGATTACAAGGACGTAAGTGATCGTACCTGTGCGGCGTTCGAATTGGTGCCGTGCGACGTGTTCATCACCGAGGCGACGTTCGGCCTGCCGGTGTTCCGCCATCGCGACGCCGCCGGCGAGATCGCCAAGCTCCTGCATTCACTAGCGATTTTCCCCGAGCGCGCGCACCTCGTCGGCGCCTATTCGCTCGGCAAGGCGCAGCGCATCGTCTCGATGATCCGCACGGCCGGATACGACCGGACGATCTACCTGCACGGCGCGATGGAGACGATCACGCGTTACTACGAGAGCCGCGGCATCCCGCTCGGCCCGCTGGAACTCGTGCGCGGGGCCACCAAGGCCGATCTCGCCGGCGCCATCACCTTGTGCCCGCCGAGCGCCATGGGCGACCTGTGGTCGCGCCGCTTCCCCGACCCGGTCTTCGCGTTCGCATCCGGATGGATGCGCGTGCGCGCCCGCGCCCGCCAGCGCGGCGTCACCCTGCCGCTGGTGATCTCCGACCACGCCGACTGGGACGGCCTGACATCGACGATCACCGCCACCGGCGCCTCGGAAGTCTGGGTCACGCACGGCCAGGAGGACGCGCTGGTGCACTGGTGCAGGTCGCGGGGCCTGAAGGCGCGGCCGCTCGACATCGTCGGCTATGGCGACGAGGACGAGCACGACGCGGCGGAGGCCGAGAGCGGCGCATGAACAAATTCGCCGAACTGCTCGACCGCCTCGCCTACGAGCCCGGCCGCAATGCCAAATTGCGGCTGATCGCCGACTACCTGCGCACCACGCCCGACCCCGAGCGCGGCTGGGCGCTCGCCGCGCTGACCGGCGCGCTGTCGTTCAGGCACGCCAAGGCCGGCATGATCCGCGCGTTGATCACGGAGCGCAGCGACCCGGTGCTGTTCGCGCTGTCGTATGACTACGTCGGCGACTTGTCGGAGACGGTCGCGCTGATGTGGCCGGTTTTGCAGGCACAGCGCATTCCCCTCCCCCCGCGCAGCGGCGGGGAGGGGTTAGGGGTGGGGGGATCTTCTTTCAATTCCGGCACCGGACCCCCCACTCCCGACCCCTCCCCGCCACTCGCTTCGCTCGCGGGGGGAGGGGAGCAGAAGGCCCCCACCCTCACCTCCGTCGTCGAAACGCTCGCGACCCTCGGCAAGGCGCAACTGCCGGCGCAGATCGCGCGCTGGCTCGACGGCCTCGACGAGGTTGGCCGCTGGGCCTTGCTCAAGCTTGTCACCGGCGCGCTGCGCATCGGCGTGTCGGCGCGGCTCGCCAAGACCGCCGCCGCCTCGCTCGGCGGCAAGGACGCCGACGAGGTCGAGCTGCTGTGGCCCGGCCTGACGCCGCCCTATGGCGAACTGTTCGCCTGGCTCGAAGGCCGCGCGGAGAAGCCAACGACGCGCGACCCGGCGCCGTTCCGGCCGCCGATGCTGGCGCACGCGGTCGAGGACTCCGCGTTCGCCGGGCTCGACGCCGCCGGCTTCTCGGTCGAATGGAAATGGGACGGCATCCGCGTGCAGGCGGTCGCCGGCGCGGACGAGCACGGCACGATCGTCGCGCGGCTCTATTCGCGCACCGGCGAGGATATTTCCAAGAGCTTCCCCGACCTCGTCCGGTCGTTGACGCTGCCGGCGGCGATCGACGGCGAACTGCTGATCATGCGCGAGGGCCGCGTGCAATCGTTCAACGTGTTACAGCAGCGGCTCAACCGCAAGGCCGTCACGCCGAAACTCATCGCCGAATTCCCGGCGCATCTGCGCGCCTACGACCTGCTCGCCGAAGGCGACGCCGACCTGCGCGGCCTGCCCTTCGCGGAACGCCGCGCGCGGCTCGAACGCTTCATCGCTAAGCTCGACGATCTGCGCATCGACATCTCGCCGCTGGTGCCGTTCGAGACGTGGGAGCAACTCGCCGCCGCGCGCGCCGATCCGGCCGCCGCCGGCGCGGGCGCCGACGCCGCGGCGGTCGAGGGCGTCATGCTCAAGCGCCGCGACGCGCCTTACGTGCCCGGGCGGCCAAAGGGCCCGTGGTGGAAATGGAAACGCGACCCGATGATCGTCGACGCCGTGCTGATGTACGCGCAGCGCGGCCATGGCAAGCGCTCGTCCTATTATTCCGACTACACGTTCGGCGTCTGGAACGGCGCGGACGAGCTGGTGCCGGTCGGCAAGGCCTATTTCGGCTTCACCGACGAGGAGCTGATCGAGATCGACCGCTTCGTCCGCCGCAACACGCTTGCCCGCTTCGGCCCGGTGCGCGAGGTGACGCACGAGAAGACGCAAGGGCTGGTTCTGGAAGTCGCGTTCGAAGGCTTGCAACGCTCGACGCGGCACAAGTCCGGCATCGCCATGCGCTTTCCCCGCATCAACCGCCTGCGCTGGGACAAGCCGCCGGGCGAGGCCGACCGGCTGGAGACGCTGGAGAAGATGCTGACGCCGGCGGGCGAACAATGATCCGCCGTCATCCGCGGGACTGCCGGAAGCCGGCGGCAATATTCTGTTTCACGCCGACGATTGCGGGTCGGGGAAAGGATGGCTAATCTAAAAATAAAAATGCTCGTGTGAACAGCGGTCCGCATAGTTACGCCCGTAACGCGCGAATTTTCGTACCCGCTACAATCCCTAGTTTGCCGCCTCCGCCATAGCAATCTTCGGAATTTCATGGGGCTCACAATGATCCTTGATCGTCGCGAACTCTTGCACTGGGGCGCTTGCGCCGCTGCACTAGCTTCATCGTCCGGATCTGCTCACGCGCAATCGTATCCGGACCGCCCGGTTCGAATCGTTATTGGCTTTCCTCCCGGCGGGTCGTCCGACATCATTGGCCGCCTGATCGCGAAATTTCTGTCGCAACGCCTGGGCCAGACATTCATCCTGGACAACAAGCCCGGCGCGGCCAGCAATATTGCGACTGAAATGGTCGTTCGCGCCGCGCCCGATGGCTACACGGTGCTATGGGTGACGTCCCCCAACGCAATTAACGCGACCCTTTATCAACATCTGCATTTCAATTTCATTCGGGACATGCAGCCGGTCGTCGCGGTATTTCGCGTGCCAAACGTGTTGGAAGTTAACCCCTCGCTTCCGGTCAAGACCGTGCCCGAACTGATTGCCTATGCGAAGGCCAATCCGGGCAAGCTGAACTTTGCGTCGAGTGGCGTGGGTTCAACGGCACATTTGTCCGGCGAACTGTTCAAAGCCATGACTGGCGTCGACATGCGTCATGTCCCGTATCGCGGCTCGGCACCGGCTCTTGTGGACCTGCTCAGCGGCCAGGTGCAGGTCATGTTCGACCTCCTGCCCGCATCGATCGGCCATATCCGGGCAGACAAGTTACGAGCGCTGGCTGTAACCTCCGCAGCGCGATCGGACGCGCTGCCGCAGATCCCGACGATTGCCGAGTTCGTGCCGGACTATGAAGCCAGCACATTCAACGGCGTTGGCGTGCCCGCCGGCACGCCACCGGCTATCGTGGAAGCGCTCAACAAGCAGATCAATGCGGCGCTGTCCGACAGCACAATCAAGTCGCGGCTTGCCGATTTAGGCGCTACCGGGCTTGGCGGCTCGCCCGCGGAGTTTGGTAAGCTCGTCGCCGACGAGACGACGAAATGGGCGCGCATTATCAAGTCTGCGGACATCAAAATCGACTGATTCCAATTCCGCCCCAGGCCGGCCGGCTGGAGACTCTGGAGCGGATGCCGGCGAGGATCGAACGCGATGAACCGGCTCCGTCATTCCGGGACGCGAGCGTCGGCAAGTGGACCCGGAGTCCAGACCTCTCGCGAAGTGCCTGTTGTCCGGAGTCCGGGTTCGGCCGTTCGGGCCGACCCGGAATGACGGAGGATTTCGATGCGCCTTGACCGGAACACAGACTCGGGCCACGTCTCCTCCGTCTGGAGGGAGAGACCGATGGCCGACAATGTGGGGCGATGGCTCGGCGGATCGCCGATGGCGGTACTGGGGCGGCTGATCCTCGCCTCGATCCTGGTCGGCGTCATCCTGGCCGCGCTCGGGCTCGATCCGTTCGACATCGTGCGTAGCGCCGAGCGGCTCTTCCGCTGGTTCTGGAATATGGGCTTCGACGCCTTCCGCTGGCTGTGGCGCTACTTCCTGCTCGGCGCGGTGATCGTGATCCCGATCTGGATCATCATGCGCTTGATCAACGGCGCGCGCGGCCGCTAGCCCGGCCAGGTTTCCGCCGTCATCTCGGCGGCGTCGACGCCGACCATCTCGGCCAGCGAATTGCGGTGCCCGCGCTTGAGCGCCGCCGCGAGGTCGGACTTGATCTCGGTGAGCAGGCCGATGCCGCGATAGACCAGTCCGGTATAGACCTGCACCAACGTCGCGCCGGCCTTGATCTTGGCGATCGCCGACGGGCCGGAATCGATGCCGCCGACGCCGATCAGCGGGAACGCGCCCTCGGCGCGCACGAAGGTCTCGGCCAGCATGCGCGTCGACAGCTTGAACAGCGGCTTGCCGGACAGGCCGCCCTGCTCCTTCGCCGTGGCACGATCGCGCAGCGAGGCGGGGCGCGAGATCGTGGTGTTGCCGACAATCATGCCGTCGACGCGGTTCTTGCGCGCGACGCCGACGACGTCGTCGAGATCGGCGAGCGTCAAATCCGGAGCGATCTTCAACAGCACCGGCGTCGGGCCGACGCGCGCGCGCACCTTCTCGCGCGCCTCGAGCACGCGGCCGAGCAGGTCGTCGAGCGCGGCCGCCTGTTGCAGGTCGCGCAGGCCCGGCGTGTTCGGCGAGGAGACGTTGACGGTGAAGTAGCTCGCCACCGCCGCGAAGGTGTCGATCAGCCGCACATAGTCGTCGGCGCGATCGTGCGAATCCTTGTTGGCGCCGATGTTGACGCCGACGATGCCGCCGGCCCGCGCGCGCGCCGACAGCCGCGCCAGCACCGACGGCGCGCCCTCGTTGTTGAAGCCGAGGCGGTTGATGACGCCGCGGTCGGCCTCGAGGCGGAAGATGCGCGGCCGCGGATTGCCGGCCTGCGCCCGGGGCGTCACGGTGCCAGCCTCGACGAAGCCGAATCCGAGCCGCAGCAGGGGGTCGGGGACGGCCGCGTTCTTGTCGAAGCCGGGGGCGACGCCGACCGGATTGGGGAAATTCAGCCCGAAGGCCCGGACCGCGATATCCGGGGGGTCGGCCGGCGCCCGCGCCACCGGCATCAGCCGCAGCGCCTTCAGCGTCAGGGCATGCGCGTCCTCGGGGTCGAGCGCGCGCAGCAAGGGGCGGGACAGGCGGTCGATCAGACCGATCACGGGACGGACGCTCCGGCGGGGTGGAGGCCCGGACCCTATCGGTCGAGCCGGGGCCAATTCAAGGCGGCGGGCAAATATTGTGCTTGCAATGCTCGGCTCCGAGGTTATATTTCCTACGATGACTTTCCGCCCTGCCACAAGAGGGACGCGTGCAATGCGCGGCGCCGTGACATGCTGACACATGCCCAAATCTGGAACGCTCTCGACCGCCTCGCCGCGCGCAACAAGCTGACGGCGTCAGGCCTCGCGAAGAAGGCGGGCCTCGACCCGACCACCTTCAACAAATCCAAGCGCATCACGCCGGAAGGCCGCCAGCGCTGGCCGTCGACCGAATCGGTCGCCAAGGCGCTCGCCGCGACCAACACCAAGGTCGACACCTTCGTCACGCTCATCACCGACGGCGTGAAGCCGCAGATCAGCACCGTGCCGATGATCGGCTTCGCCCAGGCCAGCGACGCCGGCAATTTCGACGATTCGGGCTTCCCGGTCGGCCGCGGCTGGGACGAGGTGGCGCTGCCGCACGTCACCGACGAGCAGGCCTACGCGCTCAAGATCCAGGGCGAGACGATGAAGCCGACCTACCGGCCCGGCGACATCATCATCGTCTCGCCGTCCAGCCCGATCCGCAAAGGCGACCGCATCGTCGTCAAGACGCGCGACGGCGAGGTGATGGTCAAGGAACTGCGCCGGCGCACGACCAAGACCATCGACTTGAAGTCGCTCAACGCCGAGCATCGCGACCGCACCTTCCCGATCAACGACATCGACTGGATGGCGCGGATCCTGTGGGCAAGCCAGTGAGTCACTAGACGTTCTGCCGCCGTCCGCGGGACGGCGGTCACCAACCGGCGCGGGGGGCGACCATGACTGACATTTCACTGCATTCGCAGGGCTGCACGTGCTGCGCCGATCTGCTGGCCAGGCGTTTCGACCGCCGGCGTTTCCTGCACGTCGCCGCCGGCGCCGGGCTGATGGCGGCGTTTCCGCCGCTCGCCTTCGCCGCCGAAGGCAAGTACGACGCGATGGTGCTCACCTGCATCGATCCGCGCTTTCCCGAGCCGACCATCAAGTACATGGAAGGCCGGAAGATGATCGGCAAATACAGCCAGTTCACCTTCGCCGGCGCCTCGATCGGCGTGGTGGCGCCCGCGTTCAAGACCTGGCAGGTGGCGTTCTGGGACAATCTCGCGGCCTCGATCCAACTGCACAGCATCCCGAAGGTCATCTCGATAAACCACCGCGACTGCGGCGCGGCGAAGATCGCCTACGGCCCCGACGCGGTGAAGGACAAGGCGACCGAAACCGCGACGCACAAGGCGGCGCTGATGGAATTCAAGAAGCAGGTCGCCGAGAAGCAGCCGAAGCTCCAAGTCGAACTGCATTTGATGGCGGTCGACGGGACGGTGGATACGTTCAGCTAAACAGCGCGTCCGCGCGCGAACGCCGCGCCGCATTTGCGCTCTCCCCTCGTGGGAGAGGGCAGCCGCAGAATTTCGAAATCAAAGGATGGGTGAGGGGGACACCCCCCTCACTCATCATCATGACTGGAGAGACCGTCGATGCCCTCTCCCACGAGGGGAGAAGGCGCAATCAAAAGCGCCGCGTGCGCAATTACTTCTAAGCACTCCGCGCCAGCGCGCCGTCGATCATGTCGACGGTGTTCTGCAGGCCGTAGAGCGCGACGAACGAGCCGAAGCGCGGGCCTTTCTCCTGGCCGAGCAGCACCTGGTACAAGAGATTGAACCAGTCGAGCGACACGCCGGGGCGGCCGTCCTTGCCCTTCTTCTTCGGATCGAGGAACGGCTCGCGGCGGCCGACCTCGTAGACGACGTTCTGGATGTCCTCCGGCGTCGCGCCCGCCGGCAGTTGCGATAGCGCGTCGCGCAAGTCCTGCAAGGCCGCACGCTCCGCGTCGGCCGGCTCGCGGAATTTCTTTTCCGGCAGCACGAAGTCGCGGAAATAATGAATGGCGTAGCCGACCAGCGCGTCGAGCTTGGGATGCGTCTGTGGCGTCACGCCCGGCCGGTAGCGGCCGATGAAGCCCCACAAGGTCCCGGCGTTCTCGGCGTTCGACGTCGACACTAAGGTCAGCAGCATCTGGAACGACACCGGCATGTCGGCCTGCGGCGGATGGCCGGAATGGATGTGCCACACCGGGTTCGACAGGCGCTGACGCGCGTCCTGCCGGTTATACGCGTCGAGGAATTGATAATACTCGTCGACGTGACGCGGGATGACGTCGAAATAGAGGCGCTTGGCCGCCTTCGGCTCGCGATACATGAACACCGACAGGCTTTCCGGCGAGGCGTAGCGCAGCCATTCCTCGATGGTGATGCCGTTGCCTCTCGACTTCGAGATCTTCTGCCCCTTCTCGTCGAGGAAGAGCTCGTAGTTGAAGCCCTCGGGCGGCGCGCCGCCGAGCGCTTTGCAGATCTCGCCCGACAGCTTGACCGAATCGATCAGGTCCTTGCCAGCCATCTCGTAGTCGACGCCGAGCGCGACCCAACGCATGGCCCAATCCGGCTTCCATTGCAATTTGCAGCGCCCGCCGGTGACCGGCACGGTGAAGCGCTCCTGCGTGTCCGGGTCCTCGTAGGTGATGGTGCCGCGCGCCGCGTCGTGCGCGACCACCGGCACCTGCAAGACGACGCCGGTCTTCGGGTCGATCGGCAGAAACGGCGAATAGGTCGCCGCCCGCTCCTCGCGCAGCGACGGCAGCATGATCGCCATCACCTTCTCGAAGCGCTCGAGCACCTTCATCAACGCCGCGTCGAAGCGCCCGGACCTGTAGCACTCGGTCGACGACATGAACTCGTAGTCGAAGCCGAAGTGATCGAGGAAGACGCGCAGGCGGGCGTTGTTGTGCTCGCCGAAGGACGGATGCGTGCCGAACGGGTCGCGCACCTTGGTCAGCGGCTTGCCGAGGTCCTGCTCCAGCATCTCCTTGTTCGGCACGTTGTCCGGCACCTTGCGCAGGCCGTCCATGTCGTCGGAGAAGGCGATCAGCCGCGTTTTGACCTTGTCGCCGGTAAGCACGCGGAAGGCGTGGCGCACCATCGTGGTGCGCGCGACCTCGCCGAAGGTGCCGATGTGCGGCAGGCCGGACGGGCCGTAGCCGGTCTCGAAGATGACCTCGTCCTTCGGCCGCCGTTTCAGCCGCGCGACGATCTTCTTCGCCTCCTCGAACGGCCAGGCGTTCGAGGTCTCGGCGACGGCACGCAGCTCTTCGGCATCGATCGACATTACGGCCTCCGGCGCGCACACATAGGCAAGGGGCCGCGAGGCGTCAAATCAGCTCGTTTCCCTGTGTGGCGCGCGCGGTCAAAGGCCGCTAGACGCTGTGGCGTGAGTACGGACACAAAGACAGCCGCCGTGATCGGCGGCGGGCCGGCCGGGCTGATGGCCGCCGAGGTGCTGGCGCGCGCCGGTATCGCGGTGACCGTCTACGACGCCATGCCGTCGGTCGGCCGCAAATTCCTGCTCGCCGGCCGCGGCGGGCTCAATCTTACGCACAGCGAGCCGCTCGACCGCTTCCTCACCCGCTACGGCGCCATCGATCCGCTGCTGAAGGCCGCCATCGAGCACTTCCCGCCCGCGGCGCTGCGCGCCTGGGCCGAAGGGCTCGGGCAGGAGATTTTCACCGGCTCCAGCGGGCGCGTGTTCCCGAGGGCGATGAAGGCCTCTCCTCTGCTGCGCGGCTGGCTGCGAAGGCTCGGCGATCTCGGCGTGCGCGTCGCGCTGCGCCATCGCTGGCGCGGCTGGAGCGAGGATGGACGGCTGCGCTTCGATCACGGCGGGCGCGAGGTGACCGCGACGGCCGGCGTCACCGTGCTTGCGCTCGGCGGCGCGAGCTGGCCCCGGCTCGGCTCCGACGCGGCGTGGACCGAGGAGCTGGCCGCGCGCGGCGTCGCCATCGCGCCGCTCGCGCCGTCGAATTGCGGCTTCACCGCCGCCTGGTCGGAGGCCATGCGGCGCGTCGAGGGCGCGCCATTGAAGCGCATCGCGCTCCGCTTCGGCGATCACGGCGTGCGCGGCGAGGCGGTGGTGACACGCGGCGGCCTCGAAGGCGGCGCGGTCTACGCGCTGTCGCCGCACCTGCGCGAGGCGGTCGCGCGCGGCGGCGCGGCGACGCTCCATGTCGACCTCCGCCCCGACATGACCGAGGCGGCGCTCACTGAGCGGGTCGCGGCGCCGCGCGGCAAGCAGTCGCTGTCGAACAGCTTACGCAAGGCGCTCAAATTGCCGCCGGTCGCGGCCGCGCTGCTGCACGAGGCGACGACGGCAAAGGGCCGCCCGCTGGCGTCATTGCCGGCGGGTGAAGTCGCCGCGCTGGTCAAGGCCGTGCCCGTGCAACTGACCGGCGTGCAACCGATCGCCAACGCGATCTCGACCGCCGGCGGCATCCGCTTCGATGCGGTCGACGCGCATTTCATGCTCAAGGCCGTGCCCGGCGTGTTCGCCGCCGGCGAGATGCTCGACTGGGAAGCACCGACCGGCGGCTATCTGTTGCAGGCCTGCTTCGCCACCGGCGTCGCGGCGGCGGAAGGCGCGCTTCGCTGGCTCAAAACGGGCTGATCGGGAAATAGCGCAACCACAGGTCCGTGAAGCGGCCCTTCTCCCACAACCGGAACAGCGCCCAGTTGAACGCCTGGCGCAACAGGTCGTTGTTGCGGCGGACGGCGATGCCGATGCCTTCACCGAAGAAGCGGCTCTCGGTGTAGGGCCCGCCGCGGAAGACGCAGCAGCCCGCGCTATCGGTGCCGTTGAGCCAGAAGGCGAGCGAGACGCCGTCGCCGAACAACAGATCGACCTCGCCCTTCTTCAGCGCGGTGCGCGCCGCCTCCTGCGACGGATAGGGATGCAATTCGGCTTCGGTGAACAGCTCCTTGAGGTAGGCCTCGTGCGCGGTGCCGGCGACGACGCCGATCTTCTTGCCCTCGAGCACCTCCGGCTTGATCTCCTCGAACTTGACGTCCTTGCGCGAGACGAAGCGCGCCGGCACGCGATAATACGGATCGGAGAAGTCGACGCGCTTGCGCATGTCCGGCGTCGGCGAGATCGACGCGATGACGGCGTCGCCCTCGTTCCTGTTGAGCGCGTCGATCAGCGTGTCGAAGCGCCGCATCTGCACGGTGCAGGCGACCTTGATCTCCTCGCAGAGCTGGCGCGCCAGATCGACGTTGAAGCCGGCGGGACTGCCGTCCGGCCCGGCGTAGTCGAACGGCGGATAGTCGGTCTCGGTCAGGAAGCGGATGATGCTGATGCGCGAGAGGTCCGGCCGCTCGGGACGCCGGCGCGGATCCCAGAAGCCGGGCACCGCCATCGGGTCGGCCTTGACCGCGGGGGTAAGCGGCACCGCAGGGCTCTCGGTCGGCGCCGGCGCGGCGTCGTTGCGCGGCGCCTGTGCTGCGGCCGCGCCGATGCCGAGGACGGCGACGACGGCGAGCGCCGCCGCGCCGCCCAGCCTCCTGCCCTGCCCGAATCGCATCGATGCCTCGCCCGCGAAAATCGGGCGCGACCATAGCACCGGGATTGTGGCGGGCCAGAGTTAAGTGGGCCCCGCTCAGCCGGTGGTGAGGTGCCTCTCGATCTCGTGCACCGGCAGCTTGACGAAGTCCTTGTCGACTTCGGCGCGCAGCGCCCCCTTGAGGGCGTGCGAATAGACCGGGCGCAGCATGCCGAGCGCGCGCGGCGGCGCGATCACGATCAGCGATTTCGTCTTGCCCGCGCCGATCGCGGCATCGAGGTGATGCGCCAGACGGCTGAGGAATTGCTGCTCCGACTGGTCGTGCCAGTCGGTCTGGCCGACCGCGCTGCGGATCGTGCCGGCCGCCCCGTTGGTGCGGCCGGGCCTGTCGGCGCCCTGCTCGTGAGTCGACGGATGCTTCTGCTCGAACACTTCCAGCGTCTTCAGGTTGGGAAACTTGGCGTCGCCGGCGTTCTGCAGGACCAGCGCCTTGGCGCCGTCGCACACCACCACCCATTCGCCTTCGCGGATCGACAGACCGGACATGGATTCCTCCTTCACACCTGCGCAGAGCCTAGAGCCGCCGGAAACTTGCGCCCTTGCTCTGGATCAAACGCCGCGGATGGAGGTTGGGTTCGGCGGGTCTCAGTTGGTGCCGTCGAGGAGCCGCCGCGCGATGACCTGCGCCTGGATTTCGGCGGCGCCCTCGAAGATGTTGAGGATGCGCGCGTCGCACAGGATGCGCGACACCGGAAATTCCAGCGCGAAGCCGTTACCCCCGTGGATCTGCACGGCGTTGTCCGCGTTCGCCCAGGCGACGCGCGCGGCGAGCAGCTTCGCCATGCCGGCCTCGAGGTCGCAGCGGCGGCCGGAATCCTTCTCGCGCGCCGCGTGATAGGTGAGTTGCCGCGCGATCATGATCTCCGCCGCCATCATTGCGATCTTGTCGGCAACACGCGGAAACTCGACGATCGGACGCGCAAATTGCACACGGCTCAGCGCGTATGACAGCGCCTGCTCAAGCGCCGCCTGCGCCACGCCGATGGCGCGCGCCGCCGTCTGGATGCGCGCCGATTCGAACGTCTGCATGAGCTGCTTGAAGCCCATGCCCTCGACACCGCCGAGCAGGTTCTCGGCCTTCACCTCGAAACCGTCGAAGGCGATCTCGTATTCCTTCATGCCGCGATAGCCGAGCACCTCGATCTCGGTGCCGCTCATGCCCTTGGCGGGAAACGGATCGGCGTCGCTGCCGCGCGGCTTTTCCGCGAGCAGCATCGACAGGCCGCGGTGTCCGGCTTCCTTCAGATTGGTGCGGACCAGAAGCGTCATCAGATCGGCGCGCACCGGATGCGTGATCCAGGTCTTGTTGCCGTAAACCCTGTAGACGCCGCCTTCGCGTACCGCGCGCGTCTTCAGCGAGGCGAGATCGGAGCCGGTATTCGGCTCGGTGAACACCGCCGTCGGCAGGATCGCGCCCGATGCAATTTTCGGCAGCCACTTGCTCTTCTGCTCGGCGGTGCCGGCGCCGAGGATCAATTCGGCCGCGATCTCCGAGCGCGTGCCGAGCGAGCCGACGCCGATATAGCCGCGCGACAGCTCCTCGGAGACGACGCACATGGACTCCTTGCCCAGCCCCATGCCGCCGAATTCTTCCGGGATGGTCAGCCCGAACACGCCGAGCTCGGACATCTGCGCGATGATCTCGAGCGGGATGTAGCTGTTGGTGCGATGCCATTTCTGCGCCTGACCAATCACCTCGGTGTCGGCGAACTTGCGCATCTCCTCGCGGATCGATTCCAGCGTGTCGTCGAGACCGCCGGCGCCAAAGGTGGCGCCGTGGCTCTCGCGCATCAGCGCAACGACGCGGGCGCGGCGCTCGGCGGTGTTGCCGGTGGCGACCAGCTCTTCCAGGGCGGGCGTCATGCGCGCGGCGACCTGCGCGGCGGAAAGGCCGAGGTCGGCGGGGCGCACCACCTCGTTCTGGCTCATCGGGATGCCGCCGAGAATTTGCGCGATGTATTCGCCGGCGCCGATGCGGACGAGGTGCTCCTCCATCTCGCCGAGCGCGCCGTCGGCGGCCATCCGCCCGGCATAGGCGGCGAGCTGCCGCACCGCCTCGACATAAGTGGCGAGCCAGGCGAGCCCGTGGGCCGCGCGCTGCTCGCGATCGAACAGGCGGCTGACGACGTGGCCCTCGACCGCGACCCGGTGGTGCACGCCGGCGGTGGCGTCGCCGAGCAGCGCCTCGAGCGCGGCCGCCGCCTCGCGGACCAGTTGGGTGAGATCGTGCCCGGCGGCGGGGCGGGTCGCGGCAGTCGGCATGTTTCCCTCGGCTTTCCGGCTCGGTTCAGACACTACGCGTGCACTGCACAAAAGCAATGGGCGGCCCGAATCTGCCCGGTCCGTCCACGACCTACAGAAGCCTGGCGCAAATTGCTGAAATATTAACCATTTTGGGATTCTCTCGATCCGTGCCCCCGGCGCCGTGCCGAACGCCACTGGCGGGAATCCGACTCCCATGCAGTTTTCGAAACGTCTGGCTCCGCTGAGCCGCCTGCCGAGATTGCTCTCCTCGTTTTCGGTGCGCAGCCGCATCGTCGTGCTGGCGCTGATCCCGGTCGCCGGCTTTCTCGCCAACGGCATCACCTACATGTCGGGCGAGGATTCGGTCGGCAAGGCATTCGCCATCGTGCAGCGCTCGGACGATCTCGCCGGCGCCAGCCGCGACTTCAAGGCCGCCGTGACCACGATGCGGCTGACGGTGAAGGACTTCGACGCCGCGCCCAGCCAGAACCTGATCGACAAATTCACGACGGCCTACGGCGGCGCGCTCAACGCGCTCGCCACCATCGCCGTGCTCGACAATTCTCTCGCCCCCGACATCGCCGGATTGCACAACGACGTCGAGGCGCTGCGGGTCAATTTCGACACCTTGGTCGCGGCGCAGAAGGACCTCGGCTTCACCGACCACACCGGCCTGCGCGGCCGCCTGTTCGACGCCGGCAACGCCGTCGAGCGGATCATCAACCAGAACATGTCGTGGCTTGCCGCGGGCGATGCGCGCAAGCTGATGGTGTCGCTGCTGACGATGCGGCACTACGAGACGGAATACCGGCTCAACCAGGAAGACCTCAATCGCCAGCTCTTCATGCGCGCCTTCAAGGACTTCAACGCCATCTTCGGCAACGTCGACGGCACGCCGGAGATGAAGGATTCGCTCGAGCATCAGGTGAAGGTCTACGCCGACATCTTCAAGGACTGGGTGGACGGCTACAGCCGCGCCTATCCGATGCGGGCGATGATCGACGCCGACAGCGAGAGCATGCTGCCCCGCGCCGACAAGATCATCGTCTATGCGCGCACCACCTCGACCCGTGCGGCGTCCGCCCTCGCCACATCGCAGCGGCACACGCGCTTCGGCATCATCGCGGTAGGCATCGCGATGGTCCTGCTCGGCCTCGGCTTCTCGTGGATGATCGGCCGCACCATCACGCGCCCGCTGCACGGGCTGGCCGGAGTGATGCAGCGGCTCGCCGCCGGCGACACCTCGGCACGCATTCCGGCGACGCACGCGCGCGACGAGATCGGCGAGATGGCGCGCAGCGTCATCGTGTTCCGCGACACCATGATCGAGCGCGAGGCGCTGGCCAGAAAGCAGGCCGAGACCGGCGAGGAGCGCGAGCGCCGCAGCACCACCATCGCGTCCACGATCACCCACTTCAAGCACACGGTGGAGAGCGCGCTGGGCAAGCTGCGCGCCGCCTCGATGAATCTCGAGCTCAGCTCGAGCGACCTCAACAAGGCCGCCGACAAGGTCTCGACCGAGGCCGAGACGGCCACCGCCCGCGTCTCCGCCGCTTCCGACAATGTCAGCGCCTCGGCCGGCTCGGTCGAGGAGTTGGCCGCCTCGATCGGCGAGATCGCGCATCAGGCCGCGAAGTCCACCGACGTCGCCGGCCGCGCCGTATCGGAGGCCAAGCGCACGGTCGCAACCATGGCCGAACTCGGCAACGCCGCGACCCGCATCGGCGAGGTGGTCGGGCTGATCCAGGCGATCGCCGGGCAGACCAACCTGCTGGCGCTCAACGCCACCATCGAAGCGGCGCGCGCCGGCGAGTCCGGCAAGGGCTTCGCCGTGGTCGCCGCGGAGGTGAAGTCGCTGGCCAACCAGACCGCGCGCGCGACCGAGGAGATTGCCGAGCAGATCGGCGCGATCCAGTCGGCCGCCGCCGATTCCGCGCAGGCGATCGAGCAGGTCAACACCATCATCAACGACATGTCGGACATCGCGACCTCGGTCGCGGCCACCGTCGACCAGCAGAATTCGGCGGTGGCGATCATCGCCGAGGGCGTGCATCGCGCCTCCTCGGAGGCGCGCAACGGCGCCGAAGCGATGGCGCGGGTCGCCGGCGTCTCGATCGACGCGCGCGCGACCGCGGTCGGCGTCAAGTCGCTGGCGGACGCGGTCGCCGTCGAGGCCGAGAGCCTGGAAGCCGACGTGCGCCAATTCCTGCACGACGTGCAGGCGGCCTGACGGCGCCCTTGCAATCGGCCGGGCAATTGCCGATCTGAGTGCCGGCAGGCTGGAGCCCTCCTTTGCAATACCTCAGGCTGAGCTGGCGCGTGACCTACGGCGCCTTCCGGCATTTCCTCGCCGACGACGGCTGGGCGATCGCCAGCCATATCGCGCTGTCGACGCTGATGGCGCTGTTTCCGTTTATGATCGTGGTGACGGCGCTCGCCGCCTTCTTCTTCGGCTCCAAGGACCTCGCCGACGAGGCAGCGCGCATCCTGCTCGAAGCTTGGCCGCCACAGGTCGCCGATCCGATCTCGGCCGACATCACCGGCGTGCTCACCAACGTGCGCGGCGACGTGCTGACGTTCGGCGTCCTGTTCGCGATCTACTTCGCCTCCAGCGGCGTCGAGAGCCTGCGCATCGGCCTCAATCGCGCCTACGACATGGCCGAGACGAAGCCGTGGTGGTGGCTGCGGATGGAATCGATCGTCTATGTACTGGTCGCGGCGGTCGCGATCCTCGCCTTCTCGTTCCTGGTCGTGCTGGCGCCGTTCCTGCTCGACCGGCTGGTCCGGGTGGCGCCGCAATTCGCGGCCTTCAGCGGCACCATCACCTTCGCCCGCTATGCCGTGGCGGCGATGGTGCTGGTCATCGCGCTGACGCTCATCCACAGCTGGCTGCCGGCCGGGCGCCGCAGCCTCGGCGAGATCGCGCCCGGCATCGTCGCGACGCTGGTGCTGTGGCTGATCGCCGGCGCGGTGTTCGGCCGCTACCTCGCCGAATACGCCTTCGCCTACGTGTCGATGTATGCGGGGCTGGCGTCGGCGATGATCGCGCTGATCTTCCTCTATGTCTGCGCCTCGATCTTCGTGTTCGGCGCGGAATTGAATTCGACCATCGCCAAGGTGCGCAGCGGCATCGACAAGCAATGACGCGCGGCGGCCGGCCGCGGCGGCAGACAATTATTTCAAATCCTCAAATCGCACATTCATGGGTTGCAGAAGCAGCGTCACAACCGTGGCCCGCCAGGCGGAACCCGGTAAGAAAATGTCAACGCCATCCGGGGTTGAATGTCAGCCAGGAGACCATGCGATGACCGAGTCCGTGCCGCGCGCTGCCGTGGAGGCCTTCTACAGGGCCTATATCTCACGCGATCCGCAGAGGATCGGCGCGGCGCTCGACGACGACGTCGAGTGGCACGTCAACGGCCCGGCCGAAGTGATCAAGATCTGTGGCTCCTGGCGCGGCAAGACGGCGGTGGTCGAGCGTTTCTCGGGCCTGGTGCCGCAGGTGATCGCGTTCAAGGCGCTGGAGATCGAGCATCTCCTGGTCGACGGCGATTGCAGCGCGATGTTCGGCCGCCTCACCTGCCATCATCGCGAAACCGGGCGCGTGATCTCGCACCGGGTGTCGCACATCGCCCGCTACCGCAACGGCAAGGTCGCCTATTTCCGCGTCGTCAACGACACGTTCGACGCCGCCGAGCAGTTCCTCGGCCACCGGCTCAACGTCGAGGACGCACCGGGCGCCGATGAGGGCAATCTCATCGCCATCTAGGCGGCGCCGCCCGCCGCCTCGAGCACGTCCTCGAAGCTCTTGAGCCCCGGCGAAGGTGCGTTGACCATCACCGCCATGTTGCCGGGCGGGTGCTGGTTCTTCCACATCATCGTGTGCGCCTTCGGGATATCCTCCCAGGCAAACGTCTTCGACAGGCACGGGTCGATGCGGCGCTCCAGCACGAAGCGGTTGGCGAGCGAGGCCTGCTTCAAATGCGCGAAGTGCGAGCCCTGGATGCGCTTCTGCCGCATCCAGACGTAGCGCGCGTCGAACGTGATATTGAAGCCCGTGGTACCAGCGCAGAACACGACCATGCCGCCGCGCTTCACCACCATGGTCGAGACTGGGAAGGTCTGCTCGCCCGGGTGCTCGAACACGATGTCGACGTCACGTTTTCCCGTGATGTCCCAGATCGCCTTGCCGAAGCGGCGCGCCTCCTTGGCCCAGTCGTTGTATTCGGCGGAGTTCACCTGCGGCAATTGGCCCCAGCACTTGAACTCCTTGCGGTTGATGACGCCCTTGGCGCCGAGGTTGAACACGTAATCCGCCTTGGAGTCGTCGGAGACGACACCGATGGCGTTGGCGCCGGACGCCGCGACGAGTTGCACGCCGAACACGCCGAGGCCGCCCGAGGCGCCCCATACCAGCACGTTGTCGCCGGGCTTGAGCGTATGCGGCGCGTGGCCGAACAGCATGCGGTAGGCGGTGGCCAGCGTCAGCGTGTAGCAGGCCGACTCCTCCCAGGTGAGGTGCTTCGGCTTTTCCATCAGTTGCCGCGACTGCACGCGGCAGAACTGCGCGAACGAGCCGTCCGGCGTCTCGTAGCCCCAGATGCGCTGCGACGGCGACAACAGCGGGTCGCCGCCGTTGCAGTCCTCGTCGTCGCCGTCATCCTGATTGCAGTGGACGATGACTTCGTCGCCGACCTTCCAGCGGTTCACCTTCGAGCCGACCGCCCAGACGATGCCGGACGCGTCGGAGCCGGCGATGTGAAACGGCTGTTTGTGCACGTTGAACGGCGTGATCGGCTGGCCGAGACCCGCCCAGATGCCGTTGTAATTGACGCCGCCGGCCATCACGAGGAGGAGCACCTCGTCCTCGCCGATGTCCCAGGTCGGCACCACCTCGAGCTGGAATGAGGTCTCCGGCGGCCCGTGACGGTCCTGCCGAATCACCCAGGCGTGCATCTTCTCGGGGACATGACCGAGGGGCGGGATTTCGCCGATCCCGTAAAGGTCCTTCAGCGCAGCGACTTTTCGCAGAGGGGCAGCCGGCATTGCCTGTCTCCTTGAGCGGTGGGCAAGTCTGGCCCAATCCATGTTGCAACGCAACAACAGCGTTGGAGTGCCATAGCCCCGCTTTTAAAGTTTCCTCAAGCCTGCCGGCCTAGCGTGCGGCCCTGATGGCGGTTCAGCACATTTCCGCAGCGCGGCAACCGGCCCCTCCGCTGGAGCGGCCGCTCGACCTCGTCTGCTTCGCGCTGGTGGTCGCCTACGCGGTCTATGTGGCCGCCTCCTATGCCGCCGGCCTGTGGCTGGTGAACCTCGACGGCAGCGCCAACGCCACCGACTTCACCAATGTCTGGGCCGCCGGACGGCTGGTGCTCGAAGGGCATCCGGCGTCCGTCTATGACTGGCCGGTGCACAAGGCGGCCGAAGTCATGGCCATCGGTCATGAATTCGGGGGCTATTTCGGCTGGCACTATCCGCCGCCCTTCCTCGTCGTGGCGGCGGTGCTGGCGCTCATGCCCTACGGCGTCGCGGCGATCGGCTGGACCCTCGGCACCTTGCCGCTCTACCTCGCCGCCATCCGCGTCATCATCGGCGACCGCAGCGGCTGGATGCTCGCGGCCTCGTTCCCGGCGATCCTGTGCAACCTCGTCGACGGACAGAACGGCTTTCTCAGCGCCGCGCTGTTCGGCGGCGCGCTGGTGACGCTCGAGCGCCGTCCCGTCGCCGCCGGCATCATGTTCGGCCTCCTGACCTACAAGCCGCATCTCGGGCTGCTGGTGCCGGTCGCGCTCGCCGCCGGCGGTTACTGGCGCGTCTTCCTTGCCGCCACCGTCACCGCCGCGCTTATGGCGCTTTCGTCGTGGTTCGCCTTCGGCACGGATACGTGGATCGGCTTCATCGGCAATATCGGCCATACCTCCGACGCCTTCCTCGTCAACGGCTGGGCCGACTTCGGCAAATTGCAGACCGCGCTTGGCCTTGTGCGCACGCTCGGCGGGCCGGATAGCGCCGCGTGGGTTGCGCAGGGCGCGGTGACGTTTGCTGCGGCCGCGGCTGTCGCCTGGGTCTGGCGCGGCAAGGCCGATTACAATTTGAAGGCCGCCGCGCTCGGCATCGGCGCGCTGCTGGCAACGCCCTATCTCTACACCTATGACCTGATGGTGCTCGCCGTGCCGCTCGCCTTCCTGTGGCGGCACGCACGCGCGCACGGCCTCATGCGGCACGAATTGTCCGGCATCGGTGCGATCTACGCGCTGATCCTCGCCTTCCCCTTCGTCGATATCCCGGTCGGCTTCTTCGCGTTGTTGATCGCGGCGGCGCTGAGCGCACACCGCATCGCCGCGGGCGGAGCACGCTGATGTCCGTCTCGACGCTTCCCGCCGCCGCCGCGCGCAACCCGCGCAGCGAGACGCGTATCCTGCTGGTGATGATCTGGGCGGTGGCGACATTCTCGCTCACCATGTCGTTCGGCATGAGCAGCCTGTCGCCCGACGACGCGATGCGGCTCGTTCAAGTGCGCGACCTGCTCGCCGGGCAAAGCTGGTACGACCTCACGCAGTACCGTCTCGATCCGCCGCACGGCGTCGTCACGCACTGGTCGCGCTTGGTCGACCTGCCGCTGGCGCTCATGATCGGATCGCTCAAGCTCGTCATGCCGCAAGCCACGGCCGAGAAGATCACGCTGGCGCTGTGGCCGACGGCGCTGCTGTTCGCCTATCTCGCCGGCATCGTGCAGATCGCGCGCCCGCTTGCCGGCGAAACCGCGGCGCGCATCGCGCTCGTTTTCGCGGTGCTGATGGCGCCGGTGCTGCAGCATTTTCGCATCGATTCGATCCATCATCACAACGTGCAGATCGTGCTGATCGTCTGGACCCTGGCGCTGCTGCTGCGTGGTGGCGTCCGCGCCCTGGGCGTCGCCGGCGGCCTCGCGGCGCTGTCGGTCGCGGTCGGGCAGGAGATGGCGCCAGTCGTCGCCGCGCTCGCCGTTGTGGTCGCGGCGCGCTGGATCGCGGCGGGTGAAGGGGCGGCGCGCGGAACGATCACCTTCGGCCTCGCCATCGGCATCGGCGTCCTGCTGCTGGCGCTCGCCACCGTGCCGCCTGCCGACTATTTCGCCGTGCATTGCGACGCGCTGTCGATCGCGCAAGCCGGCGCGCTCGCGCTCGGCGGTTTCGGCCTCGCCATCGCGGCGGCGCTGCCGCTGAACACCGTTGCGGCGCGGGCCGGTGCCGCCGCCGTGCTGGCCGCCCTCCTCGCTGCCGCCGTCGGCACCGGCGCGCCGCAATGCCTCGCCGATCCTTACGCGCAGCTCGATCCGCGGCTCGTGACGCTGTGGCTCGCTTCGGTGTCGGAGGCGCGCAGCGCGCTCGCCATGCTGCACGATCTGCCGCAGCAGGTGCCGGCCACGTTCGGCGTGCCGTTTGCCGCGCTCGTGCTCGGCGTCATTCAATGCCGGCGCACCTCGGACGCTCAGCGCTGGCGCTGGATCGCCGCGACCGCGGCGCAGGCCATGTTCGTCGCGATCGCGCTGTGGCAGCTGCGCGGCTCGGCCGGCGCCAATGCGGTCGCCGCGGCGCTGTTTCCCGCCGCGCTCGCCGCCTGCCTGCCCGCGCGCGAGAATGCGCCCTTCGGCCTCAACCGCGCCGCGCTGATCGCGCTGCTCATCGTCAATCCCGTGTCGCTGCTCGCGCTCGGCAGCGCCGCCGCGCGCGCCTTCGCGCACGAGTCGCGTTTCGTCACCAGCGGCGACGCCGGCACCTGCCAGCAGGCCGCCGACTACGCGCCGCTGGCGCGCCTGCCGCGCGGCCGCGTGCTCGCCTTCATCGATGCCGGGCCGTTCATACTGATGCAGTCGGACGATGCCGCGTTCGGCGCGCCCTATCACCGCAACGGGGCCGGCAATCTCGCGATCCTCGACGTGTTCCTCGCCGCGCCGACTGAGGCGGCGCGCCAGATGGCCGCGCACGGCATCGACTACGTGGCGTTCTGCCCCGGCTCGCCCGAGCGCTACCAGTACGCCCGCCTCGCGCCCCAAGGTCTCGCGGCAGCGCTAGCCAAAGGCGACGCGCCCGCCTTCCTTGCGCGCGTGCCGGCCGCCGGAACCGATCTCGTCCTTTACCGCGTCCGCCGCTAGGCGCCAGTTTGATATTGCGCCGCAGCAAGAAAGCCGCCACTTTGACCGGGAGGCAGAGATGGCGACATGAGCGGCGACACGCCAACACGCGATAAACCCTGGATTTTTCGGACCTACGCCGGCCATTCGACGGCGCAGGCGTCGAACGAACTTTATCGCAAGAACCTGGCCAAGGGGCAGACCGGCCTGTCGGTCGCCTTCGACCTGCCGACCCAGACCGGCTACGACGCCGACCACGTCCTGGCGAAGGGCGAGGTCGGCAAGGTCGGCGTGCCAATCTCGCATCTCGGCGACATGCGCGCGCTGTTCGAAGGCATCCCGCTTGCCTCGATGAACACCTCGATGACCATCAACGCCACCGCGGCGTGGCTGATGGCGCTCTATATCGCGGTCGCCGACGAGCAAAACGCGCCGCGCGCTTCTCTTACCGGCACGATCCAGAACGACATCATCAAGGAATATCTCTCGCGCGGCACGTACGTGTTCCCGCCGAAGCCGTCGCTGCGGCTGATCAAGGACATCGCGATCTTCACCACCTCGGAATTGCCGAAGTGGAATCCGATGAACATTTGCAGCTACCACCTGCAGGAGGCCGGCGCGACACCGGTGCAGGAACTGGCCTTCGCGCTCGCCACAGCCGTCGCCGTGCTCGACACGGTGAAGGCGTCCGGCGAGGTCGACCATGACAAATTCTGCGAGGTGGTCGGGCGCATCTCGTTCTTCGTCAATGCCGGGCTGCGCTTCGTCACCGAAGTCTGCAAGATGCGCGCCTTCACCGAATTGTGGGACGAGATCACGCGCGAGCGCTACGGCGTCGCCGATCCGAAGCAGCGCCTGTTTCGCTACGGCGTGCAGGTCAATTCGCTCGGCCTCACCGAGCAGCAGGCGGAGAACAACGTCACGCGCATCCTCATCGAGATGCTGGCCGTGACCTTGTCGAAAAAGGCGCGCGCCCGCGCCGTGCAACTGCCGGCGTGGAACGAGGCGCTCGGCCTGCCGCGACCGTGGGACCAGCAGTGGTCGCTGCGCATGCAGCAGATCCTCGCCTACGAGACCGATCTTCTCGAATACGGCGACATCTTCGACGGCTCGGCCGAGATCGCGCGCAAGGTCGACGCGTTGAAGGCCGAGGCCAAGGAGGAGCTTCGCGGCATCGAGGAAATGGGCGGCGCGGTGGCCGCGGTCGAGTCGGGCTACATGAAGCAGCAGCTCGTCGAGTCGAACACCGCGCGGCTCGAAGCGATCGAGCGCGGCGAGCAGACCGTCGTCGGCGTCAACAGATACACCGAGACCGAAGAGTCGCCGCTGACCGGCGGCGTCGAGACGATCCTTACCGTGCCGGAAGAAGCCGAGCACGACCAGATCGAGCGGCTGAAAGCCTGGCGCGCGCAGCGCGACGCGCGGGCCGTGCAAGATGCGCTCGCCGCGTTGAAGCGCGCGGCGACTGGCGGCGGCAATGTGATGCCTGCCTCGATCCAGTGCGCCAAGGCTGGCGTCACCACCGGCGAATGGGGCTGGACCTTGCGCGAGGCTTTCGGCGAATACCGCGCGCCGACCGGCGTCGGCCGCGCCATGCGCAACGACGTCTCGGGACTGGACGACATCCGCGCCGACGTCGACCGCGTGTCGAAGAAACTCGGCCGCCGCATGACCTTCCTCGTCGGCAAGCCGGGCCTCGACGGCCATTCCAACGGCGCCGAGCAGATCGCCGTGCGCGCGCGCGACGCCGGCATGCAGGTCGTCTACGAGGGCATCAGGCTCACGCCGGAAGAGATCGTCGACGCGGCGCGCAAGGAAAAGGCGCACGTCATCGGCCTGTCGATCCTGTCCGGCAGCCACATGCCGCTGGTGAAGGACGTGGTCGGCCGCATCAGGGACGCGGGCCTCGACGTGCCGGTGGTCGCCGGCGGCATCATTCCGCCGGAGGACGCGGCCGAGCTGGAAAGAGCCGGCGTCGCCGCTGTCTACACGCCGAAGGACTTCGAACTGAACCGCATCATGTCGGACCTGGTGCGGATCGTGGAGCGGAAGAAAGAGACGAGCGGGGTGTGAACTACTTCACCGCTCCCCGCAGACGGGGGGAGGGAAGAAGCGCCAGCACCTCCGCCAGCTTCCTGGGGCTGACCGGCTTGACCAGATACGCGTTCATGCCCGCCGCCCGCGCGGCGTCCTCGTCGTCGCTGCGGGCGCGGCCGGAGACGCCGATCACCGGCACGCGGCCGGCTTCGCCCGGCAGCGCGCGGATGCGGCGTGTCGCCTCGAGGCCATCGATGCCGGACAGCGTCACGTCCATCAGCACGGCGTCATAGCCGCCGCGCGCCGCCGCCTCGATCGCCGCCTCGCCGCTCGACACGAAATCGGCGCGGTGGCCGAGCTCGCCGAGGATCGTGTTCATGATGACGCGTCCGTACGGATTGTCCTCGGCGCAGAGCACGTGCAGCGCGCGGGCGGCAGCCGGCGGCGGCGCGCCGGCCCCTCCCCCGGCGGTGACGCGCTCGGCCAGCACGGTGAGGCGGAACGTCGAGCCCTTGCCCTTCGCGCTCGTCACGGTGAGGTCGCCGCCCATCGCCCTGGCGATGCGCTTGACGAAGGTGAGGCCGAGGCCGGCGCCGCCGTAGTGCCGCGCAACCTCGGCGCTGGCCTGCGCGTAGGGGCGGAACAGCGCCTTTAAGTCGGCCGCGCTCATGCCGATGCCGCTGTCGGTGATCGTGAAGACAAGCCGCACGCTCTTGCCCCGTGCCGGCTCGGCCGCGGCGGCGAAGCGTACCGCGCCCTGGTGCGTGAACTTGACGGCGTTGTCGGCGAGGTTTTCCAGCGCGGCGCGCAGGCGCAAGGCGTCGCCGGCGGCCTGCGCCGGCAGGTCGCGCGAGATCGAGGTCTCCACGGCGATGCCCTTGTTGGCGGCGCGCGCGGCCATGCCCTCGGCCACGGCCTCGGCGAGCACGCGCGGCGAGAACGGCTCGCGCCGCAGCACGAGACCAGCGGCGTCGGCGCGCGCCGCGTCGACGATCAAGGTCGACAGCGCGGCCAGATGCTCGGCGCCGCTCTTGACCGCCGCCGCCCATTGCCGCTCGCGCGGGCCGAGATCGGACGCGGCGAGCAATTCGGCCAGCGCCAGAATGCCGGTCAGCGGCGTGCGAATGTCGTGCGCGACGCCGGCGAGCGCGGCCTCGATGGCGCGCGGACGCACCGGGCGTTTCCGCCTCGCCGTCTTCGCTTTGCGCTTGCGCTTCGCCATGAATCCCCCAGCCCGGGCCCAATCTGGCACGGGCGGCGGGCTCAATCGAGCCCGGCGAGACGGCGGACCTCGCGCGGGGTCAGGCCCTGCGCGCGCAGTTCGCGCAGGCCCGTCGCCTGCGTCGATTTCGACAGCTTTCGGCCGTCGGCATCGAGCAGCAGCCGGTGATGGTGATAGCGCGGCGCCGGCAGGCCGAGCAGCGCCTGCAAGAGGCGGTGCACCGCGGTGGCGTGAAACAGATCGCGGCCGCGCACCACGTCGGTGACGCACTGCGCCGCGTCGTCGGCGACGACGGCGAGGTGATAGCTGGTAGGCACATCCTTGCGCGCGAGAATGACGTCGCCCCAGGCGGCCGGATCGGCGGCGACCGTGCCGGCCTCGCCGCCGGGTCCCGCGCCGGTCTCCTGCCAATCGAGGCGCGGCACCCGCGCAAGCGCCGCCGCGATGTCGAGCCGCAGCGAATAGGGCACGCCGGAGGCGATGCGGGCGGCGCGCTCTTCGGCGCTCAATCTTTTCGCCGTGCCGGGATAGAGCGGCGCGCCGTCGGGATCGCGGCCAACCGCCAGCGCGGCGATCTCGGCGCGGCTCTCGAAGCTCGGATAGACGAGACCCATCGCTTTGAGCCTGTCGAGCGCCGCCTGGTAATCGGCGAAATGCTCCGACTGCCGCCGCACCGGTTCCTCCCACGCGAGACCGAGCCAGGCGAGGTCCTCGTAGATCGCCGCCTCAAACTCCGGCCGGCAGCGCGTGGCGTCGATATCCTCGATGCGCAGAAGCAGCCGCCCGCCGGCGGCCTTGGCCATGCCGGCGTTGAGCAGCGCCGACAGCGCATGGCCGAGATGCAGATGGCCGTTCGGCGACGGGGCAAAGCGGAAAACGGGTGGCATCATATTATTCGGACTGGCAGCCCTTTTCTGTGTCATGCCCCGCGCAAGCGGGGCATCCAGTAGTCACAGGCCTACAAGGTTTATCACACGCGCAACCGAATACTGGATCGCCCGCTTTCGCGGGCGATGACGACCGGTTAGGTTCACGGGGACAACATTGCCAATGACCCACTTCCTCCACACCGAAGACGACCTGCGCGCAGGCCTCGTCGAGCTCATCAGGCAGGATCCGCGGCTCGGCCCCGTCGCCGAGAAGGCCGGCGCGTTCGCGCTGCGCCGGCGCGAGGCGGGCTTCGCCGGTCTGTGCGCCATCGTCTGCGGCCAGCAGCTCTCGACTGCGAGCGCGGCTGCGATCCGCGACCGGCTCTTTGCCGCGTTCGATCCGTTCCACCACGACGCCGTGCGCGCCGCGCGCACCGGCAAGCTGCAACGCCTCGGCCTGTCGATGCCGAAGATCAAGTCGATCCGCGCCATCGCCAAGGCGGTCGCCGACGGCGCCATCGACCTCACCGCGGTCGGCGACATGGACGCCGATGTCGCGCACGCGGCGCTCGTGCAATTGCACGGCATCGGCCCGTGGACCGCAGACATCTACCTGCTGTTCTGCCTTGGACATGCCGACGCCTTCCCGGCCGGCGATCTCGCCGTGCAGGAGGCGGTGCGCATCGCCTTCAATCTGCGCAAGCGGCCGGACGCCAAGGCGCTCAACAAGATCGCCGAGGCGTGGCGGCCGTGGCGGGGCGTGGCGGCGCATCTGTTCTGGGCCTACTATCACGTGGTCAAGCGCCGCGAGGGCATCTCGCTGCAGGCGAAGAAGCCGGCTGCAAAATCGCGCAAGAAGACGGCGCGCAAGAAAAAGTCCGGCAGGACATCCACGGCAAGGAAACGGAAGAATGGCTGATCTCGACGGCCCGCGTCTCGAACCGCGCTCGGGCGCCGCCAAACAGCTCGTCGTGTTCCTGCACGGCTATGGCGCCGACGGCAACGACCTGATCGACATCGGCCGCGCCTGGCAACCGAGCCTGCCCGACGCCGCCTTCGTCTCGCCGCATGCGCCGCGCCCGTGCGGGCAGGCGCCGGTGGGCCGCGAATGGTTCCCGCTGACCATGCGCGATCCGAACGAGCGCTGGGACGGCGTCAACGCCGCCGCGCCCGTGCTCGACGCCTTCCTCGACGCCGAGCTCAAGCGGCACAACCTTGCGGACAAGGCGCTGGCGTTGGTCGGCTTCTCGCAGGGCACGATGATGGCGCTGCATGTGGGCTTACGCCGCGCCGCTGCGCCGGCCGCGATCGTCGGCTATTCCGGCATGCTGGTGGCGCCGCCCGACGAAGCCGACATCGACGCCTTCGCCGCCGAGGTCCGCGGCCGCCCGCCGGTATTGCTCGTGCACGGCGACCAGGACCAGCTGATCCCGGTGCAGGCGCTGATGCACGCGGCGCAGGGCCTCGCGGCGCTCGAGGTCCCGGTCGAGTGGCATATCTCGCCGGGGGTCGGCCACGGCATCGACCAGGAGGGGTTGCGCCAGGGCGGTGAATTTCTTGTGCGCAGGTTTTCCGGGCGCTGAGCCGGACCCCTTGCCCGCACCCCCACATCTACTTCACAATCCCGTCACGGTGCCCTATTACTAGATCGTTCGCTGCGTGGCGGCAGCCTTGAAGGAGGCCGGAGAGCTCGCTTGAACGTGCACGTTTCGCCCAGTGGTTTTCCATCCCTGGTGCTCAACGCAGATTTCAGGCCGTTGAGCTATTACCCGCTGTCGCTCTGGTCCTGGCAGGACACGATCAAGGCGGTGTTCCTCGAACGCGTGAACATCGTCGCCAATTACGATCACGCGGTGCGCAGCCCGTCCTTCGAGATGAAGCTGCCGAGCGTCGTCTCGCTCAAGACCTTCGTCAAACCCTCGACGCATCCCGCCTTCACGCGGTTCAACGTATTCCTGCGCGACCGCTTCTCGTGCCAGTACTGCGGCGACCGCGACGACCTGACCTTCGACCATCTGGTGCCGCGCTCGCGCGGCGGCCTGACGACGTGGGATAACGTCGTCGCCGCGTGCTCTCCGTGCAATCTGCGCAAGGGCAATCTGACGATGGACGAGGCCAAGATGTGGCCGTCGCAACTGCCGTTCCAGCCGACGGTACACCACCTGCACCGCAACGGCAGGCTGTTCCCGCCGAACTACCTGCACGAAAGCTGGATGGACTATCTCTACTGGGACAGCGAGCTGGAGCCGTAAGGCGCGCGCGGTCTCACAAGCACAATGGCGGGGAACGCCCCGGCCATTTTCGTTTTCAGAGATGCCTTCGCTCACACCCCCGGCAGCATGCGCTGCAGGACGCCGTCGCGGCGGAAGAAATAGTGATAGAGCGCGGCGAGCACGTGCAGCCCGACCAGCGCCAGCATGGCGTAGTTGGCGAGCAGCATGTGGACGTCGCCGGTCCAGCCCCAGCCCGGCGCGCGCGTCGCCATGATCTTGGGCATGTCGAACAGGCCGAAGAAAGACACCGGCATGCCGCGCCACGAGGCGTTGATCCAGCCGAGGATCGGCACCACGAACAGCAGCACATAGAGCAGCCAGTGCACGACGCGCGCCGAGGCCGTCTGCCACGGCGGGATTCCGTCCTCCGGCGGCGGCTCGCCCTGCGTGGCGCGATAGCCGAGCCGGATGACGGCGACGACCAGGATCAGGGCGCCGAAGGAGAAGTGCAGGCCGATCAGCGTGGTCACCGGCGTGTCGCGCTTGATGTCGGGCATCAGCCAGCCGAGCGCGAACTGGATGATCAGCAGCGCCAGGATCAGCCAATGCAGCGTGCGCGCGGCCGTCGTGTAGCCCGCGCCGGCTCGTTCAACCATGGAAAGACCTCCAGCCCTGATGATGGAACTCTACAGACCAACCACTTGCGGCGGAACCGGGGCGCCCCCATATTCGTTCCAACGATGGTGTCGAGCCTGCAAGGGCTCCACCACGGCGCGTTGTGGAAACGCAACGCGTGTGACGGCCACGGGACCAGCAGGCGACGCCGGATGAACGCGCGCCATGGGTCTTCGTGGTCGTTGTCGTTTTGGCGGACTATTCCGCCGGGCGCGCCAGCGCGGCGCGGAAGCCGAGCGCGGCGGCCGCCGCCAGCGCCAGCGATACCAGCACGTCGTACCCGGCCAGCGAAATGCCGAACAGCCGCCATGCCGCCTCGTCGCAGCGGACGATGCGGATGTTCTGGAGACTCTTGAGCAGGTTCGCGGTCGAGCCGATGCTGTTGACCGGACCGCTGCAATCGGTCGGGCCCGGCCAGAATTGCCACTCGACGCCGGCGTGGTAGGCGGACAGGCCCGTATTCCACAGCATCACCAGCGCGATCGCCAGGAAGCCGAGCATCAGCACCCTGCGCGAGGCGCCGTTCGAGCCGCCGAGGATCAAGAGCGCCGCGAGCGGCACGGCGATGTAGAACGCCTTGCGCTGGTCGAGGCACAGCGGACAGGGCGGATAGCCGAGCACGTACTGAAAAAAGAAGAAGCCGCCGATGGTCGCGAGCCCGACAATGGCGACGAAGGCGGCGGCGAGTGTCAGGCGGTCCGCGGCAGCGGCTCGTTCAGCGATCATGACGCGCTCTCGGTCATTCCATCGACGATGAGAAGTCGTCCGCCCCCGCCGAAGGCTTCGGCGGATTCCCCCCGCCGTTCCTGACGAAGCCACCCGAAGCCGCAGGCTAAGGATGGTGCCCCTGGCCGGACTCGAACCAGCACGATGTTTCCACCACCTGATTTTGAGTCAGGCGCGTCTACCAATTCCGCCACAGGGGCATCGTCTCGATCGCGCATGGCCGGCCGGAACGAGCTCATCGAGTGTCCCGGGCCAGGCGCGGCGGCGCGGATCATAGCGGCGGAACGCTCCGGGTCAACGGCAACCGGCGGCTTGTCGGCGGCGCTTGTGGCGCTTTCGAGGCCGGGGCCGGCACCCTATGATGGCGGCCACGCCAAACATACCGCGGGAGAGCGCGATGAACGAAGAGGCTTTGAATTCCTCGCTGCGCAAGTTTCTCAAGGTCGTCGGGGTCACCTCGCAGGGCGAGATCGAGAGGGCGGTGCGCGCCGCCGCGGAGGCCGGCAAGCTCAAGGGCAAGTCCGGGCTCAAGGCGCAGATGGTGCTGACCATCGGCGACGTCGGCCTGACGCACCGGATCGAAGGGACGATCGACCTCGAATAAAGGTCCGCGTGGCGCATGCGTCATCCGACCGCGCGTCGGCGCGGCGCGGGCCGTGAAACCATGCGGCGGTCCGGCTGCTTGTCCTTTGGTTGTCACAAAGGAGAGCAGCACGATGATGAAAGCGACGATCTGCGCGGCGGCCGCCGCCGGCTTTCTCGCCCTCGCGGCGCCGGGCGGCGCGCAAGCCGCCATGCCGGTCAATGCCGGAATCGGCGGGGCAAGCGGCGGCATGGTCCAGACCGTGGGCTGGCACCACCACCATCATTGGCGCCGCTGGCATCACCGCAGCCATGTGTGCTGGGTCACCCGCCGCGCTCATTGGCATCACGGCCACCGCGTGGTGACCCGGGTTCGCCGCTGCGCCTGGCGCTGACCGGGTAACGATCGAGGCGCGCGACGGGGCGGCGGCGGTAACGCTGCCGGCTTCGCGCACCTGGGCCGATCAGGCGTTCGGACGGCCGAAAGCAGCCTCCATCTCGCGCCGCACCTTCACCGCCGTATCGCCGGCGTCGATCTCGACGTCGGCCCAGGCGAGCGCGCCGCCTTCCGCAATGTCGCGCTTGAGCCTGACATTGTGCGCCAGGCCGAGCGGCAGCAGGCCGCGCTCGAGCGACACGTCCGCCGGCGTCTGCTTGCCCCAGACGCAGAAGCCGCCCTCGCCGTCGAGCATCTCTCCCGCTTTCAGCGCGCGCTTCGCCGTCGCCACCACGTCCGAGCGGAAACCGGTGGGCGCGCCGGTCGGCTCGCCGCGCAGCGCGCAGCTTGCGACCGAGATGCCGAGCTCGAGCCCGATCATGTGGATCGGCCGGTACAGCGCGGCGTATTTGCCCGTCTTGTCCGGCAGCATCGCGTATTCCTTGAAACAGCGGCGGGCATACTCGGTCTCGCCCTCGAACACTACGTAAGTGCCGAGCGCCAGATGATGCGGCACGTCGCGACCGTCGCGGTAGACCGACGACGTCACCTCGGTGACGCCCTCTTTCTCCAGCGTACCGCCCTGCGCCTTCGGCTTGCAGACATCGGCCAACTCGAACCGCGTCGCCGGCGGGAAGTGCAGGCCGTCCGACTGCGGCACGAGGCCGGTGGCGTTGCACACCGCCGTCATCTCGATGCCCGACTTGGTGCCGTCGACGAAGGAATTGAACATCTTCGGATTGATCGACTTACGATCGGAGATGTTGAGATATTTGTCGAGGATGTCCCAGACATTGTCCGGGTTCGACTGGTGATAGTGCGGCTCGTAGCGCGTGCCCTTGCCGGCGGCGATCACCTTGAAGCCGGCGGCGCGCGCCCAGTCGACCTGCTCGCAGATCAGCGCCGGCTGGTCGCCCCAGGCGAGCGAATAAACGACACCCGCGGCCTTCGCCTTGCGCGCCAGCAAGGGGCCGGCGACCGCGTCGGCCTCGACGTTGACCATGACGATGTGCTTGGCCGAAGCGATCGCCTTCATGCAATGCGCGATGCCGGCGCCGGGAATACCGGTCGCCTCGACGATCACCTCGATGCGCGGATCGGCGATCATCGCCATCGCGTCGTCGGTGATGAAGGTCGCGCGCCTGGCGTGCGCATCGGGGAGCGAGGCGGCCGCGTAAGCGGCGTCGGGCCAGCCCGCGGTCTTGAGCTGGTTGCGGGCGCGGGTGACGTCGAGATCGGCCACCGCGACGACGTGCATGCCGCGTGTCAGCCGCGCCTGCGACAGGAACATGGTGCCGAACTTGCCGGCGCCGATGACGCCGACCGTGACCGGGCGGCCAGCCGCCTCACGCTCGAGAAGTTTCGTATGGAGGTTCACCGGCGTCGTCTCCCCGCGTGTTCTCGTTGCGGAGACGGAAACACGATGCGCGCGACCGCACAAGCCGCGCCGATCTCAGGTCACTGGCAGAGCGCGCTGGAGACGAAGGTCTCGGTCCGGCACTCGGAGGCGGTCGAGCGGCCGGCGATGTAGACCCTGGCCGGGCAGTTCTCGGCGGTGGTCATGTCCATGCTCTTGCCGGATTTGAAGCCCTTGGCCTTGCAGATGCTGGTCGCTGCCGTCTCGCAGTCCGGCGCGCCGTTGGGCGCGATGCGGCAGACCTCGTGGCCGGAAACGACGGTGGTCGCCGGCAACTTCTTGACGAACGTGTCGGCGGCGTCCTTCGCGGTGTCGGCCGTCGTCTTCGCCGCCGCCCCGGCTTCACGGCCGAAATTGTCGAACGCGCTTTTCGCGCCGGACAGCTGCTCGTCGAACCACTTGCCGACCGAGGTGAAGAACCCAGGGTCTTCCTTCTTGTCCGGCGCGCCCGCGACCTGCGCCAGCGCGGTCGCCGCCGACAAAGCCAGCAGGCCCGCGCAGAGGAGGGTCTGCGCCCGATATCCGATATGCGATCCGAAGCCCATGATCGTCAGGCTGACGTCCGTCAGCCGCCCCGAAGCGATCCACGGCATTCGCGCCGGCATCCCTGAATAGGTACCGCGGATGGCGAAATTGAGGAACCGCCGATTCGTCAGATCAAGTATAGCGCGGCGACAATGCCGATCACGATCACGGCCGCGCCCAGGGTGACCCAGAGGCCGAGCCGCTTCTCGATGATATGGCGGGCGCGCTCGCCGTAGCGGTGCAGCAGAAAAGCGAGCAGGAAGAAGCGGGTGCCGCGGGCGATGATCGAGAAAACGATGAACAGGCCGAGGTTATAGTTGGCGAAGCCGGAGGTGATGGTGACGATCTTGTAGGGGATCGGCGTCAGGCCCTTCAGCAGGATGATCCAGGCGCCCCACTCGGCATAGGCGGCGCGGAAAGCCTCGACCTTGTCGCCATAGCCGTAGAACTGGATCAGCCAGTGCCCGACGGAATCGTAGAGCAGGCTGCCAATCGCATAGCCGAGAAGCCCGCCGATGACCGACGCGATCGTGCACCACAGCGCCATCACATAGGCGCGCTGCGGGCGCGCCAGCGCCATCGGGATCAGCATCACGTCGGGGGGCACCGGGAAGAACGAGCTCTCGGCAAAGGCGATCGCGCCCATGGTCCACATCGCGTGCGGCTTGTGCGCGGCGTCGATGCACCAGTCGTAAAGCCGGCGCAGGAGCGAGCGCGGAGCGGCAGCCTCGAATGTCATGGGATAAGCGGTCTCTTGTAACGGGTACGGATCAGCGGCGCTTGCGGACGCGCCCGCTTTCGATCGCCACGACCTTGCGCGGCGGCGTCGCTTGTACCAGTTTTTTGGGCAGTTTTTCGGCGATGCCGAACAGCATTTCCCGCCGCCGCATTTCGGCCCAGACGTCGTCCGGACGCACCCCCGCATGGGCCCAGAGCACCACGAGGTTGTAGATGAGATCGGCGCTTTCGCGCACAACCGCCTCGGGCTGGCCGTGCATGGCGTCGATGACGACTTCGACCGCCTCTTCCGCGAGCTTCTTGGCCATTTTGGCCCGGCCGGCGCGAAACAGCTTCGCGGTCCGCGATTTGGAGGGGTCGGCCCCCTGCGCGGCGATCACGGCGTCATAGAGACGGGCGACCGAATCAGCCATGCCGGGAGAATATCCTAACTGCCGACAAGGTTCGGTTAATACGTGCGAAAATCGCGAAAATTCACCTCGGTATGGGTAATGGCCGCAAGGAGGGAGGCCGGTAGCCGCGCGGCGGCGTGAACGCACCATCGTTGCAGGAACGGGTGCGCGACCATCGGCCGCGCCCCGGCCGCCCCGTCAGGCGGCGGAACTCGCGCTGCGCGGCCGGGCGAAGGTCGCGTAGACCCGCTCCTGCACGTCCACGGGGCCGTGCAGCACCGCGGCGGCGTGGTCGGCCAATTGCTCGTAAGTCTCGCGGGCGCCGCCCTCGCGCACATGGATCGCGCTGTGCAGGGGCGCCGGCTTGGGCAGCGGGCAATCCTCCCACTCGGTCAGGCCGATCACACTGGCGCGGCGACGGGTACAGATCATGGTGCCGAGGCCCGCGGCGACGGCATTGTTGAGGCTGTGCATGGTGGCACCGAGGAAGATCTGCTCGTAATCGAGACCGGCGCCGCGCAATGTCTTCACCGCGTGCCGGTGATAGGTGCAAGGCTCGCCGCAGGAGACGAGCGGCACCGGCCGGCCGGACTCGACCTCGAGCGGAACCTCGCCGCAGACCCAGAGCATCTCCTGCGCCTCGCAATGGCGCGCATCGGCCGGCCGCGTCGGCGACAGGCCGAACAGAAGGTCGATCTCGCCCATGTGCAGCTGCCGCAGCAGCGGATCGTAGAAGTCCGACCGTATGATGAACCGCACGTCCGGATGGGCGGCGCGGAACCGCCCCAGGATCGGCGGCAGCACGGAAGCGACGAAGTCGCTCGGCGTGCCGATGCGCACCGTCAGGTCGGACCGCACCGCGGTTCCGCCGAGGCCGACAATCTCGTCATTGAGCGAGAGGAGCCGGCGCGCCCGGGCCAGAACCCGCTCGCCACGCGCCGTGAGAGAGACGCCCTGGCCGCTGCGCTCGAACAGGTCCGCGCCGATGAGCTGCTGCAGGCGCTTGATCTGGGCGCTGACGGCGGGCTGCGTGACCCCGAGCGAGTTGGCGGCCTTGGTGTAGCTGCGCAAATCGACCACAGCGACCAAGGTCCGCAGCAGGTCGGTCGGTATATTAGTCATGCAGACACGCCCCCGATGGCTGCAAAAAATTCCCTACGCATGCAAAGCCTTGCATGCGTCTGGCTGAACCCCCGGGAAAGAGTACCACGTCTTCGAGGATGTTCAATTTTAAATTGAAACTTCGGCGTACTACGCCTCCGGTTTTGCAAATTTGGGTAAATGGGCGCCAGAACAACGTCGGCCGGGCGTTATTTGATCCGTTCGAGAATACTGACGTAGTTTGCAACCGCGGTTCCGCCCATATTGAAAATCCCGCCCAGGGTCGCGGCGGCGACCTGCAGGTCGCCGGCAGCGCCCATAAGCTGTGCCGCCGTCATAACGTGCATTGATACCCCTGTGGCTCCGATCGGATGGCCCTTGGCCTTGAGACCGCCGGAGGGATTGACCGGGAGGCGGCCTTCCTTCCGCGTCCAGCCTTCCTTGATCGCGACCGCGCCCTGCCCTTCCTTCGTGAGCCCCATCGCCTCGTATTCGATGAGTTCGGCGATGGTAAAGCAGTCGTGGGTCTCGACGAAGGACAGATCGTCGAGCTTGAGACCGGCCTTCGCCAGCGCCCGCTGCCAGGCGACCGCGCAGCCCTCGAATTTGAGAATGTCGCGCTTCGACATCGGCAGGTAATCCTGCACGTGCTCGGCGGCGCGGAATGCGACCGCCTTTTTCAGCCTCAGCGCCGTCTCGACGTCAGCGAGCACCACGGCGGCGGCGCCGTCGGACACGAGCGAGCAGTCGGTGCGCTTGAGCGGCCCGGCGACGAACGGGTTCTTCTCGCTCTCGGTACGACAAAAGTCGTAGCCGAGGTCCTTGCGCATTTGCGCGTAAGGATTACCCACGCCGTTCTTGTGGTTCTTGGCGGCGATCAACGCCAGCGCGTCGGACTGGTCGCCCCATTTCTGGAAATAGAGCCCGGCGATCTTGCCGAAGATGCCGGCGAAGCCGCCGTCGATGTCGGCCTCCTCGCGCACATAGGACGCCTTGAGCAGGTTGCGCCCGATCTCGGGACCAGGGGTCGCGGTCATCTGCTCGACGCCGACCGCGAGCACGATGCGCGCCTCGCGCGCCGCGATCGTCTTCAGGCCCTGATGCACCGCGGCCGAACCGGTAGCGCACGCGTTCTCGACCCTGACCGCGCGCTTGAAGCGCAGGTCGGGCGAGGCCTGGAGCACCAGCGAAGCGGTAAAATCCTGCGCCGAAAAGCCGGCGTTGAAGTGCCCGAGCACGATCTCGTCGACATCGGCCGGGGCGATCCCGGCATCGGCGAGCGCTTCCGCCGCGACCTTCACGATCAGGCTCTCGACGCTCTCGCCCGTGAGCTTCCCGAACGGGGTGTGCGCCCAGCCGACAATCGCCGCAGTCATATGCCGTGCTCCTTTGCCGAATTTTCGGCGTAATAGGCGATGACCCTGCCCCGATCACCATATATGCATTTCGGGGATGGCCCGCTTTGCCTGACCGTCAAAGCTCCTCTACCCTAGCATTTACGCCCGTGGAACTCACCCGTTTCGCGCGCCGGATCCCGGACCGCCAAGGATGAGCCTGTTGCAGTTCAAACGCTTGCGCGCCCCTCTTCTGACTTTGGTCGCAGTCTGCGCCGCGCTGCTCGCCGCCGCGCCACGCGCCCATGCCGAAGCGAAGCTTCTGATCGACGCGGCGAGCGGCAAGGTGCTGTTTGCCGACAACGCCACCTATCCGTGGTATCCGGCCTCCGTCACCAAGCTGATGACGCTCTACACCACGTTGAGCGAGGTGAAGGCCGGCCACGTCACGCTCAACACGCTGCTGACGGTGTCCCGCGACGCCGCGGCGCAGCAGCCGACCAAGATGGGCTTCAAGGTTGGCACCACGGTGACGATCGACAACGCCGTCAAGATGCTGATGGTGAAGTCGGCGAACGACATGGCGGTGGCGATCGCCGAAGGCGTCGGCGGCTCGATCGAGGGCTTCGCCGATCTGATGAACGCCAATGCCAAGAAGCTCGGCATGACGCAGTCGAACTTCGTCAATCCGAATGGCCTGCCGGCCGACAATCACGTCACCTCGGCGCGCGATCTCGGCATCCTGGCGCGGGCGCTGATCACCGAATTCCCGCAGTACGACTCGTATTGGCACATCCATTCGATCCGCTACGGCAACCGCATCATCCACAATTATAACAAGCTGCTCGACCGCTATCCCGGCGCCGACGGCATGAAGACCGGATTCATCTGCGCCTCCGGCTACAATCTCGTGGCGTCGGCGACGCGCAACGGCCACCGCCTGATCGCCGTCATCCTCGGGGCATGGTCCGGCGCGGTGCGCACGCAGCAGGCGGCCGAGTTGCTCGAGCGCGGCTTCAACAGCACGCAGCTCTCCTGGCTCACGCCGTCGCTCGGCACCGTCAACGAGCTGGCGCCCATCGACGCGCAGCCGCCGAACCTGCGCGAGGAGATGTGCGGCGGCCACCGCCGCAAGCCGCCGTCGGAAGACAATGACGAGGAAGCCGACAACACCGCGACCGGCGACACGCCGGGCAACGGCCAGGGCTTCATGCTGTCGAGCTTGGCCAAGGGCAAGTTCGTGCTCGGCCCGCCGGTCGACACCGAGCCGCCGGTCGTCGTTTTCACCGGCTCCGCCGATCATCCGGACGCCGCGCCGGTCGAGACCGCGGTGAAGAAGAAGAAACGCAAGGGCAAGCACGTCGCCGCCAAGACAGGCGACGAAACGGATCAGGCCGCGAAAGCCAAGCCGGCCAAGCCCGCGCACGCCAAGACCGCGAGCAACAAGACCAAGAAGAAAGCCAAGCCGAAGGCCGGCGCGGACGCGCAATGACCGGCGCGGGCGAGGCGCGCGCATCCCGGCGCGGGCCGCCGGAGCCGATCCCGCTCACCGTCCTCACCGGATTCCTCGGCGCCGGCAAGACAACCTTGCTCAACCGGCTGCTGAAAGACCCGGCGCTCGCCGGCACCGCCGTCATCATCAACGAGTTCGGTGAAGTCTCGCTCGACCATCTGCTGGTCGAGCACATCGGCGACAACATGGTGCTGCTGCAATCGGGCTGCCTGTGCTGCACGATGCGCGGCGATCTCGTCGACGCGCTGGAGCGGCTGCTGCGCGACCTCGACAACGGCCGCGTGACGTTCAATCGCGTGCTGCTCGAGACCACCGGGCTGGCCGATCCGGCGCCGGTGCTGCACACGATGATGGCACATCCGTATCTGCTGCTGCGCTACCGGCTCAACGGCGTCGTCACCGTGGCCGATGCCGTCAACGGCGAGGCGACGCTCGACGAACACACGGAAGCCGTCAAGCAGGCGGCGGTCGCCGACCGCATCGTGCTGACCAAGACCGATCTCGCGACGCCGGCGCAGCGCGACGGCATCCGCGCGCGGCTCAAGGCTCTCAATCCGGCGGCGCCGGTGCTCGATGCGCACGAGGGTGAAGCGAGCGCGGAACGCCTGCTCGACGCCGGGCTCTACGATCCCGCGCGCAAGATCCCCGACGTGAAACGCTGGCTCGCGGCGGAGGCCTATGCCGACACGCAACCGCACGGCCACGACCACCACGGCCGCGATCACGATCATCACCATCACCTCGACCGCAACCGCCATGACGACCACATCGGCTCGTTCGTCATCGTCACGGAGCAGCCGGTGCCGGCCGGCACGCTCGAGATGTTTCTCGACCTCCTGCGCGCCAGCCACGGCGCCAGCCTACTGCGCGTCAAAGGGATCGTGAATATCGCCGAGATGCCGGACACGCCCGTCGTCGTGCACGGCGTGCAGCACGTCTTCCACCCGACCGCGCGGCTCGAACGCTGGCCCGACGGCGACCGGCGCACCCGCATCGTCTTCATCACCCGCGACCTGCCCGAGCGCGCGGTGCGCGAGCTGTTCGACGCCTTCATGGGCCGGGTCGCGCCCGACCGCCCCGACCGCGCGGCGCTGACCGGCAATCCGTTGACGCCGTTCGGCGGCCGCTGACGGCGCACTTGCACGCGGCGGCGACTCGCCCGATCCTGCCGCGATGGACCGCATCTGGCTGCGCCACTATCCCCCCGGCGTTCCCCCCGACATCGATCCGTCGCGCTATTCCTCGCTGGTGGCGATGTTCGAGGAGAGCTTCGCGCGGCACGCCGCCCGTGAGGCCGCGGTCTGCATGGGCCGGACGCTGACATATGCCGAGCTCGATGAGGCCTCGCGCGCCTTCGCCGCGTTCCTGCAATCGCGCGGCCTCAAGCGCGGCGCGCGCGTCGCGGTGATGATGCCGAACGTGCTGCAATACCCGGTCGCCATCGCCGGCACGTTGCGTGCCGGCTTCATCGTCGTGAACGTCAACCCGCTGTACAAGCCGCGCGAGCTCGAATTCCAGCTCGCGGACGCCGGCGCCGAGGCCATCGTGGTGCTGGAGAACTTCGCCTCGGTGCTGCAACAGGCGCTGCCGCGCACGCCGGTGAAGCACGTCGTCGTCGCCAGCCTCGGCGACATGCTCGGCAGCGTGAAGGGCGCGCTGGTCAACGGCGTCGTGCGGCACGTCAAGAAGATGGTGCCGCGCTACGACATCCCGGGCGCGATCCGCTTCAACGATGCGCTCGCCGACGGCCGCCACTTTGGTTTCACACGTGTCGAGGCCGCACCCGACGACGTCGCCTTCCTGCAATACACCGGCGGCACCACCGGCGTCGCCAAGGGCGCCGTCCTCCTGCACAAGAACCTGATCGCCAATGTACTGCAGATCGACGCCTGGCAGGCGCCGATCGTCGCCACCCCGCCGCAGGTCGAGCGCATGGTGGTCGTCACCGCGCTGCCGCTCTATCACATCTACGCGCTGACGGCCTGCTTCCTGTTCGCCGTCAGCAATGGCGGCCTGTGCATCCTCATTCCCAATCCGCGCGACATTCCCGGCCTGATCAAGGAGATCGCCAAATACAAGGTGAACTCGTTCCCGGCGGTGAACACGCTCTACAACGCGCTGATGCATCATCCCGATTTCAAAAAGCTGGATTGGAGCGGCCTGAAATGCGCGGTCGCCGGCGGCATGGCGGTGCAGAAGGCCGTCGCCGAAGCCTGGATGAAGGCGACCGGCAAGCCGATCATCGAAGGTTACGGCCTGTCGGAGACGTCGCCGGTGCTGACGTGCAATCGCGGCGACATCGGCGAATGGACCGGCACGATCGGCCTGCCGCTGCCCTCGACCGAGATCGCGATCCGCGACGACGACGGCCGTGACGTGCCGCTCGGCCAGGAAGGCGAAATCTGCGCGCGCGGGCCGCAGGTGATGCCCGGCTACTGGCAGCGCCCGGACGAGACCGCGCGCGTGATGACGCCGGACGGGTTCTTCCGCACCGGCGACATCGGCGTCATGGACGACACCGGCCGCGTGCGCATCGTCGACCGCAAGAAGGACATGATCAGTGTCTCCGGCTTCAAGGTATTCCCGAACGAGGTCGAGGACGTCGCCATGAGCCAGGGCGGGCTCCTGGAATGCGCGGTCGTCGGCGTGCCCGACGCGCATTCCGGCGAGGCGCCGAAACTGTTCGCGGTGAAGAAGGACGCGGGCCTGACCAGCGCGCAATTGCACGACTACCTGAAGGCGCGGCTGGCCGGTTACAAGGTGCCGCGACAGATCGAATTCCGCAGCGAATTGCCGAAAACGAACGTCGGCAAGATCCTGCGCCGCGCGCTGCGCGACGACGGCACGCACAAGGACCCGTCATGACCGAAGAGGCGCCGATCGCCAGCCCCGCCGAGGTCGTCAAGTTCTGGGCCGACGCGGGACCGGACCGCTGGTTCACCAAGGACGACGCCTTCGACGCC
>Ga0134125_10000738_pt1 | contig 42660 bp, 37 predicted proteins | sample KB31751_FD_96464 | JGI IMG/M metagenome (GOLD analysis project Ga0134125, IMG submission 96464) | Terrestrial soil microbial communities with excess Nitrogen fertilizer from Kellogg Biological Station, Michigan, USA - KB3-175-1 | ecosystem: Environmental > Terrestrial > Soil > Unclassified ...
AGGGATCCGTATCGTCACCGACACCGATGACCACTCCGTTTCCCTGCAGGTTTTTTCCCAGCGGCGCGCCAAGGGCGTCCGCCCCGTGTGACGCGCGGTTATCATAGTTGAGCGCGCGTGGCGTGAGCGATTGCGGGGCAAGGTAACTCACAAAAGGCAGCGCGCCGATCTGTTGCAAAGTACGGGCGCTGTTCACCCGGATAAAGACGATGCGGGTCGGGCTTACGCGGCTGGGGATGATCGTGGCGCCCGAGGCGGTGAGCCGGCGGAGCACTTCTTCCGGTTCCAGGCTGCCGTACCAGCCGACGGCGATTACGCCGTCGGGCCGATGGAGGTATTCGTCAGGGTATTGCAAAAGCCTGGCGGCGATCTTGACAGCCGGCGGTAAGAGAGCCATATTGCTGATGGCGTATCGTTTCAGTCCCGCAGGCGAAAAGCCCGAGTCCACTTCGGCGAGGTAGCTGTGATCGGGAACATAGTCGAACAGGTGAACATGAGCCGCCTCGAGGTCCCTTTTCTGCCCGGGATCGGGCAGGCGGTCAAACTGCAGCACGACATAATAGCGTCCGGCGAAACGGGCAGGTAAAAGCGTCTCTTTCCGAAGCCGGCCCGAGCTGATATTGCGACTGCCCGCGACCGTGCCTTCCCTGAACCGGGAAACCTGGAAAGGTCGTTGCGCCACGGTTCCGGCAGTAAAAAGCAAAGATAGGGCCGCAAGGGCAAGCTTCGTATGTAAAGTTTTGGTTTTCAATAGTTTTGATCGGGTATTCCGAAGGATATATTCATTATTTCTATAACGGTGTGGCGCTCCAAATATTGGTCCGGTGTCGATTATTTTGCTATATTCCGCGCTCAACAATCCTTCAATGACTGTAACAACCCCTGTTTCGTCCAATCGTTCGCTGGCGCTTGATATTTTTCGCGGAATGACGGTTTGCTTCATGATCATCGTCAACACGCAGGTGAGTGACGATATCGCATTTTCCCAATTGCGGCATTCGCATTGGCATGGGTTTACGCCTACGGACCTGGTGTTCCCTACTTTTTTGTTTGTGGTCGGTAACGCCCTTAGCTTCGGCGTGAAGAAATGGGAAGCGATGAGCGAGGGCGCGGTGGTATGGAAGATACTGAAACGGACTGCGATCATCTTCCTGATCGGCTACCTGCTGTACTGGTTCCCCTTTTTCCACAGCGGAACGGACGGCCACATGCACCTGAATCCGATCGGGCATACGCGGATCCTGGGGGTGTTGCAACGGATCGCGCTTTGTTACGGAATTGCGGCACTGCTCATTTATTATTGTTCTACCCGCGTGGTGATCGCGATTTCGGCGTTGCTGCTCGTCGGTTACTGGCTGATCCTTTTGCTTTTCCATGTCCCTGGCGGGGATCCGTTCGGCATGCTGACCAGTGCGGAGTACCGGCTTGATATGGCGGTCCTGGGCGATGCGCATCTATACCACGGGGAGGGAGTGGGATTCGACCCCGAAGGAATCCTCAGCACGCTGCCGGCGATCGTAAACGTCATCGTCGGCTATTTTGCGGGCGTATTCGTAAGCAAGCACGGCAAGACCTATGAAGGTTTGGCGAAGTTGCTCCTTTGGGGCTGCGGTTTTCTGGTCCTGGCCTGGTTCTGGAACCTCGTATTTCCGATCAACAAGAAGATATGGACCAGCTCCTTCGTTTGCCTGACGGTGGGCATCGACATGGTGATCCTGGCCTTTCTTATCTACGTGATCGAATTCAGAAAGCGGAAGGCATGGACGCCTTTTTTCGGCGTCTTTGGAAAGAACCCGCTGTTCATTTACATCGTGTCCGAACTGCTGATCGTCATTTTCTTCAATATTCCGGTCGGCCCGGATACGAGCTTTGCCGACTGGTCCGGGCAGGCCATCGTGCATCTCGTGCCGGGGGCATGGGGGTCGTTGCTATTCGCGCTGATCTATATGATGATTTGTTGGAGCGTCGGAAAATTTCTCGACGCGCGAAAGATCTATATCCGGGTGTAACTTGTTTGGCAGGAGCAGGTTATTGGATTAAATTGCGCTCCAAAAAGAGCCTGATGTACAAAGCGGTATTTCTCGACATGGACGGTACCCTGCTCCGGAGCGATCATTCTGTCAGCGAAGCGACCAAGGCGACGATCCGGACGCTGACCTACCGGGGAATACAGGTAGTCCTTGTATCCGCGCGACCCGTCAATGCGGTTCTGCCGACGTTCCGGGAAATCGGCATAGCGGAATCGGCTCCCATTATTTCCCTCAATGGCAGCTATATCGTTGAAAGGGGCCAACCTATCTTCCAGGTTCAAATCGATCTCAGGACCGTGGTCGGGGTAGCGGACCAGGTAAGGCCTTTCAAGGCGACGATCGCCTATTACCTGCAGCGCGAGTGGTATTCCGAGGTCCGCGACGGATGGACGGATCACGAACAAAAAATTATGGACGTCCCCATCAAAGTCGCGCCGCTGACCGAGCTTGTGAAGGAATGGTCGGCCCGGAATATAGCGCCCAACAAGATGATGGTCATGAGCGAACCGCCCGCCATCCGGCAGATCCAGCAGCACCTGAGGACTATTTACGACGGACGCCTCAATATCTATCCATCCAAAGCCACGTATCTCGAGGTGATGGATAGGGCCGGGTCGAAGTCCAACGCGGTAAGACTGGTCAGCGAACGGATGGGCATCGTGCCGGCAGAGGTCATTGCGATGGGGGACAACTACAATGACATCGAAATGATCAGGTTCGCCGGCATGGGGGTAGCGATGGGCAACGCGCCCGACGACATCAAAGCGCAGGCGAAATATGTGACTGATACCAATAACAATGACGGGGTGAGAAAGGCGCTGGAGCGTTTCTTCCAGCTGGAGCCGGCGCGCTAGATAATTTCGTACAACCTGGCCAGGTTGATGAGCTCGACGGTATTGGATATCTTTAATTTGTCCAGGATACGCGTCTTGTGCGTTCCTACCGTTGACTTGTGGAGGCTCAGTGTGTTGGCGATCTCCGAAACGGAACTACCCTTGAGCATTTGAAGCACCACTTCGAACTCCCGGTCGGAAAGTTCCTCGAACGGGTTGTCTTTTCTCTTCCGGGTCAGTTCCCCCGACAGGATTTCCGCGAGGTTGTCGCTGATATAGCGTTTTCCAGCCAGCACTTTCTGGATAGCATATTTTATCTCAGGCTCCTTAGAATATTTATTTAGATAACCGTGGGCCCCGATCTTCAGGAACCGTTTTGCGAAAAAAACTTCCTGATTCATCGTAAAGATGATGATCTTGAGACCGGGATATTCTTTCAGGAGGTAGGTCGTGAGGCTGAAGGATTCCGTATGCGGCATGTTGATGTCCAGGATCAGCAGATCGAATGAAGCGGATTTCATTTTCCTGATCACAGCTTCCCCATCCTCGGCCTCATCGATGGCCACATCCCTGATAGAACTGTTGATGAGGAGTTTCAAGCCGGCTCTGACGATGGAATGATCGTCTGCGATCAGTATGTTCTGCATTTTCCTGGTATAGGGAATCAAATATAATCGTTTTGATTATATTGAGAATGCAGCCCCAAATCTTTTTATTTGATCGTCCAGACCTCATTTCTCGCCCCGGCCATTATGCTGTGGCGGTATTTTCGTACCGTTTCCAGCAGCCTGCGGTAACGAGGAATGAGCGAGTGCATGAGCAGGATATCCGACGAGATTGTCAGAAAGATCAGCAGGAGCCATTTGGACCAGTCCCGCTGCAGAAATGCTTCGAATATCGCCGGATTGGAGCGGGCCATCCACTGCTCGAAAAGAATGAGGAGCGTAAAGGCGCCGATGGCGGAAAGCAACTTGAAGGAGGCGATATATTTGTCCAGGATGATCTCCAGCTTTCCCAGGAAAGGGATAAGTGGGAGGCCAAGAAGGGTCGGGTAGTCCGCGAAGAGCAGCAGGCGGATATGAAAATATATGGAATAAAGCAGCAGCAGGAAAAAAGCGGCGTACAGGTAAAGATCGTTCCGTTCGCCCAGCCACTGGATCCTGAGGATCCAGGAATCGGCGAGCAAAAGGAGAAAAAAGGCGGTGATCCGCGCCAGGAGTTTTCGCCGGAGGTAAAATGCGTCCGACAGGGGGTTCTTGACCACCATCTTTTCAAGGTCAGAGGAAAGCACAGGCCGCTCCTCCATCGAAACCTCCGGAAAACTCTTCCATTGCTGCTGCAGTTTGTCTAGCTCCATATCAATTTTTCCTTTAGGAAGGGGATCAGTTGATAGGAACCGGCAGCCTTTGGAGCCGGGCGGTTGATAGAGCCGAACAGGTCTTCGGACCGAATGTCCTCGAGATCGAGGAAAAGCTGAAATTTCTCATAGTCGGAGGCGTCTCCGATTGAGTTCCCAAGTTCGATCATAGAGCGCTGATAATCAGGAGATTTAAACTTCATGTCCCCATACGGTGTTTCATCCGTGGTAATGGAATGGAGCGCCGCCATATTTATACAGGCGCGCCAAAGCATGGTTTGTTTGGTAGTGTCACTTCTTTTGAACCGGATGTTTTGCGAAGCGGCAGCGATCACATCGATGAAGAGCCGTTGGTGTTCCTTGTAAGTCCGGGCGAACAGGCGGCAGATGGAGTAAACGGTCTTGTGCTTTTGCTTAAGCAGGGAGCGCAGATCTGTATCAGCGCAGCTTTGGGTAGGGTTATACATTTGGGTTCGGATTTAAAGCATAGGAAAACGGATACCGGTGTAAATTTTCCAATAAATCGACAGATCCGATACTCATGTACTCGATTTCATCGGCGAGAAAGGACAAGGCCGGATTGGGATATAAGGGTTTACGATCATGTCTGTAGAATATTTACTACAATCAATTCATTTTTTTGCTACAAAAAGCCGAACCTCTAATTTCTACTTTGTGGCCGAAGTACTGTAAAAGGCGAATTGATCGGAGCATAAATTTTACGCTATAATGAGCTATGTATCTCTTGAAAATTCAGAATCCCTTCTGAAATGTTTTGAGGTGATGGCAGAAGACAAGTCCAGTATTGTATCGGAAACCGTGTTGAATCTCCCGGGGAAGGCAGGCAAAGGCTTCATAACCGTGGCAGGCATCGCCGGCATCGAAGTGCTGGCCCTGAATGTTTCCATGCTGTCGGAAAACCTGGTCCTCAATTTCCTGCCGTCGCGTGGAGAATCCACCTATATCCTGAGCTTTGACGAGATCGGCACCCCCACCGGGCCCGAAACGGATGAGGTTCCGCAGGCCGACGCCGGCGGGCAGGAAGGCTTCCATTCGACCGTGTCGGTGACCGACCTGGTCCACGGGAAAGTGATCACCTATCCGAAAGACAGCGTGATCCGTTCGCTCGTAGTCAGGGTCCGCCGTTCGGGGCTGGAACACCTGATCCAGGATTTCGACGCCGGCACGATTCAATCCATCCTGGACTCTACCGGGAAGGCACATTCGCTGACCTGGCCGATCACCTTCAAATACCGCCTGCTGCTCGAAGAGTTCATGACAGAAATCGTCCAGCACCCATTCCGCGAGTTGTTTACGATCCGGAATATCTCGATCCTGGTCGAATACCTGCTCCAACAATTTTTCGTCATGGATAAGCTGGGCCGCGAAGGGAATGCCCTCAGCTCACAAGACACCCACAGTCTTTCCAGGGTCGAACAATATCTTTGTTGCCATTACAAGACGGAATTCCCGGGCATCGAGAAGTTATCCCGGATCTCTGCCATGAGTCCCACCAGCTTAAAAACTAAATTTAAGAAGTACTACGGCGAGACGCTGTTCGCCTATTACCAGAAGAACAAGCTCGAGCATGCCCGGAAGCTGCTGGACAGCAAGGTGCCCGTTAAAGTCGTGGCGACAGAGATCGGCTATTCCAACCCTTCCCATTTTACCCTCGCGTTCAAAAAAGAGTATGGTTTCTCCCCCTGGCATTATCTTAACCCGCATTAGCGGTGTATATTCCCATTTTTGCCCCTTAACTCTAATCATTTACTATGAAACTCCAAGATCCAGTTCCGCAAAAAACCACCCCGGTATGTCAATGGCGTATCCGCCAACTGCCGGTCGGCCTGACCGTCGCATCCATTAAGGATTCCCCAGCGCAATTGGAGTTGAGTCCGCCCGAAGCCGGGGTCGATGGGCTCATTCTGACATTCATTCAATACAAAGGCGAATTGTTGATCCGTCCGGCAGGAAGCACTCAGGAAGGACAGGTAGCGGGACCGGGGACGGGTCTGCTTTCCCGGGGAACCAGACCGATACAGCTCGGATCGCAGACAACGATCCAATTTGCCGCGCTGGTTGTCCTTATTCCCGGTCCCTGGATCAGGCTTTTCATGGGCGATAACGAACAAATCCGGAAGATCGGGCAAATGCTCGAAGCCGAAGAGAATATCATCCTGAGCCGGCTTGGCCGGCGACAGCAATCCTTATTTTCCTCGGCGCTGGCGGCCATGGAGGTGGAGCAGGTCGACCTGCTCAGAGTGCAGAATCATGTCATGGGCCTGCTCGAGCATTTCCTTTGCAACCGGAACCACAGCCTGCTTGGGACGGGAGCCGCGACGGATATCGATAACGAAGACGATCTCAGCCTGATCCGTGAAGTCGAGGAATATATATCTGAGTCGTATTGTTCAGACACGTTTACAGTGGACTCGATCCTAAAAAAGACCTATACCAGCTATCATCGGCTGAATTACCTGTTCAAGTCGACGCACGGCATGACGATCTCCGAGTACATCCGGAACAAGCGTATAGAAAAGTCGAAGGAAATGATCGCGGACAATGCAAAGTCGATCAGCCAGATCGCTTACGAGATCGGGTATTCCAGCATCAGCAACTACATCCTCGCGTTCAAGAAGGTCTACCAGATCACGCCCGGAAAGTATAAAAAACAGATCGGGGCGTAAGTCAGAATTAATTGATGAATTATTTTAATTCGTAATACTTGGGTCCACATAGCGTAGCATCCTGATTGTCCGGTCGCGGACTATTTTGGGAGTTATGAGCAGGTCCCCCCGGCCGCAATGGGGTATTTTTATAGCATAAATTCCAATACTATGAACCCTGTTTACCCTGGACTAAAGCCTTCATTTTCATCTTTCAGAGGTATTTCCTGATCGGATAGGAGCATTTTGCAGTAAAAAGACGCTGGTAATCGCGTCCATTCGTCACTCAAAAAATGATCTCCATATGCCGGATTTCGACATTTCTATTGATATCTACTTGTTGGCGGCGCTTTTGCTGGCCGCCGTCCTGGCCGGTTTCAGGTTAAGAAGCCGGCAACTGGCCAAGAAGAAGCGACAGATCGGCGAACTGGAACACGAAATGGTTGAGGCCCACGCCGAACTGCTCGAATTGCAGAAGGAGTACTGCGAACTGGAGTCAAAAGTAAAGGAAGAAGACAGCCCGGTGATCCCCATCCAAAAAAAGGCTGGGCAAGGACCGGTCCCCAAGACGGGAAAAAGTGAAAATTTTTAATATTTCGGGCAAATTTTCGTTATATCCGGAGGCTGGATCGAAAAATTCGCCCGCTAAATCTGTGTATCCTAAAATCCAAGACCGATGAGATTCTTTACCAATCTGTTGTTCAAGGTAACCGTATCATCCATGGTGCTGACGGCGCCGGCGATGGTCGACACTCATGCCGACGGCGTGTTGCCTGACAAGGGAGCGGAATTGCCTTACGCCTCCGCGACCGTTATCAAAACATATATCAACCACCTGAAAATCTGGCCGGTCCGGGCATATATGAACAGGCAGGCCATTGTGAAGACATTTTCGGCCGAATCGATCAAAACCGATCTGTCCCCGGTCGCATCCGGTAAAAACGAGGCAGCCGCCCGTGCCATTGAAACGACCCCAACGACCTCGATGTCCGGGATGTCAATGCCGGCGATAGCAACAAGCACCGGTTCTGCTGCGGCCATCGCAACGGCTGCATCTGCCCTCATCGACGCGAACAGGTCGGCATCCGCATTTTTTTCCGCGAAGGCCGCGGCATTGAAGCGTGTCATCCGCCAATCGGCGATTCTGTATGCCGCGATCGGTCTGGACAAGGACGGCCTGAGCCAGGAAGCATTCGAATATGCATGGCGCGGTTATCACAACCTGCTCAGAAAAGGAAGTATCCGAAAAAAGGCCGTGCTTTCCATCGCCGATTTCAGCCAGTCTTCATCGGAAAAGCGAATGTATGTCATTGACATCAGGCACAAGCGCTTGTTGTATCGTACTTATGTCGCTCATGGCCAGAATTCGGGATCCGAGTATGCGGATTCATTTTCCAACGAGCCCGAGTCTTTCAAAAGCAGCCTGGGATTCTATGTGACGAAGACGACGTACGTGGGTCGGAACGGATTGTCGCTGCGGCTGAACGGCGTCGATAACGGGTTCAACGATAACGCTATGGAGCGAAATATCGTCCTACATGGCTGTTCGTACGTGGGCGAACAGTATCTGGAGAGTTATGGCTCGACGGGTACGAGTCTCGGCTGCCCTGCGCTGCCGGCGGCGGTCAGTGGTCAAATCATCAAGACGGTCAAGAACGGCAGTTGTCTGTTCATCTATCATCCGAGCCCGGATTACCTCGCGCATTCAACAGTCATAAACGAATAGTACTTACTGTGCATGTAGCTGCAGCGGGCCGGTCGAATGACCGGCCCGCTTTTTTAATATTTCCTTGCCACCGCTTCCCCGGTGCGGAGGCGTATTGACCGGAATTCCTACATTTGGCGATGCCTCCGACTTCCATTTTAACCGGTGCGACTGCCGATCAACTGGTCCAGGCGGTAGCGGCCAACCACCGGGAGCTTTTCCGGCAGGAGGCTCGCTCGCTTGGCGGTTCGGTGTCGGAATCGGCCGGTCTGTGCTGGACCTCGGGGACCCCTCGCAGCACCTCCATGATCGCATTTCCGGAACTGTCCCAGGAGACAGCCGGGCATCAGCTGGACGAGATCATGGATTATTATGTGCGGCATCCGCCGGGCGGGGCCGGCTGCTGGTCACTCGATCCGCCTCAGCCGCCGGACCTTGGCATTCGCTTGTTGGCCCGGGGTTTCCAGCCAGGTTGGAGACCGCATTGGATGGCGCTTGACCTGAGCCGCATGCGGGCGGGCCAGCAGTCGCCAGCCGGCCTCCGCATCGTCCGCGACAACGAAATTCAATTGCTTTCGGTCAGAGACCTGCCATACGCCCAGGTGGTCATGCCGATCCCCTCCCAGACGGAGTTTCCGGGTCAATGGGTAAGGTTCGTGGCATCGATCAAAAAGAGAGTGGTCGGGCAGAGCGTCGTCTTTTTAACCACCGGAGCCCGTGGAGTAGCCGGGATCTATCACGTCGGGGTCATCCCGCAGGAAAGAAATAAAGGGATCGGAAAGGCGGTCACCCTGATGGCTTGTCAATACGCCATCGATCAGGGTTACCGCTATGCCGTGCTGAACTCTACGGACGCGGGCAGAAAGCCGTACGGCCAACTGGGGTTTGAAGCCATAGGGGACGGCTGGACCTGGTGGCTCGTGACGGAAAGGCTGCTGGCGCAACCTCCCGATAGCTCCACCGTGCGTCTGGCCGAGGCCGTCGGCCGTGCCGATGAAGCGGGTCTCGCCGTATCGCGGCGCGAGAACCCATCGCGGAACCTGAACGGGCTATTGACCAATGGTATGACCTTAATGCAACTGGCCGTTCATTGCCGTCAGACCCGGTCTGCTGAATGGCTGATCGAAGGCGGTGCGGAGTATACTGTCCTGGACGCATGGGACCTCGGATGGAAGGACCGTGCCGCACAACTGCTGCGGTCCGACCGGCAGCGGATCCACCAGCTGTACGGGAAGGAAGAAAAGAGCCTGCTGCATGTGGCGGCTGAGCGGAATGACGAAGCCCTGGCCGAGCTCGCGCTGGCTGCCGGTCCCGATCTCTACTGGAGGGACAATACCTGGAAGGCGACGCCGCTCGAGTGGGCTAACTATTTTGGGTATGCGAACATTGCGCGGATGATCCGGGAGCGGCGGTAGGAACGGGTCTCCTTCGCCAAGGCTTCGGCGACCGAGGGTCTCCTTCGCCAAGGCTTCGGCGACCGAGGGTCTACTTCGCCAAGGCTTCGGCGACCGAGGGTCTCCTTCGCCTAGGCTTCGGCGATTGACAGTCGCCTTCGCCAAGGCTTCGGCGACTGATAAAAAAGTTGATGGGCGGTAGGCTTTGTGCAGCAATATGTCGTACTTTCCAACCCTTCTACAACTACTATCACATGAGAAATCTGCTTTCACTCCGAGCATTGGCCTTTTCGGGGGGGCTGGCGGCGGCCGCCTGTATTTGCTCTCCCCGTGTGTATTCGCAAGAACCCGGGCTATTCGACAATCTCCGCTGGCGCATGATCGGGCCTCACAGGGGCGGACGCACCGTAGGCGGCTGCGGGGTGCCGCAGGAACTTAACGTCTTCTACATCGGCGTAAATAATGGCGGCGTTTGGAAAACGACTGATTTCGGCCGGACCTGGGATCCCATTTTTGACTCGGAGCCCACCGGCTCTATCGGCGACGTGGAAGTAGCGCCTTCCGATCCGAATATTGTCTATGTGGCAAGCGGCGAAGGGATCCAGCGGCCGGACCTTTCCGTAGGAGACGGCATATACCGGTCCTCCGACGCCGGCAAGACATGGGTGCACATCGGGTTGGCGGAGGGACAGCAGATGGGCGGGTTGGCGGTGGATCCGAAAGATCCGGACCGCGTCTTTGTCGCCGTGCTCGGTCATCCTTACGGACCGAATCCGGAACGCGGCGTATTCCGAAGCACGGATGGCGGCAAACACTGGGACAAAGTGCTCTACAAAGATGAGAACACCGGGGCGGTCCAGGTCACGATCGATCCGGTCAATCCGCAGGTCATATACGCCGATCTCTGGGCCGGCCGCCAGGGTCCCTGGGAGAACGGTGCGTGGAACGGGCCCAACAGCGGGTTGTATAAGTCGACCGATGGCGGCACGACCTGGCACCAGCTTACAAAGGGTCTGCCCGATGTCAGCCAGGGGCTTTCCCGGATCGGGTTTTGCATCGCGCCGAGCGATCCGACGCGGTTGTATGCGACCGTTGCTGCCAATGCGACATACGGCGGTATCTACCGCAGCGACGATGCAGGCGAGAGCTGGAAGAAGCTCAACAGCGATCAACGTTTTTGGGGACGAGGGGACGACTTTGCGGAAGTGAAAGCCGATCCTAAGAACAAGGACATTGTATATACGGCGGATGTGGTGGTATGGAAATCCATGGATGGCGGGATGTCCTGGGACGCCTTCAAAGGCGCGCCCGGCGGTGACGACTATCACCGGTTGTGGATCAACCCGGACCATCCGGAGATCATGCTGATCGCCTGCGACCAGGGTGCGATCGTGACCGTCAATGGCGGACATAGTTTCTCTTCGTGGTACAACCAGCCGACCGCACAGTTTTACCACGTCATTACGGACAATGCCTTTCCCTATAACGTGTATGGCGGCCAGCAGGAGAGCGGATCGATCGGCATCGCCTCTCGCGGCAACGACGGCGAGATCACTTTCCGCGAATGGCACCCGGTCGGGGTGGAGGAGTACGGGTACGTGGCGCCGGACCCGCTGGATCCGAATATCATTTACGGCGGCAAGATAACGCGATACGATAAGCGTACGGGACAGGTGCAGAACATCGCTCCGGAAGCGATCGGCAGCGGCAAATACCGGTTCCTGAGAACGGCTCCGGTCCTGTTCTCGCCCACCGATCCCCACACGCTCTATTTTGCGGGGAATGTGCTCTTCAAGACCCGCGACGGCGGACATTCCTGGCAGGTCATCAGTCCGGATCTGAGCAGGGAAAGCTGGACCGTACCGCCCAGCGTCGGCATTTACAACACCGGGAGCCTTCAGCATATGGCCCGGCGGGGTGTTATCTATACCGTGGCTCCATCGCCTGTCGACGGCAACGTGATATGGGCGGGAACGGATGACGGCCTCGTGCACATCACGCGGAATGGCGGCGCTACCTGGAAGAACGTTACGCCGCCGGGCATTGCCGACTGGGCGAAGGTCTCGCTGATCGACGCCGGCCACACGGATGCAAATACCGCATATGTGGCAGTCAACGGCATCCGGCTGGACGACATGCATCCGCATATCTTCAAGACCCATGACGGCGGGGCGAACTGGGAGCAGATCGACAACGGGCTCCCGGACGACCCGATCAATGTCGTGCGGGAGGACCCGAGACGCAAGGGTCTGTTGCTGGCCGGTTCGGAGCGGGCGGTCTATATCTCCTTCGATGACGGGGCACACTGGCGATCGCTGCGGCTCAATATGCCCGCGACATCCATCCGTGACCTTGTTTTCAAGGATGACGATGTGGTTGTCGGGACACACGGCCGGTCCTTCTGGATCCTGGACGATATCGCCTGCCTGCGCCAGATGACACCCGAGACGGAGCGGCGGGATGCGGTGCTCTACAAACCTTCGGCGGCCGTCAGGGTGCGGTGGGACATGAACCCCGATACCCCGGTACCGCCCGACGAACCCGCGGGACAGAACCCACCGGACGGGGCGGTGATCGATTACTACCTGAAAGCCGACCAGACGGAGCCGGTCCGGCTGGAGATCCTGGATCCATCGGGGAAGGGGGTAAGGCATTTCGCCAGCACCGACACCCTGTACACCGTCCCGGACGTCAATATCCCGCTGTACTGGATCAGGCCGCAGGAAATCCTTTCCGCAAAGGCTGGCCCGCACAGGTTTATATGGGACCTTCATTACCAGCCATTGAATGTACCGGCTTCCTACCCGATCAGCGCGGTAGCCGGCAATACGGCGCCGTCACCGACTTCGCCATGGGTCATGCCCGGCGTCTATACCGTCAGGCTGGTGGTTAACGGTAAGACATATACGCAAAACCTCACGGTGAAAATGGACCCGCGGGTGAAGACTGCCACAGCGGATCTGCAAAGACAGCATGACCTTGCGATGCACGCATACCGGGGATGGGACAGCGCTCTGGAAGCGGCCAGGCGGGTCGTGGCGCTTCGGGCGGAAGTACACCGTCTTTCACAGGCCGCTACCGATAGCCTCGCCACGGCACTTCGGGACCTGGACGGACGACTGGGGGCGCTGGAAGGGGCCGGCCGCCGCGGCCCCAGGGGAATGAGGGGAACTGCCACGCCCGCTGTCTCGTATTCCCGATTGCAGGGAAAATACGGAGGACTGCTGTCGCTGCTCGAAGACGCAGACCTGCCGCCCACCACGCAGGCGGTCGCGGGCCTGCAGGCCACCGAGGCGGCGGACAAAAGGGCCCGGCAGGAATGGATGACGATTGTCGGGAAGGAGATACCGGCGATCAACAAACGGCTACGGGCCGCGGGCAGAGAACCCATAAAAACCGAACTATAACAGATATATTTCTATTCATATGATGAGATCACTACTTTGCCTTTTGCCAGCGGCGATATTGGCCGCGGGCACGGTCACGGCGCAAAAGAAAACGGCTGCCGTAGCCGACCCCACCGATTCCATTTATTTTTCCGCGCTGAAGTTCCGGCTGGTGGGGCCTTTCCGTGGCGGAAGGGCTGACGCTGTCGCGGGCAGCATGCAGGACCGGAATACCTTTTATTTTGGCGCGACCGGCGGCGGTCTTTGGAAAACCACAGACGGCGGCAGCAACTGGAAGAATGTCAGCGATGGTTTTTTCGGCGGCGGCGTCGGCGCGGTGGCAGTGGCGCCGAGCGATGGCAGCGTCGTGTATGCGGGACAGGGTGAAAGTACGCTGCGGAATAATGTCTCCGAAGACCTTGGCGGGATCTGGCGCAGCGATAACGGCGGCAGGAGCTGGCGAAATCTGGGCCTCAGGGATAGCCGTCATATCGCGCGTATCGTTATTCATCCAAAGGATCCTAATATCGTTTGGGTAGCGGCGATGGGGCACCTGTTCGGTCCAAACACCGAGCGGGGGATATATAAGACGACCGATGGCGGGAAGACATGGCGCCGGGTGCTCTATGTAAATGACCGGACGGCTTGTTCGGAGATCGCCATGGAGCCGGGAAACCCGGACGTATTATATGCCGGGATGTGGCATATCGAACGTACGCCATACAGTATAGAAAGCGGTGGCGAAGGCAGCGGCATGTACAAGAGTACCGACGGAGGGGAAACCTGGGTCAATATTTCGAATCACCGCGGGTTGCCGAAGGGAGTTTGGGGCAATGTCAATATCGCTGTCTCCGCTTCCGATCCGGACAAGGTGTTTGCGATGATCGAGAACGCGGCCGGCGGCCTTTATCTCAGCAAGGACCGGGGCGAAACCTGGACAAAGCTCAACGGCGACAACGATATCAAACAGCGCGCCTGGTATTTCAACCGCGTGTATGTCGATCCGAGGAACGAGAACCTCGTGTATTGCCTGAATGTGGAGTTGGAACGCAGCACGGATGGCGGAAAGACCTTTTCGGTCCTGGGGTCCCCGCACTCGGACCATCACGACCTCTGGATCGATCCAAGTGACGGGCGCCGGCTGATCCTGGCCGACGACGGCGGCGCGCAGGTCAGTTTTAACGGAGGCCAGGACTGGAGCACAGTCGAGAACCAGCCTACGGCTCAAATCTACCGGGTCACGACCGACAACGCCTTCCCGTATCATATCCTTGGGGCGCAACAGGACAATTCGAGCGTCCGGATCAAGAGCCGGACGGCCGGCGCCGGAATCACCTCAAGGGATTGGGAGCCCACTGCCGGATTCGAGTCGGGGTATATCGTCCCCGATCCGCTGAACCCCGATATCGTCTACGGTGGTAATTATGACGGGTATCTCGGCCGGCTGAACCACCGGACCGGCGAGAACCGCGCGATCGATGTGTGGCCGGACAACCCCATGGGATCGGGTGACGACTCGATGAAGTTCCGGTTCCAATGGAATTATCCCATCTTCTTTTCGCCAAACAATCCGCACCGCCTGTATGCCGCTGGAAACTGCCTGTTTGAAACGGACAATGAGGGAGCCAGCTGGAAGCAGATCAGTCCTGACCTAACGACCAACGATAAATCCAAACAGGGGCCGAGCGGCGGACCGATCACCAAAGACAATTCCTCGGCCGAATATTACTGCACGATCTATACGGCCACCGAGTCGCCGCTCGAGCGAGGCTTGTTATGGACCGGCAGCGATGACGGATTGATCTACGTTTCCCGGGACAGCGGCAGCCATTGGGAGAATGTGACGCCGCCTGCCGCCGGAAAATGGACCCTGTGGAATTGCGTCGAGCCCGATCCTTTTAAAAAGGGCTCAGCCTATTTTGTCGGTACCAGGTTCCGGCTGGACGACTACAAGCCGTATATCTTCAAGACCGAAGATTATGGCAAGACCTGGAAGCTGATCACCAATGGCATCGATCCGATGCATTTTGCCAGGGTGGTGCGGGCCGACCGGAAACGCCCTGGTCTGCTGTATGCCGGCACGGAATACGGCGTGTACGTCAGCTTCGATGACGGCGGCCATTGGAAGCCTATGCAGCTCAATTTACCGATCGTCCCCGTCACCGACATGACGATCAAGAACAATAGTCTCGTCGTTGCGACGCAGGGCCGGGCTTTCTGGGTCCTTGACGATCTGGGCCTGCTGCAATCGCTGAGCGCCGATTCGCTTCGCTCCCGGCTGCACGTATTCACGGTGGACGATGCATGGCGTTTCGGCGGCGGCGGCCGACGTTTCCGGGACCGGGTCGTGCCCAATGCCGGGCAGAATCCGCCTACGGGCGTGGTGGTCAGATATTGGCTCAGGGACGCTCCGGACACGCCCCGGGTGACCATTACCGTATTCGACAAGCAGCATGAACCGATCAGGACTTTCAGTACGCGATCGAAAGAGGCGGACACCAGACTGGATTGTCATGACGGGATGAATATGTTTGTCTGGGACATGCTGTACCCGCCGGCTGTCAAAGTCCCGGGCATGTTGCTGTGGACGGGCGGAGCGGGAACGCCTATGGCGGCGCCCGGCCGGTATAGCGTCAGGGTCCGGTATGGCCATGACTCGACGGAAGTGCCTTTCGTGATCAGAGCAGACCCTAACTTCACCATCCCCGAGTCTGACTACGACGCGCAGGTCGGATTCCTGCTGCAGGTGCGGGAGAAATACAATGCCGTGCAGCGGGCAGTGCTGCAGATCAGGAGCATCCGCGGACAGCTGCAGGCCCTGGACAAACGGCTCGACAGCAGCGAGAAGCCGGTCCGGAAATTGTCCGACAGCATCGTCCGGCAACTAACGGCCGTGGAAGAGGCGCTGTATCAGACAAAATCGAAAAGCAGCGAAGACATGCTCAATTATCCGATCCGGATCAACGATAAACTCTCCGGGCTTTACGGTGCCGCTGCCGGCGGGGATGCGGCGCCCACGAAGCAGGCAAGGGAGGTCTTTGCAGACCTGAGTGCGAAGGCCGATGTTCAGCTCGCGCGGCTGAAGTCCATCATCGATGATCAACTGTCGGCGCTGAACAAGCTGGTCTACGAACGGGAAGTGCCCGTTATTAATACAAAAGTGGAAGAAGAGGACGAAAAATAATGGAATCGAACCTGCTTGATCTTTCATCCACGCTGGGCTTGATCGCTACGGCGGTGTTGAGCTTCAATTTGCTGCTGGGGATCTTACTGTCCACCGCATACAGGCGTTCGTCGCTCTGGAAGCGGATGCCGGCGGCGGTGCGCAAGGTCAGTCTTGACGATCTCCATAATTGGACCGCTTATGCTGCGCTGGCGCTGGCCCTGGCGCACCCGCTCGTCCTGCTGGTGGACAAATCGCTGAAATATCACCTGGCCGATATCATACTGCCGGTATCCGCGCCGCACCAGCCGGTTTGGACCTTGTTGGGTTCGGTCGCTTTGTACGCCCTGATCGCCGTGATCGTCACCACACAAAAGGCGGTGAAGCGCCGGCTCGGTTTCCGCACCTGGAAGAATATTCATTTGATCTCCTACGGCACGGCCTTGCTCTTCGTCATTCACGGCATCGTGATGGATCCCGAGCTCAAAGACAGGCCTGTCGATTGGCTGGACGGGGAAAAATTGCTGTCCGAGATCTGTGCGCTCGTCCTGGTGGCGGCAACGATCACCCGGTGGCGCTATTATCAACGCAACTCGCGCAAAGGGAGGGCCGCGGACGCTTGAAAAAGGCCGGCGCCATATCGCTTCTCGCCATCCTGCTCTATACCCAGGTGGGCTATTTCGGACAGTTCGCCATCCGGCAATGGATGCTGAAAGAGGAGGCGCGGGACGCCTGGATCGCGGCGCAGCCTGACCGCTGTTTCTTCCGGGTTCAGCTGGCTGCGGTCAATGCGGCGGGGCGCTGGACTGAAGCGGGCCGGGAATGCTGGTACAACAATCGCCTATATGATGTGATCCGGCAAAAGACCGAGGGCGGCGTCGTCTGGCTGTATTGCATGGATGACGAGCGGGAGGCGAAGCTGATCAGGCAGTCAGGCGAGATCACGCATACCAACCAGGAAGGCCCCGATAAGAAATCCAGTCACGCTTTAACCCTTCGTATCGGGGACTGGCTGGCGCTAGCCGGGTCCGTCCGGATGGACAGACCGCTGGCGTCCGTCGAGCGTGGATTTGGCGAATGGCCCCGTGCGCTGGCGGCCGGAAGTGCCGAAGTCCTCATCCCGCCCCCGCGATGCTGACAGACTTACTGTAACAGACTCTACCGGCGCACGACGGCATCCCGTCGTGCCGCCTTTCTTTTCTTTACAAAATGTAGTGCATGTTTAAGCCAATCTGCATATTAGTGCCGATCGTTTCCGGTTTTCTTTCCGTCACGGGTTACGCGCAGAATAGCCTTAGCGGACGTATCACGAACGCTGCCGGCGGATCACCGCTTGCAGGAGTCTCGATCTATATTCCCGATCTTAAAACCGGCGCCGTTTCAGGGCAGGACGGCATGTATCGTATCGGAGACCTGCCTCCGGGCGCATACCTGGTTTCCGTCAGTATGATCGGATTTCAACGCCAGGTCGACGTTGTCCACATCAAAGGGCCTGCCACTAAGAACTACGGGTTAAGCCCCTCTTTGACCGCACTCAAGGACGTAGTCGTCACAGGAGTACCGGTGGCGACCGACAGACAAAGCACTCCTTATACTATTAGCACGGTGGGGACTAACCGATTATTGGAAGAAGCATCGACCAACGTGATCGATGCCATTGCGAAAGAACCCGGCGTATCAGCGATGACCGATGGTCAAAGCATTTCAAAACCGGTCATCCGCGGTTTAGGATATAACAGGGTTCTGACGATCAACGATGGGGTGGAACAGGTCGATCAGGTCTGGTTTGACGAGTTCGGAATAGAAGCCGACCCCGATGCCGTACAAAAATATGAGATACTGAAGGGACCCGCATCGCTTGCCTACGGCTCGGACGCGATTGCGGGCGTCATTAACCTGATTCCCGCGGATCCGTTGCCCGAAGGTCAAACCAAAGGGGAATTGCTGGGCAACTACCAGACGAATAACGGACTGATCAATACGATGGCACATCTTGCCGGAACCAAAGGCGGAATTTCCTGGAGTGCCCGAATCGACAACTCGATGGCGCATGCTTACCGTGATCCCTATGACGGATACGCACTGAATTCGCAGTTCAGCAATTTCAATACGGATGCGACGGCGGGTATCCATCGCAAGTGGGGATATACCCAGCTACATGGCAGCTTTTTCGATATGGCAACCGGCATTGTCGACGGAACAAGGGATTCCGCCACGGGCCTTCTGGAGCGGCAGGTGGCGTACCCCGGCCTCAACGGCGGCGCGCCTACCTATGTCATACCTACCCACCAGGAACAATCGACTTATTCTCCCTTTGTCATTCACCAAAGGATCCGGCATACAAAATTAGTCTGGGATAATAGTATTGCTGCCGGCGATGGCCGTATCAACGCCATTTTTTCGCTGCAAAAGAACCAGCGGGAGGAGTCAAACGATCCGACGATTCCGAATACGCCTGACATATATTATTCTTCGAAAGGAGCGACCTATGACGTGCGGTATGTATCTCAGTTGCCCGGCGGTTTCGGCGTTTCTGCCGGGTTCAATGGCGTTTACCAGTCGTCGAAAAGCCTCGGGTCGCTCATGCTGATCCCCAATTACGATTTCTTTGAGATCGGTGCGTTCGCCATCGCAAACAGGAAGATAGGCAAGTTGAATGTGAGCGGAGGGATCCGGTATGATACGAGGACCTTCCACGGCGGGGACCATTGGGTGGATTCGATTACCCAGGCGCCTATCGTTCCCGGCGCGCCGGACGGCTTCCATGAATTCGAGGGATTTACGTCTCGCTTTAGCGGAATGTCATTCAGTTTTGGCGGCAGCTATGCCCTTGCAAAGAGCGTCTATGTCAAAGCGAACATCGCGAGGGGGTGGCGGGCGCCCAACGTAGCCGAATGCGCCGCCAACGGCGTTCATGACGGTACGGTCGTATATGAAGTCGGGGACCCGGCATTGAAGCCCGAGACCAGCCTCGAAGAGGATGTCGCCTTCGGCGTCAATTCCCGGGACGTGGATCTCGAATTGGACGTTTTCAACAACGACATCCGGGATTTCATTTATGCGCAGGGACTGCAAAGCGTCTACGGTGGGGATTCCATCAACAACTCGCTAAATGCCGCCGGTCTTGGTGCGGCTCCCGTCTACAAGTATGCGCAGACCCGGGCGTTGCTGTATGGCGGAGAATTTGTCTTCAACGTGCACCCACCAGGGTTGCGCTGGGTCGAACTCCATTCGACGCTCAGCATGGTATACGGCGGCCTGAATGGCGTGCCTGATTCGATGAAATACCTGCCATTTGTTCCACCTACCCGAGTCACCGCCGATTTGAAGTTTCCCTTTAAAAAAGTGGGCCGGTCCGTCCGAAATGCCTATCTGAAGGCGGGCCTGCTGGACTGCTTTGAACAGAAACACATCTATGAACAATACGCTATTTACAATGGTCTCAACACGGCGCTGACGCCATTTGAATATACAGCAAGTTCGACGGCTACGAAGGCATATATGCTCTTTAGTCTTGGGGCGGGCGGGGACGTCGTCGCTCATGGGCGCACTGCCTGCAGCATCTATCTCGTGTGCACGAACCTTTTGAATACTCCTTATATGGACTACATGAGCAGGTTCAAGTATTACCCGGTCAATTATTCCACCGGGAGGGTCGGAGTCTTCAACATGGGCAGGAATATCAGCTTCAAGGTGATCGTGCCGCTGGATTTCAGTAATTAGGCTTCCCATGCACTATGCCAGGCGCCGCTCCGTTCCGCGTATTCGATAAAGCCAGCGTAAAAAGGGGTTTGCGCCAGGGTTGCACTGTCCCCGATCACCACGAGTTTCTTGCGCGCGCGGGTCATGGCGACATTCATGCGGCGGATCTCAGCCAGAAAACCGATGCGGCTGTCGGGGTTGCTGCGGGTCATTCCGATATAGACGATGTCGCGTTCCTGCCCCTGGAAACTATCGACGGTGTTGACGGCGATCATTTGGGCATGCCGGCGGAGTATCGGATCGTGCGGCAATAGCTCGTTCAACAGGTGCACCTGCTGGCGGTACGGTGAAATGATGGCCACGGCCGGGAATTGTCCTTCAGGAAGCCGCGCCTCGATAGCGGATACCAGACCTGCGGCGTGCCGGAGGAGAAAAACAGCTTCTTCGGGGTTACTTATGCCACCGTCTTCCCGCCGTTCCTCATAGCCGCAACCTGCGGTATCGATAAACACAAGCGGCCGGTCGTCTTCGAAGAGAAGGCGCCGGGCCACGGTCGTGTGCGCACGGAGGCGGTTTTCATAGAAGACTTTGGAGGGGTAGGCCATGATGTCCTCGTGCATCCTGTATTGCTCCTCGAGCAGGGTGACTGCTCCGGGATGTTGGATAATGGCCTTTTCCAGCAGGGTAACTTCGAGTCCTGCGGATGCCGCCCTGGCCGACTTGATGGTTGGCGGAAGCTGGAACGGATCGCCGGCAAGGATGAGGCGATCAGCCTTCAGCGCGGGAATCCAGCAGGCGGGTTCCAGCGCCTGCCCCGCCTCATCGATCACGGCGGTGTAATACTTCAGGTTGCGGATGGCAGGGTGGTCGGCGCCGACCAGGGTGGCGGTGATCACCTGGGCGCGCGACAGTATATCCTGCAAAATGCCGTCGCTGATACGGTCAGCGTCCTTCAACAGGCTGCGCGCTTCATCAAAAAGCGCTTTGCGTTGCTCCCGTTCCGCGGCGCCGAAGTTCCTTTTGTATTTATGGGCCAGACCGCGAAACTCGGCCGCTTTTTTCCTCAACTGGCGGATTTCTTTCGCGTTCCGGTGGTCTGCGATCCGGCTATCGAGTGTGAGCGCCTGAAGACTCTCCGAGACACGGGCAGGGTTACCGATGCGCAGGGTATCGAGGCCGCGGGCAGCAAGTCTCTCGCTGAGGAGGTCCACCGCGGCGTTGCTTGGCGCGGTAACAAGGATCGGACCCCCGTCGCGGGCGTACAACGCGGCAATTGCCTGAACCAGCGTCGTCGTCTTGCCGGTGCCCGGCGGTCCATGGACGATCGCGAGATTGGAGGCTGCCAGGATCTTCGCTATGGCAGCTTGCTGGGAGGGATTCAGGGCGGCCTGACCCGGAGCAATTTCCGAGGTCCGGTAGCCGGCGCCGGCCACCGGCGACATGCCGGAAAAGCCGGCGTATTCGTTCCCGGTGAGGATACGGACAAGTTTACCGCGAACCCTGTCTTCCGCGATGGATCCGGCTTGTTTCAGGGCGGCGAACATCCCGGTATAGCTGTTGTCGTCAAATAGCACCTCGATGCCCAGTTTTCCATTGCGTGTCCAACCGGGAAGTTCGTCGGTCGGCAGGGTGAACCGGAGCCGGTCGCCGCCGACAAAGCTGATGGTGCCGTCGATCCTGTCTGCGGCGGGATCGTGATTCGAAAAAAGCGCCCCAGGCGCGCCGGAACGCAGTTGGTGACTGACATCCTGATGCGTCGTCCTTTCAACTTCGACAGTCAGGTAGTCACCGCGCCCAAGCTCGGTATCACGGATCGCGATCGGATACCAGGCCAGGCCATTGGCGCGCCGCTCTGCAAGGGAGGAGGTTTGCGCCAGCCTCCGGTATGCCCGGCGGTCTTCTTCACGTTCGATTTTCAGGAGGTCGGCCAGGTCCCGGAAATAATCCATGCGGCAAAGGTACGGCGCCCGAATTTTCTTTACATTTCAGGCAGAAATATCCCAGGTTTATGAAGATCGCCGTCGCCCAAACCCGTCCGGCAAAAGGGGATGTGCTTCGAAACCTCGAAGCGCATATCAGGCTGATCGGGTCGGCCGCATCGGAAAACGTGACCCACCTCATTTTTCCGGAATTATCTGTCACGGGTTATGAGCCATCGCTCGCGGCCTCGCTGGTCATGGAAGCGGGCGATGCACGGCTGGACGTGCTGCAAACACTGAGCGACCGTCATTTGATGACTATCTGCGCAGGAGTTCCGACGACCGGCGCCGCGGGCATCCTGATTTCGATGGCGATCTTTCAGCCGGGACAGGAGCGGCAGGTCTATTCCAAACAATACCTGCACGCCGATGAAGTCCCTTTTTTCGCGGGTGGCCCGGCCCCCGTCAGGCTGGAAAACAACAAGATCGCCCTTGCCATTTGTTATGAACTGTCCGTCCCCGAGCATTCCCGGGACGCGCGTCGTGCGGGAGCCGAAATCTACCTGGCCAGCGTGGCCAAGGCAAAGTCAGGCATGGAAAAGGCGGCAGCCGGACTGGAGGCCATCGCCCGACAATACGGGATGTGGGTCATGGTTTGCAATTGCGTCGGTCATTGCGACGATTTCGATTGCGGAGGAGGTTCCGCCGCTTGGGATAAGGCGGGCATGCTGCTTGGACAGTTGAACGATACCGAGGAAGGATTGTTGATCCTCGATACAGCAGAAGCGCAGGTCGTCAAAAGAGCAACCGGAAACGAGATATATGAAGATCACTAAAGAGACTGCCCGGCACTATGTCTGGGGCGGCGATAGCGACGGCTGGCATTTCCTCGAATCGGATTCCCTGAGTGTGATACAGGAGAGGATCCCGCCCGGCGGCGCCGAGCAGTTGCATTATCATGTAAAGGCGCAGCAGCTTTTTTTTATTCTCGAGGGGTGTGCCGGTTTTGAAACAGACGGCCAAGAGGCAGTGGTAAAAAAGGGGGAGGGGTTCCGCGTCGCCCCCGGGAGCCGGCATAAGATATGGAACGCAGGCCCCGGAGACCTTCATTTCCTGGTCATTTCGGAGCCCCGGGCGCAGGAGGACCGGATAAATGTATAAAAAAAGCGCCCCGCGAAGGCGGGGCGTCAAAAAATCTCTTTTGTCAGGGTCTCACTACTTAATTGGTTCTTAAAGGATTGGATGTTTTGGTTTCTCGGATGGTGGTTTTTATAGGTCTTTCAGTGGATTGGCGGTTTTTTCGATGGATCTGGATTCGTTGGTTTGGGTCTTCAAGGGTCTTGGATCTCTTTCGTTGCTGATACAAAGATGTAAAAAAGCCCGGACCGGGGGAAATGTATTCGACCGGCCTGCGGGATGGCTCGACCAACGACGGTTTTGCCCGACGAACGGATAAAATGCCCGATGAAAACCGCGACCAAAAACTTCGAAAATGGCCAAAAAATCGAGTATTTTTCGACTCATATGAGAAAAGCCATTATCCTGTTGTCGATGCTTACCAGCGGCTTACACAGCAAGGCAGATGTTAAATTTTTGAATTTCAACAAGTTAGATTCGGGTGGCAAGCTTGCCGTCCGATAGGATCGCGCAGGGAATCGATTGTTTTCAAAAGGCGCTGCCGTTGGTTACAAAAGAAACGGGCGTCGATTTTTGGCAGGAGTACGCGTTTGCCATGAATATCGGGAATATGCCCTTTCATGCGCGGTGGGCATTAACGAGGTATCTGCAAAGCGGCGGCGTAAGCTTGCTATCGCAAATCATGGACTCGACGCTGCGGGCCAATCTGAAGCAAGCCGATCCAGATATCAGGTATAGCCCGAAAGCGTTGTGGGAGTCCAGCGTGCGGCACAAAGAAGTGACCTTCACGTCCTACCCGTTCGGGCTGCGATTCACTGTAGACTCGAACTGGCGGATCAGCATAGGAAACTTTGATAACCGGAAGGCAGGCGTGATCATCAAGCCATCCATTGCGGTTTCAGCGAAGGGAACCTCAAATTCTATGCCGACCGCGGAGGGGCAAGGGTTTGGTATTTCGGCGTCGAACGCGATTTTCCTGCGGACCAAGGCCTGGCGCTGGAAGACGTCAGCGGGGCGGCGAAGACGATGGGTGACGCAGGCAAACTAAGTGTTTATCGGATGGGAAGCGTGCGGACGAGGTTTGCGGGAAGAGTGTTTTATTTCTTTATTCTCGACACCTGCGGAGACATTCAACAGGAGTCCCGGGCAAACTTTCAACGTTGGATCAATCATATCGTCCTGGAATAGGAACCCGGACAAAAAACACTGTTTATGAAAAAATTCGTTTTCATCGGCGCGCTGCTCGGGATGTCGGTTCTTGCCGCGGCTCAGCGACCGATGGTACTCAGGGACTCGGGACTGCACAAGCTGAAGGTCTTTATAGGCACCTGGAAGGCCGAGAACGACCCCGACCCGTCAGGACAGCCGGGCGTCTCGGCGGTAAGCACCTGCAGGTGGTCGGCCAATGGCAATTTCATGATTGCCGACCAGGAAGTTACCAATGCGGGCAAGACGACAAACAATCTGTCGATCTACAGTTATGATGCGACGAAGGACGAGTACACGCTAACGCTCGTCGGTATTCCCGGCCGGGACCCCTTTTCGATCCCTATTACGTATAAGGGCGATGAGTTATACTATCTCGGAAGCTACACCGACGATAGCGGGAAAAAGGTCTTTACGCGAACGGTGAACAGTTTTCTTTCCGCCTCCAGCTACACATTTAAAGTTCAGACATCGGAGGACGGAGAGCACTGGGTAACGCATATGCAGGGCAAATCGACAAAGATCAGCTAATATGAATATCGAAGAGGTTCGGGCGTATTGCCTTCGGAAGCCCGGGGCGGCGGAAAGCTTCCCGTTTGGCGAGGAGGTGCTCGTGTTCAAAGTGGGAGGCAAGATCTTCCTGCTGGCAAACTTAACGGAGGGGAACAGTCTAAACGTCAAATGCGATCCCGAACGCGCGGTGGAGTTGCGCGAACGGCACGAAGAAGTACAGCCAGGCTATCATATGAACAAACGGCACTGGAATACGGTACGGATCGACGGCGTCCTAAAGACAAAGGATATCCGCGACATGATCGATCATTCCTATGAGATGGTCGTTGCGTCGTTACCGAAAAAGGTCAGGGACATGGTTGCAAAACTTTCCCTGTGCACAATAATGGTACTTTGTGCTTTTTCCTGTAGCCGGTCAGGCCCTGTGACCTTGCCTCCGCCTACCCAAAACGGGTCGATGACCGTCAACCTAACTTGTCCTCGCCAGGCGCCGACATATCAGAACCAATTTGAGTTAATTCTCAGTGAGACTTCCGGCAAGATTTTGTTGGATGATCTGACCCAAGTCAATACTGTCATCAATGCGACGCTGCAAACGGCCGATACCCTCATAAATGTGACGTCAATTTTTTACGATAGCGTCTATCACAAGTTCGATTGCAGAACTTACAAGGCGGTAAACCCAACGCGCTGGGCGACATCGGTCAACGGAATAGTACAGCTGGATATCACCCGGACGGGCGGCCAGCCTGCCACTATATTATATAAAAACCCCCGATCTTTGGCCCGACAGGATGGTATTTCAATGGCGGCGGTTATGGTCGGGCTTCTGCCAGTGTCTCAGGCGCGAACAGTTTGTTAATGGACTATACCCGGTATAGCGGTGCCTACAGTTACTTCTATATACCCGGCGTCAACCTCTATAAGTTTCATTTGCCTAAGACATTGGCGGATACTGTGGACCTTTCCCAAATGGATACCGCCAGACAAATCACAATACCATGCCCTGTCAACGACTATGTGCAGATCTATTACCTTGTGGGCTTGATGGATTCAACAGATATTTCTACCGCGGTATTATTATATGATTTTTTCGATTTAGGTGCGGGTTCCGCTAGCTTCGCTTACCCGCCCAAGTATGTGCAAAAATACGAAACACAAGTATGGGGTGAATCCAATGACAAAAGTGAACAATTTATTTACTACAATTATAGTGATTCCGTTCCGGGGACGATCGAATTTCAGGATAATTCAAAATTCACGCTGGTTGCGACGACAAATTCCGATTTTCGAGTCACTTTCAATGGCTCCAAGCCCAGTTATTATAACACGGCATGGAGTGCGGGGCCTGTCAGCTTTGACGTATATGAATCGCCCGACTCGACGCTTCAAGCCCTATCCCTCCTAAAATCTTTGCATAGCCGAATGCTTGCGGGCCAGGATTTGTCCGGCCTGACTTTGGTCAACTTTAATTTTGAAACAGCAACCGGGTACGGCTTTCTCGATTTTTTTAATTATGCCTGCAACCCTAGTCGGATTCAAACATATAGCCTTCCTTATGAATCAGAGTATTTTAAATCGTTTTAAGCTTACCCAGCAAGGATCCAAGCTTGCTCTGGTCACGATAACGTTATTATCAATATCCCTTTTTGGATGTCACGCCCAGGACAGGGATAACAAGGATTTTTCAAGACTTGTCTGGCATCCGGTGGACAGCATATTCAGTTTGTCTGTCGAGCGGGAGGGGAGCGGACGTTATCAGCCGGGGAACCTGTTGGGGCTTGAGTTGGAGGGTGGAGTAAACGTTCAAACGGGGCATTGGGTAGCAACAGCGCAACTTGATTCGGGCTATGCAGCGCTGGCGACCGTATTAGCCCAACGGCTGCTGAGCGGGCGGTTGGCAGGGAAAGTGAGCAGGAATGCCGAGGGATATGTCAAGGCCCGGTTCTGGAATTTATTCCGGCGCGACAGCGTACGTGTAAACGCATATCTGCTTGAATCGGTCTCTGGCGACGAAGCGATCGCCCTGGCAGAGAAGCTTCGCTCATTGCCACAGGTTGCCGGCGTTCATAGAAATGACAATAAACACCCGATATTGTACCCGATCGTCACTCACGGATCTGAAAGCTACGTTGCTTCACGATTATGCGGTGTTTGGCGATGTGACGATCCCGTCCACCGAAGTTGAGGTTGAGCTGAATAACCTCGCAACGTATTACTATATTTTTAGATTTAAAACCTGATGAACGCCCACCAGTCAGGGCCTCACCCTATGAATTTGTCCAGATGGTCGCGGCCATAGGCCTCGCCGGCAAGCGGGATCATATCGCGGGAGTGGCCCTTGACAATGTATTTTTTCAGGAATTCCTTTTTGGAGTCACGGTACCAGGAAACCATCCTGAGCTTCTTGAGCGTGTAAATATAGATCCAGGCCAAATCAAGCTGGCTGGGAAGAAAGCCGGCACGTGCGCTCCCGGGGTAGAGGTGGTGGTTGTTGTGCCACTCTCCGGCCAGCAGTCCGGGCCTCGTCTGATTGATCGACAGATTGCTGCGATCAAAATCAATGCCTTCCTGGTGCTTCACTTTGCCGCCGCCATGGCCGGTGTAGTTGAAGGCCCGGATCAGGGCGAACCACAGCATGGCCGCGGAGAAGACCGCACAGACCAGGCCCGCGCCGCCGATCAGGTAGAGGACGGTGAACCAAAAACTCCAGTTGAGCGCCCAGATCGCGAGGGTGTAAGCGGGGGCGGCGATCGAACCCCATTTTTGATATTGCCGGTAAGAGTTCAGCCCAACGCCGGTATGCTTCATGAAATGTACCGCCCTGGCATAATCGTCTTCGCTCATGTCAATCGCCACCCGCTGGTGGTTGAATTCCGCCAGCATACAATACCAAAAACCCGCCCTTGGGTTATAGGGATCGCCAGGCTCGTCCGACTTGGAGTGATGGACATGGTGCGACACGACATAAATCTCTTCCGGTACGGTTTTGATCACGAGGTTCTGCGTCAGGAAACGCCAGACCGGATGGCTGAAGCCATAGGACTTGTGGGTGCAATACCGGTGGTACCAGATGGTGCCGTGGGTTCCCATGATCACCATGCTATAAAGAACGATCACTCCGACGAGCCACCAGGAAAAATACTTACAGACAAACAACACAAAGAAAGGCAGCATGGCCGTCAGCATGAGGAAACTCACAAAGGATATCCAGTTCTTCCGGTCTTTGAAGATGTTGATCCGGGCCGCAGCTTCGGACCAGAGTTGTCGTCTTGTAGGAGTGATGAGGTCGCCTTCGGGGGTTGCCCAACCATAGGAAGGGGTATAAAGTAGGTTGTCAATGAACCTGTTCTTGGCCATCAGGAATAACTTTTAGTAGGAGCTGATATCGGGGATCCGACAATAATACGGTGAAGATAAAGAGAATATTGCTTGCAGGTCGTTAAGATTTTGGCGCGGGATCGCCCGGACGTTCCTCAAACCCCGGGAATGCGGCATTCATAAAGCAATAACGACTCCGCGCTGCCGGGGAAGGAAAAGGGGCTGAGGCAGATAAAACCGGTCTTCTCTAGCAACCGGATCGACCGTTGGTTCCCCGGCATCACGATCGCGAGGATCGTCCCGAGGCCGGCGCGGCCCCGGCAGCTGGACAGGACAGCCTGCGCCATTTCCAGGCCGTAGCCTACGCCCATAAAGTCCGGAAGCAGCGCAAATCCAAGGTCGGGATGGGGGAGATCCCTGCGGCGTAATAACCCGCACATGCCAACGGGCTTCCCGTCGGACTTCCGGCAGGCGAGCAGGAGCCCGAAACCATGTTCACGATAGCTTTTGATCGGACCCTGTTCAAGATAGCTCTTCGCGGCTTCGGCATTCTTTACGTTGCGGTCTCCGATATAGGTCAGCCACCCGGGCGAATTCAGGATCTCGAGTATAAAATCCGCATCGTCGGAGACGAATTCACGAAGCGTGAGCCTGGGGGTTTCCAGCAGTCCGGTCATGGTTTCGGTTGGGTTGGGGGCGGCCATGCAATATCGGAAGATATCGATAATTTCGGAGATCCTGAAAGCGTTATCGGATGGATAGCCGAATTTGATTATTTTGCGGCGAACCCTATACTGTATGATGCATAAATCGACCATTACCGTTGTATTCCTGCTCTTCGCATCGGCGCTCTTCGCTCAGACCAAGGTCTTCAAGGAAGTGGGCGAGGACATTTCCACCCAGATCAAGGCGATCAGCCAGGACAATGCGCTGGTTGGCTACCTGGCATTCACCCGCCTGGAAAGGGCGAATGAAGATTCCTTCAATTACCGGCTGACGATCATGGATGAAAACCTCAACGATATCGGTTCGGTCAATTTCCGCCAGGGCCTGCTCGATTTGCAGTCCGTATCCTTCGAACACGATGTCCTTTGCCTTGGGTACATTCAAAGCCCGATCTACGGCGCCCGTTCCGTCCGGAACAGGCGGGATTTGAGGCGAGCCCAGGATGCGGCCGCTTCCAGCCATGTCCTGTTACAGTTCATCAACCTGAACGGAAAGATCCTCAATACTTACGATAGGGAAGTCATTTTGAGTACGGCAACGTATAACCCGAGAAGCCCGTTTTCGGGTATGAGGCTGATGGGGTATCTCAGATACGGGATGCAAATCAGGAATATTCCGGACGGTGGATTCATCGTCTTTTACGGCGATTCCTCGAAACAAAGCCTGCTGACCTTCGATATCAGGGGCGGGCTCACGCACGAGCAAATATTGCCGATGACCGCCGACAATTATTACCTGCATGCTTCCGCGACTGAGATCTATCTGCTAACCAGGGAATCCAGCCGCGCACCCCTTGGCGGATTCAAGCTGTATGTCTACAATTCCGGAAATCTCGAGGCGGAGAACAATTTTGACCTGCGGGATGCGGACGGCAACTGGTTAAAGGTCCTGAGCTTTGACAATGACCCGGCCACCGGCGACCCGTATATCGCCGGCTGCATCGTTAATTCGAGGCGTCTGATGCATCCGACCGCCGATGACATCATCTACCGGCAATATATGGGCCTCTTTACCCTGGACCTGGGAAATGCTCACAAAGAGATGCATGTCAATTCGAGCTACTGGTCGACGGGAAGGATGCGCGGCGTCTCCGAGGACGGCCATTTCAACGACAGGGAATTCGATGTCCGGTACGCGACGGCCTTCAGGGATTATAAAGGGAACACGTATTTTGCCGGGACGGGAATGGTCGAAAAAGGATACTCGCTCAATGGAAAATTCAAGCTCACCGACGGGGTCTTTATCCGGCAGGACCCATCGGGCGTTCTGACGGTCGATAACGCAATCCCCTGTGAGGAATCAAAGTATTTCGGGATCATCGATCTGACGTCGGAACTGGACCATCGAAATTATTACGCCGTAGCCGATCCGGACACGAAGACCAGTTATGTGATCGTCGACGATGATCAGAATATCTATATCTACAACGTCAGCACCAAAAGGGTCATGCGGACCATCCCGCACAAGGACGGCAATATAAAGATCAACGTATTTCCCGCCAAGGAAGGGCATATGCTGGTGGCGGAATACAACCGGAAGGAAAAATCCACCAGGTTCTCCATCGAAGCACTATAGATCGTTCCCCGGGGCGTCTCAGTCCGGGCGGATGCCGAAGAACTCATGAAAATATGCCGCAGGCCTGAGATCAAGCCATTCGTTCCGGTGAGTATTCAGATCTTCGTAGGTCAGCTTTCCGATCTGTTCGAGGGTAAATGACAGCGGTCGCGTGTTAGGTTTCCTGACGACAACGCCAAGCCCGAAATCAGTGTCGAGCACAAAGCTGGTGAGGTCCTTTCGCAGGCTTCGCAGATGCACGATGGCCTTCCAGACATCACCGTTCCACTGGTAGGAAAAGTTGTTGGATTTCCATTCTTCGAAACTGCTGGCAGCTTCCTTTTTCGCCGGATTGCAGTCATGAAGAATGATGACGATGTCTTCGCCCGCGAAATTGATGATGTTCTCGACGTCCCGCAAGGCATATTCATATTGGTGCATCCCGTCTACCAGGGCCAGCTGGATCTTATTTTCGCGATACAGGCGCGGCGCTTCTCTCGCGAAAAAATCATCACTGGTGATTTCGAAATAGCGGTTGAAAGCATTAGCGGGTTGGACAAGCGTTTTACCCAGCTTGCGCCAGCCATCAAACCTGAATTCGGGATCCACGGCCACTTTGGAAGAACTCGGGACGCGGAAGAATACATGCCCGTTGAATACGCCGATCTCCAGATAGTTTTTCAATTTCCTGTGCCGGATTAGCGCCTTGATCACGGAGAGCCGGGACATGTCTTTCATGCTCATGAAATTTATGGCGCAATTTATGGGTTTTATTCCTTAATCCGGTCCTCGTAGATGCCGATCATCAGGAGCCATGCTCCGAAAATGAGGAACGCGAACAGGACAATGATGGCGACAGCCGCGACGTACAGTCCCGGGCGATATCCGAGAATGAGGAAGACCGCGCTGATGATCTCTGCGAGGTAACAGATGGTGCCGCCGCCGAGCCCGCGGAGGGACTGACCGTCAAAAAGTTATCCCATTGTTCCGGCATCGGGCTCAGTTAGATGCTTCCGAATATAAGATTAATAGTTGACCGTTTTGTACGGAAAATCAAATCCTGGTTGTCTTACTATAAAATTGTCTATGAAACCGATCTTACTGGCCCTCGCGCTCTGCGGCATCACGGCAACTGTCAAAGCCCAGGACGCCGCAAAAATCATCAGGACTTATTTCTCGGGGTACGAAAAGAAAGATTCGAGCATCACCTTTAGCCAGCTTGCCGATGGATTCACCTTCACCAGTCCCGCCCCCGACGACCACATTTCCCTTGCCGTGTACAAACAACGTTGCTGGCCGCAGTCAAAATATATTAAAAAGATCAAATTCATTTCCATTGTGCAGGATGGGAACCACGCGTTTGCCCTGTATACCGGTACCACCATCGATAACAAGACGATCCGGAACACAGAATATTATACCTTCAGTAACGGCAAGATCATTTCTATTGAATGCTTTTTCGGTGGCACGGGCGCGGGTTATCCGACTAATGCAAAGTAAATCAAGACATTATGGAAAAGTTCCTATTCATCATCCGGGAAGACCTCAGCAAGCTGAAACAGTGGACTGAAGAGGAGCGATACCGAGCCATCCGCGAAATGGACAAATGGGTGAAATCCCTGCTTGAACGGGGCAATTATATTACCGGCGATGCATTACGGATCACAGGGAGTTATGTGAGCCGGAGCCAGGTCCTTTCCGACGGCCCCTTTATTGAGGCGAAGGAAGGTATCAGCGGCATTATATTTATGAAAGCAATCGATATGCAGGACGCCATTTCGCTGGCGCAAACCTGTTCCTTTGTTAAAAGCGGCGACATGGCCATCGAAGTCCGTCCCCTGATGGGCGTGAAAGATATAAGGGAATTCGGCGATGGAGAAAGAACAACAGGCAGTTGACAAGCTATACAAATCCCATTTCGGAAAAATGGTGACGGCCATGCTTCAGTTTTCAAAGGACCTGGACCTTGAAACCGCTGAAGACGTGGTGCAGGATGCGTTTTATTCAGCGCTTTCCACCTGGAAGATCTCCGGTATCCCGGATAACCCCGCAGGTTGGGTGTATAAGACCTGCAGGAACAATGCCCTCAATCTCCTGAGAAGGAATAAGTCATTTAAGAACCCTTTCGATGAGGTACAGGTGGCCACTGAGGGGACAGCTCCGGATGAGGACCCCTTCGACGACCGGAAAACGTATCTGCTGTTTGCCTGCGCGCACCCACGGTTGTCCTCGAAAATGCAGGTAGTCATTACGCTGAAATATGTGGCTAATTTCCGCGCGGAGTCGCTGGCCAGGGCATTGGGCATGACGGTCGACGGTATCGATAAGGTCCTGTCGCGGGCGAAAAGCCTGATCAGGATGGAAAACATATTCCTGAAGGAGACCACTTCCCGGCAATTGAAAACCAGATTGCCGATCGTGCACAAGATCATCTATTTAATATTCAATGAAGGCTACCGGGCAGGAAGCGGTAAGGAAATCATCCGGGAGGACCTGTGCGAAGAAAGCCTGATCATGACAAAATCGTTACTGGACAATCACATTTGCAATGCAGATACTGCTGCTTTGTACGCGTTGATACTTTTCAATGCGGCAAGGCTGGGTGCGCGATTGACCAGCTCGGGGGATCTGCTGGATCTCGCCGGGCAGGACAGGGCTTTGTGGAACAAGGACCTGATCGGTCTTGGACACTATTACTTCCATCAAGCACAGGTCATGGGGGAGATTTCTTCGTACCACTACGAAGCGGCGATCGCCTATCTCCACGCGCATGCGAATAGTTTTGCCGAAACCGACTGGGCGACGATCACGCAGTTATACGCGAAGTTGTTGCAGGGTAAGCCAAATCCCTTTATATCGCTCAATTATGGCATTGCCCTCTACTACGGCGGACAAAAACGTATTGCCTTTGACGTGCTGGAAGGCTTGCGCAACACTTTTCTCGAACAGTATTACCAATTGCATGTCGCGTTGGGAAAACTGTATCTCATGGAAGGCGAATACGATAAGAGCGATCGTCATTTGAACCATGCGCTTGCCCTGAGCTCCTTCACGGCGGAAAAAGATTTTATACGGAAGATGTTGCTGAAGGTTCAGGGCCACAAGCCTGACGGCTTCGGTCAAACTTCACCATAAAACAAAGCTATGGACCAAGGTATGATCCCGCTGCTCAAGCGGCTGTATGAGGAAAAGACGGGGTGGGGCGACAGCGATCGTTGGAACAACCAGGATTTCCTGGAGCTGAGGCAACTGATCTTCCAGCAAACGGGAATCGCACTGAGCCACGTGACCCTGAAGAGAATATGGGGGAAGGTGCGGTATGAAAGCCTGCCCAGTACCAATACCCTGAATACGATCGTTCAATTCCTGGGGTACTATAACTGGCGGCAATTTTGCGCAAGGAATGCGGGAGCCGGGGTATTTTCCAATAAAGTGGAGTAACTTGCCGGCATCCGGAATATTTAATATGAACGTAGAAGGACAGATAAAAGCGTACATTTCCAGCCAGCTCGAACCAAAATGCACCGAGATGCAGGAGTTGCACCGGCGGATGACGCTTTACGTCCTGCCGGTAAGTAAATTATGGTTCTATGATGGCAAGAACAGCGAAAATAAAACCGTCGCCAACCCGACCATCGGATACGGCGTTCAAACGATAAAATATGCGAATGGCAAGACCAGGGAGTTTTTTCAAATCGGTATCAGCGCCAACAAGACCGGAATATCCGTCCATGTACTTGGAATAAAAGACAAAACCTTCCTCGCGCGGACATTTGGAAAAGCGCTGGGAAAAGCAAGCGTTACCGGGTACTGCATCAAGTTCAGGACCCTGAAAGATATAAACATCGATATTCTTGAAGCGGCGATCAGGTATGGGGTTGAGGCGTCCGGCGGACAGGGTTAAACGATGTAATACTGTTTAGCCCGGGTTTCGGCTCGACTCGCGGGAGACCAGCTTTGTCCTAAGTTTGATCACCTGCTTTTTGTTCGTTTTGTTCTTTATCTCATCGATAAGCACACCGATCGCCAGCTTTCCAACTTCGTATCCGGGTTGCATGACGGTCGTGAGCGTTGGGTTGATCAGCCGGCTGGCCGGATCGTCGTTGAAGCCGACTACCTTAATGTCTTGGGGGACCTGAATCCCATGTTTCTTCAAATATTGGATCGCGGCAATAGCGGAGAGATCATTGACGGCAAACAGACCGTCAGGCAGCGACTTTAGCCGAAGCAGCCTTCTGGTAGCTGCCTGCGCGTCTTCTTCAAAGGAATTGCAGGGAATGATCAAGCCTTTGTCGATAGAGATACTGTGCCTCCTTAATGCTTCCAGGTAACCATTAAGCCGGTTGGCCGACACTGACAATTCCACCGGTCCGGCAAAATGCGCAATGCGACGGCATCCCTTCCTGATCAGGTGCTCCACCGCCTTGAACGCGCCTTCAAACTCGTCTACAATCACTTTAGTCACCGGCAAGCCCGGCAGAATGCGGTCGAACTGCACGATGGGAATGCCGTTACTCAGTACCTCGTCGAACACGGCCCTGTCCTTTGTTTCCTTCGAGATCGAAATCAGCAATCCGTCCACATGGCAGGCAAGCAGCTTTTTCATGCTTTTTCTCTCGAGGTCGGACGTTTCATTGCTCTGGCAAAACATCAGGTAGTAATCATTTTCGTTTGCCACGTCTGTCATTCCGCAAAGCGCCTGAGAGAAATAGTGGGAATAGATAGTTGGCACGACAACGCCGATGATCTTCGTCTGCTGTTTGACCAGGCTTTGTGCGAAATAGTTAGGAGAGTAGTGCAATTCTTCGGCAAGCCGGACAACCCTTTCTCTCGTGTTTGTATTGACCTCGCCTGAATTTCTCAGCGCTCTCGACACCGTGGCGATAGAGATGTTCAGTTTCTGTGCCAGCTCTTTTATCGTGATGATTTGTTTACTCATTTGCCTACAATGTAGCATACAAAAGTACTTCATTTCCGAGAACGTTTACGGTCCGCAAAGGGCATTTTTAACGTTTGGGATCGGACTTCCCGGATGAGTTTACCCTAATTTCGGGCCTCTGAAATTTGAATCAGGAAAAATGAGACGCTGCGATATGAAAAATTGGTCCCTATTGATTGTCGCCAATCTACTTTTTATGAGTAATACCGTTGTTGCCCAATCTTCTTTGAATCACAACTCTTATCTGCGCAACCGCTATCCTCTTCATCCGAAACCTTATTTGTCTTTGCCGTTCGGGGCTATTAAGCCGAAAGACTGGCTTCTGGGTGAACTGGTGTCGATGAAGAACGGCATGTGCGGAAATCTTGACAAGCTTTATCCCGCCGTTCTTGGAAAGAGGAACGGCTGGTTGGGCGGCGATGGCGACGTGTGGGAGCGCGCCCCATACTGGCTGGACGGTTTGGCGCCGCTGGCATTCATCCTCGACGACGCGGAGCTGAAGGCGAAGCTACAGCCCTGGATCGAGTGGTCGATCGCCAACCAGCAGGCCGATGGCTATTTCGGGCCCGTCCCGCCGGAAAAGGAACCGGCCCCGGAACCGGGTCTGCAAAGGGACAGGGCCAGAGATTGGTGGCCGAAAATGGTCATGCTGAAAGTGCTTCAGCAATATTATATCGGTACGGGTGACCAGCGGGTCATTCAATTGATGCTGCGTTATGCGCGTTACCAACTCAAAACGCTGCCCGGTACACCTCTTGGACATTACTCCTGGTGGGCCGCCCAGCGCGGGGGCGACAATCTCCTGATCGTCTATTGGTTGTACAACCTCACGGGCGAGAAATTCCTGCTGGACCTCGCCGAGCTGCTTCATCGACAGGTGTTCGACTGGACCGGAACATTCCTGGACTCGAACGAGCTTAGCCAAACCTATCGGTTCCATGGCGTTAACCTCGCCCAGGGAATCAAAGAACCCGTTATCTACTTTCAGCAGCATCCCGATGACAAATATCTCCGGGCCGTAAAGAATGCGTTCAGGGACATCCGGATGTATCAGGGGCAGGCACAAGGCATGTATGGCGCCGATGAAATGACGAGGGGGAATGACCCCGTTCAGGGTTCGGAGCTCTGTTCAGCGGTCGAAATGATGTATTCGCTGGAAAACATAATCGCGATAACCGGCGATGTCGGGATGATGGATCACCTCGAAAAGATCGCTTACAACGCGCTGCCCGCACAGATTTCCGCCGACTATACGTCGCGGCAATATTATCAGGAAGCCAACCAGGTGATGATCACCCGTCATCAGCGAAATTTTGTGACCTCTTATGACGGGACCGATCTCTGCTTCGGGGTGCTTACGGGTTTCCCGTGCTGTACTACCAATATGCACCAGGGATGGCCGAAGTTCGTGCAGAACATGTGGTTCGCTTCGCAGGACAAAGGTCTCGCCGCATTATTGTACGGCCCTTCCGAAGTGACTGCGAAGGTCGGCGACGGAGAAGAAGTGACCATCACGGAAAAGACCCGGTATCCGTTCGAAGGGAAGGTGTCCTTTACGATAAAGACCCGGAAGGAGCTCGATTTTCCGCTTCATCTGAGGATACCGGAGTGGTGCGATTCGGCCACGGTAAGGGTGAACGGACAGGTAGAGCAGGTGCCAAAAGGAAATCAGGTCATCCGAATTGCCCGGCACTGGAAGGACCTCGATGTGGTCGAACTCTTTCTTCCCATGCGAAACAGGGTCAGCAGGTGGTTCAACAATTCTGTTGCCATCGAACGAGGTCCGTTGGTCTATGGTCTTCGGATCGGCGAACAATGGAAAGAGGTTAAGAACGCCGACCACTATGGCAATTACCTGGAAGGGCGGCCGACAACCCCGTGGAACTACGGACTGTCCGAGGAAACCATCCAGGATCCGGACTCGATAGCAGTAAAGACCAGGGCGTTCAGCGGGAACCCCTGGACACTGGAAAATGCACCCGTCGAGCTACAGGTGAAGGGCAAGCTCATACCGGAATGGAAACTGTACAATGAGACGGCCGGTCCGTTGCCTTATAGTCCTATTGAATACCTTGAAAAGGAAGCCCCGGTAACGATCACGCTGATCCCTTATGGTTGCACCAAGCTCCGGATCAGTGAGTTCCCGGTGGTGAAATAGCATGAATTAATAACTACCAAACGATACGCTTATGATTTGCAAACGATGCCTGCGGATCTTTTTTTCCGCTGTGATATGTTTCTTCTGGACCGGTTTGCGTGCGCAAACGACAAAAATACAAGGAAGGGTCCTGAGTCAAAACGACCGGTCAGCCATCAACGGCGCAACTATCCGGGTCAAGAACAGCACGGTTTACGCTCTTGCCGACAGACAGGGCAATTTCGCATTGTCGTATGACTTCAGGCGGGGCGATTCCCTGGAAGTCTCTTCGGTCGGGTATGCGCCTCAAACGATCGCTTATACCGGCAGCCCGGTGCTTAACGTCTACCTGAGTGTGGAATCCATGGCGATGACAGACGTGGTCGTCACTGCCCTTGGTATCAAAAAGGAAAAGAAAAAGCTCGGTTATGCCGTTCAGGAAGTGAAAGGCGACGTCCTTGTGAAGGCACGCGAACCGAATGTGCTGGCGGGACTGACCGGAAGGGTGGCGGGATTGCGCATAGCCAATTCGGCCGACTTCTTCGGCACGCCGGATGTGAAGTTGCGGGGAGTGACGCCGCTGATCGTAGTAGACGGCGTTCCCCTCCAGGGGACGAATATGTGGGAAATATCAGCGGATGACGTGGATAACTACAGTGTTCTGAAAGGGCCGGCCGCTTCGGCATTGTATGGATGGAGGGGAGTCAACGGAGCGATCCAGATAACTACCAAAAAAGGCAGCAAGTCGCATGGGCCGGAGTTCAGCTTCAACTCGACGACCACTTTTGATCTGGGTACTATTCAGGAGCCCAAGTTGCAGAATGAATATGGCACCGGGTATGATGGAATATATAAACAGGGAGATCCGACCTATGAATATTGGGGCGCCTGGGGACCCAAACTGGACGGCAGGCTCCTCGTGCAATACAACAGCCCGGTCAACCCGGACGGCACCAAAGAGCCGCTGCCGTGGATCGCGCGAGGGGCGAAGAACCTGCAGCATTTCCTTCGGACAGGAATCCTGACGAGCGACAACATCAGTGTATCGGCGGGAAATGAGAATGGAAATTTTCGCGCGTCGCTTACGCAAATGTATCAGAAAGGCGTCGTGCCGAACACGCGCCTCGGAGGGACGACGTTCAATATGTCCGGCGGACTGAAGCTGAACAAACGGCTTAGCCTGGACGCAGACATCAACTATAATAAGTTCTACACCCCGAACTATCCCAGTATCGGGTACGGGCGGGCCAGTTTTATCTATGGTCTGGTCCTCTGGACGGGCGCCAATGTCGATGTGCGCGATCTGCGCAATTACTGGGTGCCCGGTCAGGAAGGGTTGCAGCAAATGAATTACGACGATGCCGGGGACTACAACAATCCCTATTTCGTAGCGTACGAACAGACAAACGGTTATTATAAGGACGACATATTCGGAAATGTCTCATTGAAGTACAATGTAGCGAAGGACCTGAATATCACTGCCAGGACGGCAATCAACACCAACGGGCTTTATCAGCCGAAGGTATATCCTCAATCCTACAATCACATTCCCCAGGGCAACTACTCGGAAGACTGGTACAATATGTTCGAATCCAATTCCGATGTTCTGATCGACTATAGCAAGAAGGCGGGCGATTTCGAGATCAAGGCAAATGCCGGCGCGAGCGCACGCAACTGGTCGGAGCGGAATATCTACGGTTCCACCGACGGCCTCAGCGTGCCGGGGTGGGATAACTTCGCGAGTTCCATCAATCCGACCACGCCGACCAACTACAAGAACCAATTGCAGGAATACGGCGCCTATGCCAGCGCCGACCTCAGTTTCAGGGACCTTCTCTTTTTGGGCCTTACGGGCAGGTACGACTGGTCCTCTACGCTACCGGCAGCGCACAACGGATATTTTTATCCTTCGGCTTCTCTCTCGACCATCCTCAATGAATATATCGACCTGCCGAAAGTTATTTCCTACGCCAAACTTCGCGTGGCGCTGGCGCGGGTCGGTGCGGGCATGACGCCCTACAGCTTCACTACAGCCTATATCCCGGGGACGAGATGGAACGACAATCTCACACTCAGCTATCCCGCAACGATCATCAGTCCGAACGTCAAACCTTCCTTCAGTACAGGGTTCGAGACCGGTGGAGATTTGAGGTTCCTGCACAACCGGCTGGGTTTGGACCTTACCTATTTTAATTTCGTGGACGGTCCGCAGACCTATTATCAGGCAATTTCCAATACTTCCGGCTTCACGTCTGTGCTCACCAATGGCCGCAAAACCGTCAGAAAGGGCTATGAAGTCGTGGCCGATGTGACCGCGGTCAGTAACCGCAACCTCAAGTGGAATGTCGCGATCAACTGGTCCACCTACCAGCAGTATCTGAAGGCTCTTGCGCCGGGGGAAACGAACGAAGGACTCCTCAATGTCGGCGACAGAATGGACGCCATTGTCGGAACCGACTATATGTATGCGCCGGACGGCCAGATCATCGTCGGATCGGATGGGCTGCCGTTGGTGGACCCGATCAAGAAGAAGTTGGGCTACTATAACGACAGCTGGATCGGGGGTATCACGAACAATGTCTCCTACAAGAACCTTACGCTGTCCTTTTCGTTCGACGCCCGGGTGGGCGGGCAGATCATCAGCACGTATGAGCGCTATTTGTGGGCCGGAGGGAGGCATCTCGGTATTTCCAACAGCGACCGGGAAAACTGGTATGCGGGCGGAAGCTATGTCGTAAAGGGCGTTAAGGTAGCAAGCGGCTCACTGCAGCGGGATGGCAACGGGAAAGTGATCTCCGATACACGGAAGTATGCTGCGAACGATATCAAAACCGATTATTTCGACTATATACAGAACACTTTTGGGTATTGGGGGATAGACCGCGCGGCGATCGTCAACAGGAGCTATATTAAACTCCGGGAGATCGTACTAACTTATCATCTGCCCAGGACGATCCTGTCGAGAACATTTATGAAGGATGCCAGTGTATCGCTGGTGGGCCGGAACCTGTGGCTTTCGACGCCGTCAAACGTTATCGACCCGGATCAATTCACCGGTCCGTCCGACAATCTGCAGACACCCGCTTTCCGGGAGTTGGGCTTTAACCTGAATGCAAATTTCTAATTCGGTAGTATCTAATAAAATATTGTATGAAGAAGAATATCCGAAACATTTTTTATGTGTGCGTATCGCTACTGATCCTGGGTACGGGATGTACTAAATTCAGGGATCTTTCACTCAATCCCAATCAGCCTACTCAGAGCGTCCCATCGCTGATATTCACGGGTGTGGAGGCGGATGCCTTTCAGTTCAATCCTATCCTGGGATATGAAACCAGGGCTTCGCAGTACCTGGTGAGCGACAATAGTCAGCAGGCCGATCAGTCTTACCAGTGGGACACGACAGACTACTGGAGGTACTACAATACGCTCCGCAACATCGAACAAATGCGACTCGAAGCGGTGCGCACTTCCGCGCCCGTGTATGAAGTACTGGCTAAGTTCCTTAAAGCCTATTGTTTCGCCGAACTGACCAAACAGGTGGGTGACATTCCGATGAGCCAGGCTCTTCAGGGGAAGTCGGGAGACTACACACCGGCGTATGACCCGCAGGAAACCGTGCTCGACAGTTGCCTGATGTTGCTGGACCAGGCAAACACCGGTATGCGGACGTTGATCCAGTCTGGCAATCCGCCGGTCCTGAGCGGGGATATCATTTATGGCGGCGATCTGTCGAAGTGGCAGAAGCTCATCAACAGTTACCGGTTACGGCTCCTGATCGACCTGAGCAAAAAAGCGGGTGACAATGTCCTGAATGTAAAAGCGCAGTTCGCGACAATATTCGATAATCCCGATCAATACCCGATCTTTACTTCCAACTCCGACGGGGCTATTTTTCAGTGGTATGACAAGGATGGAGACCGGTATCCCAGATTCTATGTGCCCGCCAATATGGACTATTATCGGTTTGGCAGCACTTACACGCAGTATATGACGAGCTTTGACGATCCGCGGATGATGGTCGTGGGTGTCATGACGCAGGCGGCCGTAAACGCGGGGAAGCAGCCTTCCGACATCACGGCGTATGGCGGACTTAGCAGCGGGCTCAGCATCTCCGACATCTACAACGAAAGGGATAGCGCCTCGGCGCTGAACGTGGCTCGTTACTCCACTGCCACCGGCGAACCGATGATCATCGTCGGCTATCCTGAATTGAACTTCAATATTGCGGAAGCGATCAACAGGGGCTGGATTTCCGGCGATGCAAACGTCTATTACCAGAATGGTATCCGGGCATCGATGCAGTTCTACCAGGAAACGGGAGGGCAGATAACGGACGCGCAGATCAGCGCCTACCTTGCAGAGCCGCAGGTCCAGTATAATGGCGATCTGAACAATATCCTGATACAGAAATACCTGAGTTTTTTCAATAATTCGGGATGGGAAAGTTTCTACAATATCCTCCGGACGGGTGTTCCCGTTCTGGCGGTAGGACCCGGGAACGGCAACAACAACGAGATCCCGGACAGATGGATGTATCCGCAAACTGAATATACCTACAATGCCCAGAACGTGCGGGCGGCGATTCAACGGCAATTTGGGGGCTCCGATGACAGAAATGGGGTGTTGTGGATCTATCAGTAATGAAGAACCAGGGCCGCGCCTTCGGCGCGGCCTTTAAAATCCGTTTGAGATGAATGCTGTCCGGCGAGTAATTCCACTGATTTTGCTGTCGATCCTGCTGCTGTCCTGGCCGGTGAAAGAATTGCAGGCCCAATCCCGTCCCGAGTCTTTTTCGTCGCAGGAGAAGCCCTGGGTGTGGTGGTTCTGGCTGGGAAGCGCGGTGACTCCCAAAAGCATAGATTTCCAACTCCGGTCCTTCCACCGCAGCGGATTTGGCGGGGTTTGCATTATTTCCACCTATGGCGTCAAGGGCTTCGAGGACAGGGATATACCGTTCCGCAGCCCAAGG
>Ga0134125_10000739_pt1 | contig 42648 bp, 39 predicted proteins | sample KB31751_FD_96464 | JGI IMG/M metagenome (GOLD analysis project Ga0134125, IMG submission 96464) | Terrestrial soil microbial communities with excess Nitrogen fertilizer from Kellogg Biological Station, Michigan, USA - KB3-175-1 | ecosystem: Environmental > Terrestrial > Soil > Unclassified ...
AACTGAAATAGGATGCCGCGGAGGGGGTCCGTGGAGGCTAGAATGCTCGGATGGAACCGACCGAAATGCAGGAGTTTGCCAAGCAGGTGAAGGAGGGCGGCGAGGAATCGCTCACCAATATCTCGCTGGCGATCTCGATCCTTGCGGTGCTGGTGGCGATGGTGACGGTGCTGGGCCATCGCACGCACACGGAAGCGGTCCTGATGCAGGCGCGCGCGACGGACGAATGGAACCTGTATGAGGCGAAGAAGATTCGCCAGGATAGCCTGGGCGTCGTGATCGACCAGATGGCGCTGGCCCCGACGACCGACACAAAGGCCACCGCCGCCAAGATCGCCGAGTACAAGGCGCATATGGCGAAGTGGAGCGAGGACCTCAAAGAAGAAACGGACCAGGCCAATGACTATCAGGCCGAGGTGAAGAAGGCCGAGAAGAAGGCGACACGATTCGACATCGGCGAGGCATTGCTGCAGATTGCGGTGGTGCTCTCCTCGATCACGCTGTTCACGCGAAGGAAGAGCTTCTTCTATGGCGGGTTGCTGCTGGGAGTTGCGGGTTTGGTTGTGGCGGCGGCAGCGTGGCTGGTGCGGTGAGGTAGTTGCCGGTTGTTAGTTGCGCCCCTCTTAGTTGTGTGTACGAGATGGATGGCGTAGGACGAGAGGTGAGTACGATGCGGCGCTTGGTATGTGCAGCGATGTTTTTAGGTTGCGGGGGTTTGCAGGCGCAAACTGTTGCTGCCTTACCACAGTTTGAGGTCGCGTCGATCAAACCGACAGCGACGGCACAGACGGGAATGTCGTCCATGTCGCGCGAGATCATGCGGGACCGTCCGAAAGCCGGGATGATTCCGATGGCAGGCCCGGACCGCGTTCGCATCCGGAACTGGGCTTTGCTGGATCTGATCGCTGTAGCCTACGGCGTGCGTACCACGCAGGTATCCGGTCCGGACTGGCTCGGAGATCAGGGCTTCGATGTGGATGCGACGGTGGCGCAGGGAGCTCCGAAGGAACAATTGGATGGGATGCTGCAGTCGCTGCTTGAGGAGCGGTTCGGCCTCAAAGCGCATCGCGTCACGCAGACAGCCCAGGGATTTGCGCTGGTGGTTGGCAAGGACGGGGCAAAGCTGAAGCCTGGGGAGCCGACGCCTCCCGCTCCGAATCAGCAGCTCACTGCCGAGGAGAGACAGGCGGCGATGCAGCAAAAGCTGCAGGCGAACCTCAAGCGGTTGCAGGAGAGAAGCGCGGCCCTGGGTGCTTCCAGCAGCCAATCGTGGGTATCGGTAACGATGGCAGACCTCGCGGCCCAGCTCTATCGTTTTGCCGGCGCGCCGGTGGTGGATGAGACGGGTTTAAGCGGAAAATATTCCGTGAAGATAGAGACGTGGGCGAATCCCGATGTGCCGGGCGGTACGATCTTCGACGCTGTCGAGAAGCTTGGGCTCAAGCTGCAGCCGCAGAAGGTGGCGGTGGACAGGATTGTGGTGGATCAGGTGGCGAAGATGCCGACGGCGAACTAGCCTTGGCAGTCGACCTAAGAAAGGCAAACGCAGGAGGCCTTCGACTGCGCCGCTTTGCGGCTCCGCTCGGGATACGGCATCCGTTCGCTGTGCGATTCAGTGCAGCTGGTCGGGGATTACTGCGTACTGGATCAGCAGCTCGAACGGCACGATCTTCAGCGTGGCTTCGTGCGTGGCTTCGAGGACCACCGGGCACGCGGCGCCGGCCTGCTGCACCTGGAGCCAGCGCGCAGCGCACACACACCAGCGGTCGCCGGGCTTGAGGCCCGCGAAGCCGTACTGCGGGAGCGGCGTGGAGAGGTCGTTGCCGAGTTCTTTGGACTTGGCGAGAAACGCCTGATCGACCACGCAGCAGATGGTATGGACGCCCAGGTCTTCTTCGCCGGTTTCGCAGCAGCCGGTGCGGTAGAAGCCAGTCATGGGCTGGCAGCCGCACATGGCGAGGGGCTGGCCGAGGACGTTACGGCCGCCGGGGCGTCGGGATGTTTCTTCGGTCGGCAACAAGACAAGTGTAATTGGATCGTGGCGGCGAATGCCGGGATGCGATTTATTCCACCGTTGGCGAAGCTTAAGCCGCGTTTAACCTTCGCGTCCTGAGGGGCGCGAATCTCCCCATTTGGCGCTGCTTTTCGCAGACTCACGCGCGACTTTCCATGGTCGTTCGCGTATCACCGCACAGAGGCTACAAACACCCTGCCGGCGGCCGCTGGGCGGGTAACATTCGGGCCATGCAGTTCCCGGGGAATGTCCGAAGATTCATGGTTCCGGCCCTACCAAGCGGGGCCGGATTCGGATATATTCGTAAGCCTCTCCCCTTGCACGTTCAACTTCTGTCTTGGATAGGAGTGAATGATTATGAGCACAAGCCGACGCACGTTTCTACAACAGACATTGATCACTGGCGGTTTGGTCGCGCTGTTCGAGTCCGACAGCGCGCGAGGCGCGCTTGCCGAAGAACTGAAGGCGGTGGGCGCGAGCGGCAGCGCCGCGAATGCCCCGCACGACTCGAAGAACTTCTGGGATGCATTCGGCGCGGTGGCGGACGGCACACAGAGCGCGCCGGGGTTGCATGGACGCGGGCTGACCCGGAAGCAGCCGGACAATCCCTCAGGCGCCTCAGACCGGCTGGTGGATTACTACCACTACTACGTCGACCCCAAGACCAAGGACTCCACGTTGCGCTTGGCGTCCAGCATCGACACGACCGAGCTGATGGACCACGAGGGCGATATCTCTGCCAGCGTTGCCGTCAACGGCTTCCACATGGCGGGCGAAGACCGCGACACCTTTGACAAGCTGCAATCGGCGCAGCTGCGCATTGACACTGTGCAGAACCAGTCGTTGATGCCGGAGTACCTGGACACCATGGCGTGGGTGTCGCTTGCGGGGCTGTTTCCGGACTCGTCGGGCAAGCTGCCGCCGCTGCAGGACCTCAGCTTCAATCCGGCGCAGGGCTCTCAGAAGATGAGTTCCATGGTGCTGCCGGGCGGCTCCGGGCAGGTTGCGGTGAACCTCTCGATGACGCACAAGGAGTCGACCTTGTACACGATCATCAAAGGCCTGACCAATGAGGTCGGCCGCTTTTCACCTTTGCTGGGACTGCCGTCCATCAGCGTTGCCGCGCTGAAAGGCTTCTGCAACCTGTACGGCGCGATGGAACAGCGCACCACGTTTCTGCTGAACAGCATGCCGAAAGCGGCGTATGCGACCCAACTGGCGCGCGCAGCGGCGCAGACGTCAAGCGGCCTGAACCTGGTGCCGGGCGATTACGTTCTGGTGCCCAACGCTCACTCCGCGGTGCTCACGCCGTATCTCGACAAGCTGGAGATGCGCGAAGGTTATCTAGTGCCGAAAGGCTCGCCGAAGACGACCTCGGTGTACGATCTGGCAGCTTCCATGAAGCCGGACATCACCTACCTCTCTGCGAACATCGGGCTGAAGCCGCTGACCGTTTCCGCGGGATCGGGCGGTGCGGGCGGTTCGAAGTCGCAGACGCCAAGCACGCTGTTGAGTCCGCCGTCCTCCGCATCGTCGACATCCAGCTCGTCCAAGGGATCTGGTTCTTCGTCGTCCAGTGGAAGCAGTTCGTCCGGTTCATCCTCCAAAGGTTCGGGAAGTTCGGGCGGCAAGAGCAGCAAGTAGGTCCTGGTGGCAGTAAACCGCCGGTCGCGAGACTGGCGCGGAGGCGAAAGAAGCCGTGGGCGTCCCGTCACGCGCCCACGGAGCAGTATCGGGCCGCGTTGTAGGGAGTGAACTCTCGCATCACGGGTGTGCCGTATGGGCCGTAAAAAAAGCAAGAGGTTGTTGGCGACGGTTGTTGCGATAACCGGGATGAGTGGCGTTGGTGCAGCAACGCTGCACGCGCAGAACTTCGGCTGGGGATTTCAGCGCAAGCACATCTCTCTGGTGCGCAAGTTGCCGCCCACAGGGCATATCGATGGCAACAGCTTCGCCGTCAACGTGACAGGCGCCGGCTCCGATGTCACCTCTTCGCTGGAGGCGCAGATCACCAGCCTGCTGGTGAAGAATGACGGCCGCCTCCGCTCGGTGAGCGATCCCGCGAAGGAGCGGCCCGACGCCATCATCAAAGCCCGCGTGACCGCATTCGACCGGCCGCAGATGCAGGTGAAGACGGAGCAGGGACTGGAACTGGGCAAGAAGGGCGGTCCGCTGCAGAACCAGCAGGTGCACGAGTGGGCCGCATCTCTTTCTGTCAGCTTTGAGGCGCAGGACGTGCGCGGCAACAAGGGCATCGCCGCCGATACGGTCACATCGAAGTTCGATCGCGAGTATGCGGTGCAGGCTGCTCCGCCCGCAAAACCGAAGTTCGGCAGTGTGCTCGGAGGATATATCCCGAAGGTGCCGCTTGCCGGCGGTGCGCCCGGCGCGATGGGCGCTGAGGAGCGCGAGCCAAACGCACAGGAACTGCAGGAGGCCTTGATCAAGGACGTGGCCATGCAGATCGCCTCCCGCGTGGTGAACACGACGGAGACGGTGAATGTATTCCTGGCCCGGGGCAGTGGCCTGGACGATGCGGACACTCTGATGGAGAACAAGCAATACACCCGCGCGCTTGAGAACCTCGACACCATGACGCCAATGGGCAAACCGGAGGAAGATGCCTACCGGCTGTACGATCTCGGCGTCGCCAATGAGGCGCTTGGCTATCAGGCGGAGGATGTCAACAAGGCGCGGAAGTATCTGCAGGAGGCGTCGATCGACTACGGCAAGGCCATCGATGCCAAGCCGGCGGAGAAGATGTTCCTGGAACCGCAGAACCGCATCGACACAGCCCTGGCGCATTACAAAGTGCTGAGCGACGAGGTAAACCAGCGGAATGCGAAAGCCGCTGCGGCTCCTGCCGCCGACGTGCTGACGAATGCAGACGTGATCTCGATGGTGCAGGCCAAGCTGGACCAGGCCAACATCATCGACACCATCCAGCACTCGACGGCGAAGTTCGATTTGAGCGCCAAGGGGCAGGTGGACCTTGCGAAGGCCGGTGTTGCCGGTCCGATCATCACCGCGATGAAGACCAAAGCGCGGGGACAGTAAAGCAGTTCTTAGCTGTTAGTTCTCAGTGTCACTGATGACGAGCTGAGAGTCGGGTTCTTCTGCAATGACAATTTCTCTCCGATGGGTGCGCACGAGAGCGGTCACGCTGATCGCTGCGCTGGGTTGTGCTGCACTGGCTGCGGGCGCGCGGGCGCAGAGCGGCCGCTGCGGCGCGGGCGTCGACCTGGTGGTGCAGGCGCTGGAAAAGATGTCGGCGAACGCTTCGAACGACCAACTCGAAGATGCCGATCAATTGCTGAAGCGCGCTTCTGAACTCTGCGGCGAGCTGGGCGATGCCTGGTACTACCGCTCGCTGGTGGAGCGCAAGCTGGGCAACGCGAGGAGCGCGGATTTTGCGGCGCGCCAGGCGGCGAAGTTCCCGTCCGACGCAAGCGCGGAGCAGCAGAACCCATTTGTGCTCGCATCGCCGCTGGGTTCGCGCGCGGTGACGGGGAACGGTGAGCCGGGAGCCAACAACACCGCGCCGTCCGGACCGCCGGGGCAGCGCTGGGCCTTGATCGTCGGCATTGGGTCGTTCACGGACCAGAACATCGAGCCGCTGAAGTACACCGCAAGTGATGCCCAGAGTTTTATGGATGCGCTGCTCGATCCGAAGATCGGCGGCTTCAAGGCCGACCACGTGCATAGTCTCTTGAACGATCAGGCTACGACCAAGAACATCAAGATGCAGCTGAACTGGCTGGCGCGCAGCGCCGGGCCGGACGATATCGTCGTGGTCTACGTGGCGACGCACGGCTCGTCGCGCGATCTGGACACCGTCGGCGTGAACTACATCATCACGCACGACACGGAGATCGGGGCGAACATCGATCCCGACAGCCTTTATGCGACGGCGCTGCCCATGGTGGAGATTTCGAATGCAATCGCTACGCGCGTGAAGGCCCAAAAGGCGGCGATCTTTCTCGACACTTGCTTCAGCGGCAACGCTGCGGTGCAGGAGTCTAAGATGATTGCGCCGGGCATCAAGAACGCATCGCTCTCGCCGGATGCAATCGCGCACATCACGCAGGGTTCAGGGCGGATGGTATTCGCCGCGGCGGGGACGGACCAGGAATCGCTCGAAAGCGACACACTGAAGCATGGCTTCTTCACCTACTATCTGGTGCAGGCGTTGCAGCAGGAGGGCGGGTCGACACCGCTGTCGAAGATTTTCAACTACACCGAACAGCATGTGAGCCAGACGGTCGCCACCCAGTACAATGCTCAGCAGACGCCGGTGATGGGCCGCAGCCAGGATTCGACGGACTTCTCGCTGGCAGGCGCATAGGAAGCGGCGCGGCTCGCGCCGAAATTCGCCGGCGGCTCATCCAATTTCTGTGGCCTCTGAAATCCAATCCAAGCCGTGCTGCTCGCCTTCGGCGGAACGCGCTGCTAAAGCGACTGTTGCTGCGACCTCTGAAACAACGGCAGCGCGCAGCGCGCAGATTCGCGATGCTGAACGGCCGCGCGTCGCGCTGCCCGGCGGGACTTTTCTGATGGGTACCGACTACGAGCGGGCTTTCCCGCTGGACAGTGAGGGTCCGGTGCGGCCTGTAGTGCTGTCGCCTTTTGAGATCGATAGGTTTCCGGTTACAAATCACGACTTCGCGAGGTTTGTCGAGGCGACGGCCTATCGGACCGAGTCGGAAATATTCGAGTGGTCGTTTGTGTTCTGGATGCATTTGCCGCCCGAACGCCTCGATGAACTGGTGGAAGACACGGTCGCCGCAGCGCCGTGGTGGTGCAAGGTGCCGGGGGCGGACTGGCGCCATCCCGAAGGGCCGGGATCGGGCCTGAGCGAGCGGGCAAATCATCCGGTCGTCCATATTTCATGGAATGACGCGGCGGCGTATGCGGCTTGGGCGGGCAAGTCGCTTCCGACCGAGGCGCAGTGGGAGTATGCGGCGCGCGGAGGGCTGGAGCAGAAGCTGTATCCCTGGGGCGATGAGCTGACCCCGGGGGGCGAACATCTCTGTAACATCTGGCAGGGCGAGTTTCCGCGCATCGACACGGGCGAAGACGGCTGGCGGGGCGCGTGTCCGGTGGATGCGTTTCCGGCGAACGGTTTCGGGCTATACTCCATCACGGGCAATGTGTGGGAATGGTGCGCCGACTGGTTCGGGACCGCGCACGACGCTCGCGAACAGCGCGATCCGCGCGGCCCTGAAAGTGCCCAGGCGAAGGTGATGAAGGGTGGATCGTTCCTGTGTCACGCGTCCTATTGCAATCGCTATCGCGTTGCCGCGCGGACCAGCAATACGCCGGATTCGGCTGCGTCCAACATCGGGTTCCGCTGCGTCATAAACTTGTAGGCACGAATTGCGAGGACTTAGAGGCATGAGCGAACAGAAGAACGAGCAGCAGACGGCAACCAGCCGGCGCAACTTTCTCACCAAGGCTGCAGGCGCGGCGCTGGCGACGGCGCTGCCGTCGGCGGCACAGGAAGCAACCAAGCCGAAGGCCGCGAGCGCGAGCAAATCCGCGGCGGTTGCGAAACGGAAGAAGCCGTTGAATGTGCTCTTCTTCATGTCGGATGACATGCGTCCGGAGCTGGCCTGCTATGCCAGCCGGTTCAACGGACACAGCCCGAACATCGATGCGCTGGCCGCGAGCGGCGTGCGCTTTGACCGCAATTACTGCCAGTTCCCGCTGTGCAATCCGTCGCGGTCATCGCTGTTCACGGGCCATATTCCGCGCGAAACGAATGTGCTGGGCAACCGTGACCGCGTGGTGAGCCTGCATCCGGAGTGGGTGACGTTGCCGCGGGTCTTCAAGGAGAACGGCTACACCACGCTGCGCGCGGGCAAACTGTTTCACGCAGGCATGGACGACCCGCAGGCGTGGACGGAGTTCTACGGCGCGGTGGAGGACATGCACCCGACGGTCGTCGGCAAAAAAATGGAGATTCCGCGCGTGCAGATTCCGCAGCCCAATGGCGTGCTGCCGCCGCTGCCGCAGGACAACGCCCAGGCCGCGCACTCGGACCAGATTCTGGTGCTGGACGGCAACGGCGAAGGCGCGGGTGACTACATGGTCGCGGATCTCGCAATCCAATGGCTGAACCGCGCGGTGAAGGACGACAAGCCGTTCTTCGTCGGCTGCGGATTCTCCAAGCCGCACAGCCCGCCGACGGCGCCGCAGAGATTCTTCGATCTGTGGGACCCGGCGAAGATCACCCTGCCGCCGGACTTCGAGGCGTGGCCGACAGTGCCGGAAGGCTTCCCGAAGGCGGCCATCCGGCCGCGCAATGCAGACCTGTTCATCGGGCGCGGCGCTTCGCCGGACGAGGCGAAGCAGGTGATCCGCGCGTATCTCGCGTCGATCGCGTGGGCGGACTGGAACCTGGGTCGCGTAATGGCAGAACTCGACCGGCTGAAGCTGCGCGACAACACTCTCGTCGTCTTCGTCGCAGATCACGGTTACCAGCTCGGCGAGAAGGGCAAGTGGTCGAAGGCGGGTTCGCTGTTTGAAGGCGGAACGCGCGTGCCGCTGATCATCTCCATGCCCGGCGCGAAGGGCAACGGGCGGCCGTGCATCAAGATGGTGCAGTCGCTGGACATCTATCGGACGGTCTGCGAACTTGCAGGCCTTGAGCCGCCGTCGCACGTCGAGGGGACGAGCCTCGTTCCTTTGTTGCACGATCCGCGCGGACCGAAGTGGGATGCGCCGGCGTACAGCATCTGGAGCGAGGACGGGCGCACGATCCATGGGACGGCGATCCGGACGGAACAATGGAGATACGCGGAGTACGGCAAGGACGCGGCGAACGGCGCGATGCTGATTGACGTGCATGCCGATCCGATGGAGTTGAAGAACCTGGCCGACGATCCGAAGCACGCGCAGGTGCGTGCGGAGTTGTCGAAGCTGGTGAATGCGTACAGCTACCCTGCCTAGCAGGGAGAGGAGCGCAAGGATGACCGAGTCGAACCACAAGCCGCGGGTGATGGTCGGTGTGTGCGGCGGAGTGGCTGCCTACAAGGCTGCCGAGTTGGTGCGCGCGCTGCAGCAGCGCGGGTGCGAGGTGCGCGTCGCGATGACACGCGCAGCGGAGGGGTTCGTGCGGCCGCTGACGTTTTCGTCGCTGACCGGGCGTAGGGTGCTGACCAGCCTTTGGAATGACAACCAGGCAGACAGCGAGATTGAGCACATCGCTGAGGCGCAGTGGGCGGATGTGGTAGTGATCGCGCCGGCGACGGCGCACTTCCTGGCGAAGATGGCGCATGGGCTGGCGGACGATTTCCTTTCGACGATGCTGCTGGCCACGACCGCGCCGGTGGTGGTGGCGCCGGCGATGAATGTGAACATGTGGAACCATGCGGCGACGCGGGCGAATGTGGCGACGCTGCGCGAGCGCGGGGTGCGCTTCGTCGATCCGGACGCGGGCTATCTGGCGTGCGGCATGGTTGGTTCGGGGCGGCTGGCGGAGATCGCCGGGATTGCGGATGTTGTGATGGAGGCATCGCGGCCTTCTATCACGCTCGACCTGGCGGGTGAGACGGTGCTGGTCACGGCGGGCGGGACGAGAGAGGCGATCGATCCGGTGCGGTTCATGGGCAATCGCTCCAGCGGGAAGATGGGCTATGCGCTTGCGGAGGCGGCGCGGGCGCGCGGTGCTGAGGTGATTCTGGTATCCGCGCCGACGGCGCTGGCTCCGCCGGCCGGCTGCGCGCTGGTCCCGGTGACGACAGCGGAGGAGATGCACGCGGCGGTGATGGGGCATCTGGCGCGCGCGACGGTGGTGATCGGCGCGGCGGCAGTGGCGGACTTCCGGGCGGCATCGGTGAGCGATGCGAAGCTGCGGCGCGAGGGCGGACGGACGCTGGAACTGGAGCCGACTGAGGACATCCTGCGCGACGCTGCCGCCTCGCGGCGCCCGGGCGCGCTGGTGATCGCGTTCGCGGCGGAGATGGAACTGGACATCGGGCGCGCGCGGGAGAAGCTGCGGTCCAAGGGCGCGGATGCGGTGGTGCTGAATGACGTCTCGCGCGAGGGGCTGGGGTTCGACTCGGAGCGGAACGCGGGCGTCTTCGTGACCTGCGACTCTGCGGCGGAGCTGGCCGAGGGGACGAAGCGGGAGATGGCGGACCGGATTCTGGACGAGGTGGGCGGTCTGCGGCGGCGACAGCCGGTTCTTAATACGTGATCACGATGAGGATTTTTTTGGGGTATCTTGGCGGATAAATCATCTCCTTTCAATGAGATACGGGGGTAGATGGGCCGGTAAAATATTGATTTCAAATGGGTTTACGCACAAAATTTCCGGAATCAGCAAGTTACGGCCAAAATTCTGGCCGTCCTAAGTCATTTTGAAAGACCTCGGGGCCTGAAGAGGAGCGGAAAAGTCGTCGTCTGCGGTCGTTCTGCGTTCCTCAGCGGCTGAAGTCGCCCTTTGTTTTAGTCCTTAGCGGCGCGACGAAAGTCGCGCCCTTTCGAAGCAAGGCCTTTTCAGCAGCGCTTGAAGCTACGCCCTTCAAAGCAAAATTCGGAACTCGCCCAGTACCCCTCTCCCGTGTCCACAAAGGCGGGGAAGTAAAAAGCCCGGCGCGATGGCCGGGCTTTTTTTCTATCTATTTCCATTATAGCTGGCCGAGAAAACTCAATTGCCAACTTTGTTACCAGCAAAACAAAGGACTTACGCAGCAACAGATCTTGACAGGAATCCAGAAGAATCAGTTGAAAGGTTTCGTCAGTCAGGCAGCGAGCGGATGGTGCTGAAGGGCCGTCAGGAGTTCACGGGCGGCCTGTTCGCGCTCGGCTTTATCCATGATCATGCTGGCCGCGGAGGCGTACTCGGCGAGCAGTTCGGGCGAGTTGAGAATCTGGGTGATGCGCGTGGGCCTTTCGCCGAGCTCGCGGAGGGTAAGCTCCATCTCGGCTGAGTCCATCATTGCATAGGATTTAACGGGTTTTGGACGGGGTTCCTTGGCAGAAACAAGTTTCATACAGCTGTTACTCCTCTACTTCTGTTGGATGCAAAACAAAGGGTGCAGGTAAGCGTGCTTCCCCCCGCCGGCAGAGCGCTGGGCGTGCATGCGTGGGTCTGTAGGCGGGCAGGGACTGAATGTACCACGAACGGTGCAGAACGCAAGAGGAAATCGTTGAAGAGGAGGTTCGAGGGACGAGGTTCAAGGTTTGAGCGGGGCGCGAGGGGCGAGATGAGGCAACGCCTGCCCTTTTACAGCCCTGAACAGAGGCTATCGAGGTTATCGAATGCGGAGCATCGTGATGGAGGAGCGTCCGGCGGGACTGGTCAATGGTCCAATCCCACGTCTCGAGAGCGAGAGGTGGAGCACCCGCGCAACCGCAACCCCTTCGCGTTGCGAAGGATGGGCTTGCGGCCCCCTGTGGGGATTGGTGGCTTGATCCCACCCAAGCGAAGCTTGGATGGGGCACCCGCCATCTATGAAACGATGCTGATGTGATCCCTGCAGAGTCGAGTTTCATTGACCGGTGGCAAAAGTCCGAGGCGGCCGAGCGGGCAAACTATCAGCTCTTTCTCTCCGAACTCTGCGACTTTCTCGCCGTGCCCCGTCCGGAGCCGACCCGCGCCGAGGAGCACCTGAACACTTACGTGTTTGAAAAGGCCGTCAGCATTCATAACCTCGACGGCACCACGTCCTCCGGCCGCATTGACCTTTACAAACGCGCGCATTTCGTTCTGGAGGCGAAGCAGGGCAGCAACCCGCCGCAACTTCAGAGCGGTCCGGAATCCAGCGAGTTGGTCCTCATTCCTCCGCCCGCTCGCGCCGCGCGGCAGCGACGCGGCACAGCGGTGCGCGGCACGTCCGGCTGGGATGAGGCGATGCTGAACGCCTACAACCAGGCGGAGCGGTATGCGAAGGCGCTGCCGGCCATGGAAGGCTGGCCGCCGTTCCTCGTCACGGTAGATGTCGGACACTCGATCGAACTTTTCGCCGACTTCTCGCTGACCGGCAAGGCGTATCTTCCGTTTCCCGACGCGCGCACCTACCGCATTCCGCTCGGCGACCTCGGCAATCCCAAAATCCGCGAGCGGCTCTCGCTGGTATGGACCGATCCGCATGCGCTCAACCCCGCGCGGCACGCGGCCAAGGTCACGCGCGAGGTGGCGGCCAAGCTGGCGGTACTGGCCCGCACGCTGGAGCAGACCTATCCCGCCAAGCAGGTTGCCGAGTTCCTGACGCGCTGCATCTTCACCTCGTTTGCCGAGGACGTGAAGCTGCTGCCGGAGAAGAGCTGGGACAACCTGCTGTGCGACCTGCGCGATACGGACCGGGTCTCGGTCTTTCCGGAGATGGCGAAGTCGCTGTGGGACACCATGAATGCGGGCGGCTTTTCGCCCATCCTGCGCGCGCATGTGCTGAAGTTCAACGGCGGGCTGTTCGAGTCCACCGAGGCGCTGCCGCTCACAGGCAACCAGCTCGCGCTGCTGATCGACGCGGCGGACTCCGACTGGGCGCAGGTGGAACCGGCCATCTTCGGCACGCTGCTGGAACGCGCCCTCGACGCGGACGAGCGGCACCAGCTGGGCGCGCACTACACTCCGCGCGCCTACGTGGAGCGCCTGGTGATCCCCACCATCGTGGAGCCGCTGCGCGCGGACTGGGCCGACGTGATCGCGGCGGTCTCGGAGCTGGTGGCCGGCGGGCACGTTCCCGACGCCATCGACCTGCTGCGCGACTTGCATCGCCGGCTCTGCGAGACGCGCGTGCTCGACCCGGCCTGCGGCTCCGGCAACTTCCTCTACGTCGCGCTGGAACATCTGAAGCGGCTGGAGGGCGAGATCCTCGAATCCCTGGCCACGCTGGGCGAGAAGCAGCAGGCGCTGGAGCACACCGGACTGACGGTGAACCCACACCAACTGCTTGGCATCGACATCAACCCGCGCGCGACTTCGGTTGCGGACCTGGTGCTGTGGATCGGCTATCTGCAATGGCATTTCCGCACGCGCGGCGACTCACAGCCGCCCATCCCTGTGATCTCCAACTTCCACAACATCCAGTGCCGGGACGCGCTGATGACGTGGCAGCGCAAGGTTCCTGCCGTGGACGAGAAGGGCGAGCCGGTGACGGAGTGGGACGGCCGCACTGTGAAGCTGAACCCCATTACGGGGCGCGAGGTGCCGGACGAGACGGCGCGGCGGCAGATGTTCGAGTTCCAGGGAGCGAAGGAGGCGGAGTGGCCGGCGGCGGAGTTCATCATCGGCAATCCGCCGTTCATCGGCGGCAAGGACATCCGCGCGGAGCAGGAGGGCGGTTATGTGGACGCGCTGCGCAAGGTCTACACCGAGGTGCCGGATTCGGCGGACTTCGTGATGTATTGGTGGCAGCGCGCGGCGGAGCTGGCCCGCGCAGGTAAAGTCAGGCGCTTCGGGTTTATCACGACGAACTCGCTGCCGCAGGTCTTCAACCGCAAGGTGGTGGCGCAGAACCTGAATGCGACCAAGCACCCCCTCTCACTGCTCTTCGCCATCCCCGACCATCCGTGGGTAAAGGCCGCGCCGCAGGTCGAAGCGGAGTTCTCCAACCAGCCCATCTCGCGGGCGGCGGCGGTGCGCATCGCGATGACGGTTGCAGCGCGCGGCGAGCAGGAAGGCCATCTCTACCGCGTGGTGCGCGAGGGCGACACGCAGACCGAAGGCACCGAGGTGGAGCTGTCGGAGCAGACCGGAAAGATCTTTGCCGATCTGAGAATCGGGGTGGACGTAATGGGCGCTTTGCCGCTGAGAGCGAATGATGGCTTAGCGAGCAGAGGAGTTGCTCTCCACGGTGCCGGGTTCATGGTCACGCGCGATCAAGCGCGGCAGCTCGGCCTCGGTTCCGTGCCGGGGATCGAAGAGCACATCCTGCCCTATCTCAATGGCAAAGACATTACTGGTCGTTCACGCGATCTCTTGGTTATCGACCTGCACGGACTCAGCGAAGTTGATGTCCGAACGCGTTTTCCCGAGGTCTATCAATGGGTCCGCGATCACGTGAAACCCGAGAGGGATCAGAACAACGAGCCGTCACGACGTGAATTTTGGTGGCAGTTCGGACGGCAACACACGGAACTGCGGGCTTTTCTCAGAGGGTTACCAAGGTATATTGCGACCGTCGAAACCGCGAAGCATCGTTGTTTCGTGCTGTTGCCTGCTGGCCTGCGTCCGGACAACATGGTTGTGGCAATCGGGCTTTCGGATCCGTTTTTCCTTGGCGTCCTCTCTAGCAATGTTCATGTCACGTGGGCGCTGGCGGCCGGCGGCACGCTGGAAGATCGTCCGCGCTACAACAAGACCCGCTGCTTCGATCCCTTCCCCTTTCCCGATGCGACCGAGGCGGAGAGGCAGGCCATCCGCGAGATTGCCGAGCGCCTGGACGCGCATCGCAAGCGGCAGCAGCAACTGCATCCGGCGCAGACGCTGACGGAGATGTACAACGTGCTGGAGAAGCTGCGCGCGAATGAAGAGCTGACTCCGCACGACCGCGAGTTGTACGAGGCGGGGCTGATCGGCATTCTGCGCGAGCTGCATGACGAGCTGGACCGCGCCGTCTTTGCTGCTTATGGCTGGCCGGAGACGCTGGCGGGCGACGAGCTGCTGGGGCGCATCGTGGGGCTGAATGCGGCGCGCCGCGCGGAAGAGGCCTCCGGCGTTATTCGCTGGCTGCGGCCGGAGTTCCAGGCGCCGGAAGCAGTCGCTGTTCCACGGACTCTGGAAGGATTTGTCGAAGAGGCTGCGCCGGCCGCCGCTCGCAAGAAACAACCCTGGCCGGCCACGCTGCCGGAGCAGGTGCGCGCCATCAAGGAGGCGCTGCGCGCGGCCTCCGCGCAGACGCCGCAGCAGATCGCATCCGGCTTCCGGCCAGCCAGCCGCACGCGGGTGACGGAGATCCTCAGCACGCTGGTTGCGCTGGGACAGGCGCGTGTGGAGAGCGAGCGGTATTCGCTGTAGGGCTGAAGGTTCGAGGGCGGGGTTCGAGCAGGGTGCGCGGGGCGCGGCAGATGCAGGGATCGTGGCGCTGGGCGCCAGAATGACGGGGTTGAATCGTTCGTGGCGCGATCCCACCCAAGCGGAGCTTGGATGGGGCACCCGGCGTTGGCGATGGAGGGCTCCCGGGGGCTGAAGCCCATGTCCTCTTTGCGGCCGGTAATGCCGGGACTGAAGTCCCGGCCTATCTCAGAGGCAACCCCGCCCTTTCGCGATGAGGCGGCGAAAGGATGGGCCGCGCGGCAGCGGGAGCGGCTAAGAAGGCGCCCGCGGCTGAAGCCGACTTGATATTGATCCTCTTGTACCGCGTGCTAAAGCGTGCTGCTACTCCGAAAAGCCTCAGAGGCAGCCCACCTTTCGCGATCAGGCTGCGAAAAGATAGGAGACCCTGCTCTACCGTTCTGCGTGGCTGCCTCTGCTACACTTCGCCATGCGCCAACCCATCCTGCTGTGCGCAGTGATCTGCGCCGCCCTTCCTTTGTGTGGTCAAACTTCCACGACCTCTGCGCGCCTGACGGCGCAGAACGCACTGTTCGAGGAGATCTACCAGACGGGGCTGCGCGACAGCCCGCAGCGGGCCACATCGGTTGGCGACTATCGGTATAACGATCGGCTGGGCGACTACACCGCTGCGCACTTTGCCGCGGTGAACGAACAGGACAAAGCATACCTTGCGCGGCTCACGGCGATCGATACCGCCGGATTCGGAGACCAGGACCAGCTCTCGCATACGCTGATGGAGCGGGGACTGCGGCAGCGCATTGAGGACTATGGCCTGAAGAACTGGGAGATGAGCGTCAACCAGCAGAACGGCATCCACACTTCGCTCGCCGATCTTCCGAATGCGGTGCCGCTCGGCACGGTGAAGCATTACGACGATTACATTGCGCGGCTGCACCAGATCCCGCGGGTGCTGAAGGAGAACGAAGACCTGCTGCGGCTGGGAGTGCGCGATCAGCTGATGCCGCCGAAGTTTCTCTGCGAAAAGGTCGCGGTGCAGGCGAACGATGTGGCGAAGTCGAAGCCATTCCTGAAGGCGATCGCGAAGATTCCCGCGTCGTTCTCCGATGCGGACCGGCAGCGCATCACGCGCGAGATTCAGGAGGCGGTGGATATGGAGGTCTCGCCTGCGTACGTCCAGTTCGCGGACTTCATCACGAAGGAGTATGCGCCGCATGGGCGATTGAAGATCGGCGTCGACTCGCTGCCGGACGGCAAGCATCGCTATGAGGTTGCGGTGCGCGAGATGACGACGACGAACATGACGCCCGCGGAGATTCATCAGCTTGGCCTCGATGAGATCAAGCGCATCCGCGCGGAGATGACCGACGTTGCGCATCGGGCGGGCTACAAGGACTTTGCGAGTTTTCAGCAGGCGCTGCGCAGCGATCCGAAACACATTCCGACTTCTTCCGAACAGATACTGGACGATTTCCGGCACTACATCGACCAGATGCGGCCGAAGCTGCCTGAGCTTTTCACGGTGCTGCCCGAATGCCCTGTGACAGTGGAAGCGATTCCGTCGTACCAGACGGGCGCGGCCACGCACTACCAGACGGGCACGCCGGACTGCAAACGGCCGGGGCGCGTGTCGGTTGCGACGTCGGACTTCGCGCATCGCACGCTGATTGACGACGAGGCGATTGCGTATCACGAAGGCATTCCCGGGCATCACATGCAGCTCTCCGTGCAGCAGCAGTTGAAGGGACTGCCGCAGTTTCGGCTGCATGGCGGGTCCGGCCTGAGCACCAACGCGTACACCGAAGGCTGGGGTCTGTACGCCGAGCAGCTGGGCAAGGACATTGGCTTTTATCAGGACCCCGCGTCGGACTATGGGCGGCTTTCGAGCGAGCTGTTCCGCGCGGTGCGGCTGGTGGTCGATACCGGCATTCACTCGCAGGGCTGGACACGCGACCAGGTGGTGACGTTCTTCCGCGAGAACTCGAACGAAGACGAACCCAACATCCAAGCGGAGACAGACCGCTATATTGCGTGGCCGGGGCAGTGTTTGTCGTACAAGATCGGGCAGCTGAAGTTCCGCGAACTGCGCGAGCGCGCGCGGAAAGAGCTCGGGCCGAAGTTCGACCTGCGCGCGTTCCATGATCAGATGCTTTCGTCAGGGTCGATTCCGCTGGACCTGCTGGATGCGCGGACGAACGCGTGGATCGCGGCGCAGAAGGCGGCGGCGAAGTAAGTTGCGGGTTTCGCAAGGGACGAAAGCGAGAGCGAACGTGGACAACTGGTTGACGCTGGAGAACCGGCATAACGGAGAGATTCTGCGGATACGGCGCATGCGCGATGCGCAGGGGCAGATGGTGCTGATGCTTGAGGGCTCGCTGCCGCCGGGCACGAGCGGGCCTCCGCTTCACATTCACTTCCGGGAGCACGAAGACATGGTTGTGAAGGCCGGGACGTGCGGCGCTCAGGCGGGAGCGGAGAACATCGTGGTGACAACGGGTGGAACGGCTACCTTTCCCGCGGGAGTTACTCATCGCTGGTGGAACGCGGGTGACGATGTGCTGGAGATGAGCGGGCAGGCGGCGCCGGCAGCGGACCTGGACCGCTTTCTGCAGGGGATGTTTGCGGTGCTCAACTCCAGCGCGACGGGCAGGCTGCCGATCTTTTACCTGGCGCACGTGCTGTGGCGACATCGCGCGACGCAGTCGATTCGGGTGCCGCCGCCGGCGGTGCAGAAGATCGTTTTTCCTGTGGTGCTGTTGCTTGGGCGCATGCTGGGGAAGTATCGCGGGTCGGACTGGCCCGGGTCGCCGGAGTCGTGCCCGGGCGCACCGATGGTGGATGCGTAGGGTGCGGTTGCCGGACTGTCAGTTTCCGGTTAGCCGGTCAATCGTCTGGCACGCAGCAGAGATAGAATGAGGCGGTGCTGCGGTCAAGAGTTAGTTTCCGATTCGCTGGATTAATTGCATCGCTTCTACTTGTGGACGGCTGCGCTTATCGTTTGCAGCCCCCAGTCCCTCCTTCCGAGGATCGCGTCCGAATCGTTTCCACTACGCCTGACCAGTATGTGCTTCGGGTAGAGACGGGAACGGCCTCTGAAATCCAGGCGCGGTGATGGAAGGGTGATGTTTAGCGTGCCGTCGTATCGGAGGTCTTGTGGTGTCTACCTGTTTGACGAGATCAAGATCGGGGGCGAGAGCGATCCGCTTCAGCAATGGCGAATCCTTGTGATCCGTAACGGTCAAACCATTCGCAAGGTCACTTTGCGCGAACTCGGAAGCCTGAGTATGGATAAGGCCGGTTATCACCTACTGATGGTGAATCATCCCTGACGAAAGAGGTCATTCCTCAGTCGCCCGTGGGTGGATGGTCGGCTATCCGGAAACTGAGCGGCTGCTGACCACTACCCCAGGGTGGGCATGGAGGTGTCGACGCCGGCGCGGATGCCGGTGGGCCAGCGCGCGGTGATGGTCTTGAGGCGGGTGTAGAAGCGGACGCCTTCGGGGCCGTAGATGGCATGGTCGCCGAAGAGGGAGCGCTTCCATCCGCCGAAGGAGTGGAAGGCCATGGGCACGGGGATGGGTATGTTGATTCCGACCATGCCGGCCTGCACCTGCGCGGCGAAGGCGCGGGCGGTGTCGCCGTCGCGGGTGAAGATGGAGGTGCCGTTGCCGAACTCGTGCTGGTTGATGAGTTCGAGCGCGGTGGCGAAGTTCGAGGCGCGGACGATGCCGAGGACGGGTCCGAAGATTTCTTCCTTGTAGATTTTCATCTCGGGCTTGACGTGATCGAAGAGGCAGCCGCCGAGGAAAAATCCTTCGCCCTTGGGAACTGCGGTCTCGCGGCCGTCGATGAGCAGCGTTGCGCCTTCCTTTGCGCCGGTGTCGAGATAACCCTTCACCTTCTCGCGATGTGCGCCGGTGACGAGCGGGCCGAGGTCGGATTTTTCTTCGGTGCCGGGCGCGATGGTCAGCGCGGCGATGCGGGGGCGAAGCTTTTCGATCAGGTCGTCCGCGGTCTTGTTGCCGACGGCGACGGCGACGGAGATGGCCATGCAGCGCTCTCCGGCTGACCCGTAGGCCGCGCCGACGAGGGCGTCGGCTGCCTGGTCGAGGTCGGCGTCGGGCATGACGATCATGTGGTTCTTCGCGCCGCCGAGCGCCTGCACGCGTTTGCCGTGTGAGGTGCCTTTGGCGTAGACGTACTCGGCGATGGGCGTGGAGCCGACGAAGGAGACGGCGGCGATGCCGGGGTGTTCGAGGATGTTGTCGACGGATTCCTTGTCGCCGTGGATGACCTGGAAGACGCCGTCAGGCAGGCCGGCGGCTTTGAACATTTCAGCGAGCAGGATGGCGGCGGAGGGGTCGCGCTCCGACGGTTTGAGGATGAAGCAGTTGCCGCAGGCGATGGCGAGCGGCGCCATCCACATGGGCACCATCGCGGGGAAGTTGAAGGGCGTGATGCCGGCGACGACGCCGAGCGCCTGGCGGACCGACCAGGAGTCAATGTTGGTGCCCACCTGCTCGGTGAACTCGCCCTTGAGGAGCTGCGGGATGCCGGTGGCAAACTCGATGTTCTCAAGGCCGCGGGTGACTTCGCCTTTTGCGTCCGACAGGACCTTGCCGTGTTCGGAGGTGATGATGGCGGCAATCTCGTCGCCGCGGGACTCGAAGATCTCACGCAGACGGAACATGACTCGGGCGCGGCGCAGCGGCGGCTGCGCGGACCATCCAGGGAACGCGGCCTGCGCGGCGGCGACGGCGGCGTCGAGCTCGGCCTTGTTGGCCAGCGGGAGATGCGCCTGCACCTGGCCGGTGGCGGGATTGAAGACGTTCGAGGAGCGGCCGGACTTGCCCGCGACGGGTTTGCCGTTGATCCAGTGAGGAACCTGTCGGACTCCAGAGGAGGAACTGGAGGCTTTGGGATTGGCGAGCGTGGCAGTAGCAGCGGACATGGTTATGGACCTCGGGGTTCTTCAGATTTCCAGATGGATAGCGTAGTCCTTTTGCCGGGAGGCTGGGAAGTCTGTTGCGTATTATGCAATTGGGATTGCGCGAATTGGATCACCAGTAAAGAACATTACGGCTGCTTGTGACGCTGGAGCGAGGTAGCGCGTTCGATTTTGCTGGGTTGCTTATGACAGGGTCGCGCTGATGAGCAGAAATGCGGGGCGGCGACGTTCGAGGTCGACCTCATTAATGCGGGTGGCTTCCGCGGGCGCCGGCTCGAGCAAGCGCCGCAGCGCGAATCCCGCATCAATGAGGCCATTGATGTAGGTTTCCATGGTGCGGTGGTATTTCACAACGCCATCGACAAACCATTTCACGCCGATCTCTCCCTCGGGGCGGTAGCGATCGACGGGCCAGTAGAGCAGGTCTGCATCCGCGCCCGAGTCGGGATCCGGAATGCGGATCCATTCCTGTCCGGTGCGCGCCGTGTTGATGGGATGTTCGACGCAAAATACGAGCCTTCCGCCGGGCTTCAGACAACTCGCAATCTTGCGGAGCGCGGATGGGTAGTCGCACACGTAGTGAAGCATCAGCGAAGAGACGACCAGATCGAAGATTTGCGGCTCCAGCTCCAGTTCTTCCATGCTTGCGCGGCGATATTCAATCCGGGGATCGCTGGTTCTCTTCTTCGCCTCGGCGAGCATATTCTCGGAGATGTCGACTCCGGTCACGCTCAGCGCGCCAAGCGCCCGCGCCTTTCGTGAGAAGTTTCCAAAGCCGCAGCCGAGGTCGAGCACCTTCAGGCCATCGAGCCGATCGCCCACCAGCGACCATAGCGCCGGCTGCTCCAACGCTTCATTGAGCGAAGTCGCTTTGTCGCGCAGCTTCTTGTAGCCCGCGAAGAAGTCCGGATTGTCGTAGATGTTCTGTTGGCTCACGATCTGCTCTCCGTGGTCAGGGCTGCAATCAGTTCCGCCTTCCAACCCGGCACATCCAGTTTCCAGCAGATCTCAGTTTTGGGGCCACGAATGACATCCTTCCACGGGGGGAGATTTCTTGGATCGGCCGATACGCCGAGGCGGTCCACTACCGTCATGCCGCGGGTCAGATCGCTGTCACATTCAATCGCGACATAATGAGTGGTGGTCTCGAGCTTCAACTCCGGCTTCAGCAACACTGCCATTGCGACGGGGTCCGGCAGCGAGATGCCGCTTTCGCCCGTCTGCAAACGATAGGCCTCGGCAGCCACGCTGTTTGCCTCGATGGCGAATGCGGCGAGCGGTGTTTGCAGCGCCCGTATTTGTTCGATGTCGCGCTCAACAAGGACGGCGTCCTGCCGCGAGAGCTGCCAGCCGATCATTTCGATGGGCATGCCGGAAGCGAAGACGATGCGTGCAGCGTCGGGATCGACCCAGATATTGAACTCTGCCGCAGGAGTCACATTGCCTTCGCAGCACGGCGCGCCGCCCATCACAACGCAGCGTGCGACGGACTTCGCAATCTCCGGGCAACGATGTAGAGCCATCGCCAGATTGGTGAGTGGTCCAAGGGTGATGATCTCGATGCCGGGTGTTGCGCGAACGATGTTGATGATGGCATCGGCTCCGTGTCCGGAGGCAGGCGTTCCGTTCGGCGCGAATCCATGGTCGCCCAATCCGTCCTGCCCGTGGAACCAGGTAGCGTTGTGCAACTCCCGCACCAGCGGCTTCGCGCAGCCCCGGAAGACGGGAACATCCGCATCGCACAGTTCTACTGTGTAGAGCGCGTTCCGCGTGGCTTGTTCCAGCGGAACATTTCCGGCTACTGTGCAGATCGCCTTGACCTCCACCAGGGGCGAGCGCAGCGCCATGATCAGCGCGACGGCATCGTCGGAGGCGGTGTCGGTATCGATAAGAACAGGCCGGCGATGCATCGTCATGGAATCGCTATTGCCTGACGTCCGGGTTCCAGCCGCCTAGGACGAAAGCAGGGTTGGAGTAGTCGGCGATGGTTTTGGCGTCGACCGGCTGGGTAAGCTGCTTTGAGTCGGGGTGGCGCTGTGAGATGTCGATCGGATCGCCGTTGAGGTCCGTGGAGTTGAACTCCCAGAGATGCAGATGCGCTGGGTCGGCATCAATGGGACCCCATCCGGCGGCGGGAATGCCCTTGAGCTTGCAGTTGATGAGGACGGCTTCGGCATAGGGATAGTTGAGGCCATGATTCATGGGCAGGCGGGCAAAGACGGCGCCCATGGGGCGTGCGGCGTTTGCCTGCTGTGGCGCGGCGGAGCGCGGGGGCGCAGCGGGTGCGGCGGTTTGCGCGGAAGTGAGCGCCGACGATGAGACGGACGGAGTCTGCGGAGTAACGGCGCGGCGATCGCGGGCGATGAAGGTGCAGTTGAGGAATACGTTGCCATGGTTGGCGTCCGTGTTCCTGATCCACATGAAGGGGCCCATGGATTGAATCTCGCAGTGGTTGAAGAAAGCGGGACCGACGCCGAGGATGGTGTCGCCGTCGCCAATGATGCGCGAGTCGGTGAGGTAAACGGAGCCACGGAGGTTGAGAGCGTCGCCGGAGCCGGTGATATTGACGCGGTCAACGATATTCCGCGAGCCGGAGACAAGCAGTCCTTCAGCCTGGCCGTAGAAGTAGTTGGTGACGGAGAAAGTACGCAGGATGATGCCGGTGGAGTTGTAGGCGGAAAACGCGCAGCGACGGGAGGGGCCGGGCATGGGCGGGTTGAAGCCGCTGTTGTTGCCGTAGCCGATCTGCACCTTGTCGCGGTCTTCGCCTTCGATGGTGATGTCGGCCTTGTTGCGGAAGAAGACGATCTCTTCGTAGTTGCCGTTGCGAACGAAGATGATGACGCGATGGCTTGGTGTGTCGGGGACGAAGTCGATCGCGCCCTGCACGGTGGAGAAGTCGCCCGTGCCATCGGCTGAGACGGTCACGCGCGTGGAGGTGGCTGCGGGCGCGGCCGGCTTGGTGGTGAAGGACCAGGTTTTACGGCCGGAAAATGCGGAGTTGGGGAAGACCTCGGCATCGATTTCGACGATGTAGCGGTGGCCGTAGGTGAGCGCGTGATTGTGCGGGTAGATGGTGGCGACGTTGCCGTGCACGATGATGGGGTAGAAGTGGAAATCCTCGAGGCCGCCGATGGTGACGAGCTGATAGTTGTGCAGGTCGGCAGGAATGGTGCGGACGGCGGGCGTGGTGGTGGTGGGCGAGGTGGGGATGGAAGCGTCGAGTTGTCGGGGCGGCGCGGGCGGAGTTGCAGGCGGCGCGGTGATGCGGCGCGAGGGATCGGGGCCGGCAGGAATGCTCATGTCCAGGGTGTCGACGAGCTTGTGGCCGGCAGCATCGTAGATGCGAATCTGGCCGGACGCGCCGATCGTTGGCGCGGCGGGGAAGGTGAGGACGAGGTGCGTGTCCGGATTGACGTGGGTGGCGCGGTTGGCGGGGAAGAGAGTGAGGCTTTGAGCGGAGGCAGTGTTCGCGGCGAATACCGTGACAAGGCTAAGCAGAGCGCCGGTGGGCAGGAAGACGCGAATGCGCATGAAGACTCCCGAGGATGTGTTCGAGTGGCGCGAGATACGCGCGGATCGTGGCGGGAGAATTCTACGCATATCAGACTTGGTCTGACCACATCCCCGGCGTGGTGTTCGGATGGAAGACGCATTCACAGGCTGCGACACGCGCGCACCGCGCAAGTTAAACTAACGCTTCATGGCCGCACATCTCGAAACGGTCCAGGTCATCGTGCTGTTTCTGCTGTTCCTGGTCGCGGTCTTCGCGGCCATTGCGCAGCGGATCCATGTCCCGTACCCCATCCTGCTGACGCTTGCCGGAGTGGCGATCGCGTTCGTGCCGCGTGTCCCGCGCATTCCGCTGGCGCCGAACCTGATCTTCCTGATCTTTCTTCCGCCGCTCCTCTATGCCGCCGCCTGGCAAACCAACTGGCGCGAGTTCCGCCGCAACTTTGTCTACATTGCGATGCTGGCCTTCGGGCTGGTGGCCTTCACCGTTATCGGCATCGCCGAATTCTCCGATCACTTCATCACCGCGCTCGACTGGAAGACGGGCCTTGTGCTGGGCGCGGTGGTTTCCACGACAGATGCCATTGCCGCGTCTGCTCTCGCATCTCGCATCGGCCTGCCGCAGCACATCGTGGACATTCTGGAAGGCGAATCGCTGATCAACGATGCTACCGGCCTGCTGGCGCTTGAGTTCGGGTTGGGCGTCCTGCTTCGTGGCCAGGCTCCGGGCGCCGGGGCCGGAACGCTGCGCTTTCTGTGGCTCATCGGCGGGGGAATCGGGATTGGGTTGCTGATTGCAGGGATCGCGCGATGGCTGGAGCGATTTATCGAAGATGGCGCGATCGAAATGGCGGTGTCGCTGATTGTGCCGTACGCCGCGTATCTGGCCGCGGAGGAAGCGCATGCCTCCGGAGTGCTTGCCGTGGTGGCATGCGGTCTGTATCTGAGCCGCTATAGTGCGACCTTTCTTTCGCCCACGGCACGGCTGCAGGTGACGGGCACCTGGGCCGCTCTCAACTTCATCCTCAATGGCCTGGTGTTCGTGCTGATCGGGCTGCAACTGCCGTATGTTCTCGCCGCCATTTCGCAGTACAGCCACTGGACGCTGATCGAGTACGGCTTCGTATTCGCCGTGGTGTTGATCGCGCTTCGGCTTGTCTGGATGTTTCTCAGTGCGCTGCTGGCGCGTCTTGTGCGCAAGTACGTGATGCGCCAGCCGCGTCCGCTGCTAAACCATCGCGAGATTTTTCTGGTGGGCTGGACCGGGATGCGCGGCGTGGTCGCTCTTGCCGCCGCCATCAGCCTGCCTACCACGCTCGGCGATGGCAGCCGCTTCGCGCAGCGCGACCTGATCCTGTTCCTCACCTTTTCTACGATTTTCGTGACGGTCGTGCTTCAGGGACTTACGCTTGCTCCGCTGGTCCGGGCGCTTAAGCTGGACGGTCATGCGCCCGGCTGCGATGAAGAGGTGCTCGCGCGGCGGACGGTTCTGGAAGACGTGATCCGTCATCTTGAAAGCGAGGAGGTGCGGGCCAGGACGTCCTCCGACCGGCATGGCTATGAGGACCTGCTGGACCGCTACCGCGACCGGCTGGAAGCGCTCTCCAGCGACGGAGGAGAGGCGTCGCAGACCGATCCCGAGGTCTTCCGCAAACGCCAGCAGATGTATCTGAAGACCATCCGGCGTGAGCGCGCGGTACTGCTTCGCCTGCGTAATGAGGGCACCATCGGAGACGACGTGCAGCGGCGGTTGGAACGCGAACTCGATCTGTCGGAGTCGCGCTTCGCAGGCTGAGCGGCGGCTATGCCTTCGGTGAGAATTGCCGGAGACTATTGCACGATTTCAAAGAAATCGAGTGGGTAAATGTGGCTGATCTCAGGCTTGTTTGGCAAGTAAAGTACGCAAATTGTTGCCCCCGACCTGAGCCCTACGTCCATCAGGCATCTTCCGTACTGCATTTCACCGTCCGCGCTTCTGAAGGTGTAGCTTTCCCCGTGCGGGCCCTTACTTGGTCCCATCTGCTCGGGCGTGCAAATCGATGCCCATGCAGGAAGCCCATTTATGGCGACACAACGTTGCAAAGGAAACCGCCGAATAAATGAAAAGCTCATGAACCCCATTAACCCTGGAAAGCAGAGCAGTATCCACAATGTGGAGGAGATCGAACCGCCACTCCGCACGATCTTGACCGAGAAATACGCAGCGAGCAGAGAAAGAACGCCGCTTACTAGCGCATAGAACCATCCTGTGCCTGTCATCCGCACCCTGCGGGGCGTGCGGCTCATAAGCTCCGTCGGAAACACCGTTTGTTTGGCCGTTTCTTCCTGGGATTCCACTACTTGCTTCCCGATGGGGTAAAGCCTTAGGCCTTTACTTCGGCTTCGACCAAAGCACGGGCCTGCGCATATTCATCGTTCTTCTTTGCGAGGCCGCGGTTCTTGTAGCTGGCGCCGATGAAGTCGCGGAAGAGCGGGTGCGGCTCCAGCGGCTTGGACTTGAATTCAGGGTGGAACTGGCAGGCGAGGAAGAAGGGGTGCGTGGGGATCTCGACGATCTCGACGTAGGTGGAGTCGGGCGTGGTGCCGGTGAGGCGCAGCCCCGCGCCGGTGAGCACAGGCTCGTATTCGCGGTTGAATTCGTAACGATGGCGGTGGCGTTCGGAGATTTCCGTCGTCCCGTAGGCCTTCGCGGCCAGTGAGCCAAGCTCGAGCTTGCACGTCCACGCGCCGAGGCGCATGGTCCCGCCCATCTCTTCGACGCCGGTTAGTTCGCGGAGCTTGTAAATGATGCGGTGCGGCGTAGCGGGATCGAACTCGCCAGAGTTGGCGCCGGCGAGGCCGGCGACGTTGCGCGCGTACTCGATGCAGGCGGTCTGCATGCCCAGGCAGATGCCGAAGTAGGGGATGTTGTTTTCGCGTGCGTAGCGGATGGCGTTGAGCATGCCCTCGATGCCGCGCTTGCCGAAGCCTCCGGGAACGAGGATGCCGTCGAAGCCGGCGAGTTGGGATTCGTAGTCGCGATTGGGCTTGCCGGGAGTATCGCCATCAGCCTCATCGCGAGTTTCGAGGCCTTCGGCTTCAATCCAGGTGACGCGCAGCTTGAGGTTGTGGGCGAGCGCGCCGTGGACAAGAGCCTCCTTGAGCGACTTGTAGCTGTCCTCGTACTCGACATATTTACCGACGATGCCGATGGAGACTTCGTCGGCAGGATGGTAGGCGCGGCGGACGATCTCCTGCCAGAGGGCAAGGTCGGCGGGCTTTGCGTCGAGGCGGAGGTGATCGAGCGCGAGCGTGTCGACGCCTTCGTTGGCGAAGTTGAGCGGGACTTCGTAGATCGAGTCGACATCGCGCGCGGCGATGACGGCGCGCTCTTCGACGTTGCAAAACAGCGCTATTTTGTTTCGCATGTCGCGCGGGACGGCGCGGTCGGAGCGGCAGAGCAAAATGTCGGGCTGGATTCCGATGGAGAGCATTTCCTTGACGGAGTGCTGGGTAGGCTTGGTCTTCAGTTCCTGCGCGGCGGCGATCCAGGGTATGAGGGTGACGTGGACGAAGAGAGTGTTGTCGCGGCCAAGGTCCTGGCGCATCTGGCGGATGGCTTCGAGGAAGGGCAGCGATTCGATGTCGCCGACGGTGCCACCGATCTCGACGATGGCGATGTCGGTGTCCTGCGCGACTTTGCGCATGGCGTTCTTGATCTCGTTGGTGACGTGAGGGATGACCTGGACGGTTTTGCCCAGGTAATCGCCGCGACGCTCCTTGGTGATGATCTGCTCGTAGATGCGGCCGGTGGTGAGGTTGTTGTCGCGCGTGAGGCGGGCGTGGGTGAAGCGCTCGTAGTGGCCGAGGTCGAGGTCAGTTTCCGCGCCGTCGTCGGTGACGAAGACCTCGCCGTGCTGGAAGGGCGACATGGTGCCGGGGTCGACGTTGAGGTAGGGGTCGAACTTCATCAGGTTGACGTGCAGGCCGCGCGCCTCCAGCAGGCAGCCGATGGAGGCCGCGGCAAGACCCTTGCCGAGGGAAGACACAACACCGCCCGTCACAAAGATGTATTTCGCTGACATCTCCGCCTCCAACTATTTATTTTTTTTGATTGGCCACGCGACTGGGGCACGTTTAAGTATTGCAGGATTTGGGAGGCGGGGCAATGGGGAAGTGCGACCCGAGATTGTGGGAAAACCGTCTTATTGCGTGAACCGGGAGGCCAGGAGGTTCGGCTGATCGCGAGCGCTGTGCAGGATGGAGATGATCTCGGGGCCAGAGCGGCCGACGCGGTAGAAGATGCGATAGGGCGAAACGAGGCGGCTGCGCACCTCTTCGCCGAGGAGCCGGGTGAGTTCGCTGTGTGCTGCGCCGAGATAGGGCTGCTTGGCGATGCTTTGCAATGTCTCTTCAATCGAATCGAGGATCCGGTTGGCCGGCTCGTCCGGCAACCCATCCAGATAGGCAAGAATCTCGTCCAGATCGAAGTCTGCATAGGCGGATGAAGAGCAGAATTTCAACGCGCGGCCCGCCGCTTACGCCAGGCCGCAAACTTGGCCTCGATCACCTCTCCCGAGACAATTTCGCCCCGATTGAGTTGGTCCAATCCGCGTCTCAACTTGGCGATCTCTTCCTCGGTGAGGTGCGAATCCGAGGCGGCGCGATGTTCACCGATGCGCAGGGTGATGGCGTCCTCGACAAATTCATTCTTAGCGCAACCAAGCTGACCGGCGATGCGTTCGAGTTCGGCGTCCAGTTCGTCGGAGATGTGGACCTGGGCCATGGGAGCGCTCCTTTCGGGCAGTATAACGCGGCCCTATCCCACCCAATCAGGGCTTGGATGGGGTACCCACGTCAATTTTCATGCCGGGAATCCGCGGATCGGAGTATATTGTTTTTCTCCCCACGGGCCCCCTATTCCAGCGCAGAGAAGTCGATCCCCTCTTTGCACGTCTCCAGGAGATGTTCCCGATGGATGAAACCCAGGCAGTCCCCTCCGTACCTCTACCGCCTCCCACAGCAGCAGCCAACAGCGGACTGTCAGACAGCGCTGCCGGCGCGATCGCATATCTAACTTTTATTCCGGCTGTGTTGTTCCTAATCCTCGATCCATACAAGAACCGGCCGTTTGTGCGCTTCAATGCGTTTCAGTGCCTTGGGCTGTATGTGGTCGCGATCTGCTTCAGCTTCATTTTGATTATCCCGATACTGGGATGGATCGTTGGGATACTGGGCGATTTGACACTATTCGTCTTCTGGATCATGTGCATCATCAAGGCAGCCAATGGGCAGCTCTACAAGGTGCCTGTTGTCGGCAAATATGTGGAGCAGCTGGCGGCTTCGAAGTAACGCAGCTGAGTGATTTGAGTGGAAGTGGGGACGCCGCGCGTCGCTTCGTGCGATGACGCGGCGTTGCTGTGCCTATGCAAGAGGCTGAATCCATCCCGGTGAGCATGATTTCAGAAGGTAGTGACGCGTCCGCCGAAGCTGAGGCGGGCACGCCCCTTATTGGCGCCGGACAGAGGATTCAAGATGAGGGCGAAGCGTGCGTTTTCGCGGCGTCAGAGCAGCACGAAAACGATACAGAGGAAGAGAACGAGATGATCGACGTTCATGCCCCGCACGGCGGACTGCATACGTGGAAGGACTTCTGGATACATCTGGGTACCATCGCTCTTGGGCTGTTGATCGCGCTCGGCCTGGAGCAGGGCGTGGAGTACCTTCACCATCTGCATCAGCGGCACCAATTGGAGGCGTCGCTTCTGAGGGAGTGCAGGATCAATAAGGATAGGGCGGAGGCTAACTTTTCCGGCTTCGATGACCTGATGAAGTGGCTACTAGGACTGCACCGGGACATCGGGAAGATGCTGGCGACCGGAGGCAACGCGGACCTGCCCTATCGGCAACTGCACTATCGCCCCCGGCTGCAGGAAGGCGTAATCACGACCGGTAGTCCAGGGTCTCTTGTGACCTCTGTGTGGGACACGGCCAATGCCGACGACCGGCTGGCCCTATTGCCGGACAATGAGGCGCACGCCTACTCCTTGCTGTATCACGTGCAGATTGCGCACTATGAAGAGCTTTTTACCTCAACCCGTGACGCGACTACCCGGCAGAGGGCGTTCGAAGCACAGTTCGCGGACACAGCAACACCGACGACGCCGGTACTGAAAAGATTGAGCGGCGCGGAGCTGAAGCAATACGATGTGCTGGTGATGCAGAGCTTTGCGGCGGTGCGAGGCGCGAAGGCAGGACTCCGGCTGGTGTATGGAAACAACAATGCAGTGATTCTGGGGCTGTACGATGCGGGCTCGAGACAACGCACGTATGATGCGGCTCAAGCTACCGGCGCGGATGACTTTGCCAGGATCGCGCGGGAGCTGGATGCGGAGGACGCGGCACGCGACAAGGCTGCACCGAAGGTAGGGACGAATGGCCGCAGATGACAACACTGCCACAGAAAGATCAGGGGAGCGAGAAGGCCACGCCGAGATTACAACGGATGCGCCTGCAGTTATAAGCGCGGAGCAGAGTGATGGCGATCCTGCCATCGCCGCAGAGAGCGAAAACCATGTCCAGACAGAGAAAGAGAACGAAATGATCGACATCCACGCGCCGCACGAATCCATTCACTCCTGGCGCGACATCCTTCTTCATCTGGCAATCGTCGTCGCCGGCATACTCATCGCCATCGGCCTAGAGCAGTCCGTCGAATATCTCCATCACCGCCAGCAGCGCAGCGATCTTATCCGGCAGTTGCGCGCCGAATCGGAGGATGATCTGCCCATCTTCGACCGGGACCGGAAGATTCAGATCGCCCGGCTCGCCTGGGACCAAAACTCTGTCGCGGCGCTCCGGAACGCTGCTCCGCGCGATGGCGCCATCGACGTCACCCTGCCGTTCGCGGAGTCCTTGGCGCCCCGCACTGTACCCGAATGGGCCGCATGGCCTCTGGCACAGACCAACGGCACCGCCGCATTGTTGTCCGATAAGCTTGCCAGGATCTATCAGCGGCTCGATTCGGAGGCTGCGCAAGACAGTGAGGCAATGAAGCGTTACGCGGCTTCCGGGGTGGATTTAGGCGGGGTCGGGATGCGCCTGGGCGTGAGTCTCGATCCGGGGACGACGCTCCATCTCTCTCCGGCAGACCGCGACCTGCTTATACAGGCTCTATCGCAAGACGCGGCCACCCTGTCGGCCGTTCTGCTGCGCGACGCGTATTGGCAGGGCGCCTGCGACGCGGTTGCCCACGGCGCTTCCACGCGGGAGGGGATGGTGCCATACATGGCCCGCGCGGGGATCATTACTCTCCAGGCCGAGACAGGGGCCGGGATTTACATCCCGGGAGGGCTGAAGGAGGCGAGCCTTCGTTCCGTCGCAACCGCACCGCAGCAGGCCCCATGATCGACATCGATGCTCCGCACAACTATGTGCTGCGAGGCGGGCAAAGCGAGGACGAGTTGCGCAACGCGATTCTGAAGGCGAATATGCCGCAGTAGGCCGGGGCCGCGTCGCAACGCTGCCGAGCCTGGAGACTGTACACTGGCGGCGAAATCTCTTAAATCAAAATGCATGACAGTGAATCCATTCCGGTAACCGCGGAGTCTGGAACCGGAGATATGACTTCCTCTGCTCTAACGTCCGGGCCCACGGCGGCGCCTGAGGCTTTAATCCAGCCAACGGAAGCCGATGAGGGCAAGAAAGAGAACGAAATGATCGACGTGCACCCGCCGCAAGGCGGTATCCATACGTGGCGGGATTTCTGGATTCATCTGGGCACGATTGCTTTGGGGCTGCTGATTGCGATCGGGCTGGAGCAGACCGTGGAATGGATGCATCACCTGCACCAGCGGCATCAGCTGGAAGAGGACCTGAATGCAGAGGCTGAGAAGAATCACGCCGCCATCGCGGGCGACATTGAGAACGGACAGGCACGGACGTCCCGTCTGCTGGCGCTGCGGGATGCGGTCAATCGAATGCGCGACAGCGGAGGCAGGCTGAAGCTGGACTATATTCCTTATTCGACCGATGACCCGGCCGCAAACCGGCACGTTCCGCCGCAGGTCCTGCCGTCGAATGCGGCCTGGGCCACAGCGAAAGAGAGCCAGTTGGTGGGCCTTTTGCCGCGTCCGGAAGCGGAGATGTACTCGCGGCTGGACGTACAGCACGACCGGCTGACAGAGGTCGTTCAGCACTGGCTGGAAGAGAACCGCGCTCTGGAAGCGTTTGAAACGCGATTTAGAGAACAGGGTTCGCATACGCCGGATATGCGACGGATGAGCGTCGAACAGTTGGATGAATACTCCGTCTTATTGAGCAATGGCATCAGCGGGCTGGAGGAGCTCGGATCGAGATTGAGGAGATTCGATCTTGAAAGCGAAGCGATTCGCCGTGGCGCGCGGACGGAAGAGGAGATGATGCGCGAGGCCCTTGAGGTGCCGGGCCGATGACGATTGGCGTGACCGCTTACACTCAAGAGAGTGGGGTTGCGCAACACCATGAAAGAGCCGTCGCATCGGAAAGATGAAACACAACAGCCGCGCGGCGAGCGGCTGCAGAAGATTCTTGCCGCGGCGGGGATCGCAAGCCGGCGCAAAGCCGAGGAGCTGATCCAAGAAGGCCGCGTACAGGTGAACGGCCAGACCGTCACCGAACTGGGCACGCGCGCCGACGCCGAGCGCGACCACATCAAGGTGGACGGCAAGCTGCTGCACGGGCGCGAGCGGCGCCGCTACTACATGCTGAACAAGCCGCGCGGATACGTCACCACGGTGGACGATCCCGAAGGCCGTCCGACCGTGATGGACCTGATCGGCGGCGCAGGCAAGGCTGAATCCCACCCGGGCAAAGCTCGGATGGGGCACCCAAAGCAGCGGCGCGTGCGGCTGTATCCGGTGGGCCGGCTGGACTACAACTCCGAGGGGCTGCTGCTGATGACGAATGACGGCGAGTTGGCCAATGCGCTGTCCAAGGCCGCAACCGGGGTGGAGAAGACGTACCTGGTGAAGGTGGCGGGTGTGCCGTCTTCGGCTGCGCTGGAGCAGATCCGGCGCGGCATCATGATTGACCGCGGACGGCTGGACGAGGTGCGGGCCGGACGGCGCGACCGTGTGGTGACGGCGCCGGCAAAGATTGAACCGGTGCGCGGCGGCGACAACCCCTGGTATGAACTCACGCTGACGGAGGGCCGCAATCGGCAGATCCGCAAGATGTTCGAGGAGATCGGGCACCATGTGGAGAAGATTCGGCGCATCGGGTATGGTGCGTTGCGGCTGGACGTGCCGGTGGGCGCCTTTCGGGAACTGACGCTGGGCGAGGTGACCGCGCTGGAACGGGCTTCCAACGGCAAGAAAGTGACCCCGAAGAAGCATCTGCCTGAATTTGCACAGCTGCGCGGACCGGGCAGACGCAAAGGGCGGGGGTGAACCGGGATCGGCCTGTCAGGCGGTTGGCTACAGGTGGGTCGGCGAAGTAACACTTCGGTCACTGACACAATTTGGTGTTTGACGAGCGTGGGTTAACAGGCCTAGAACTACTGGCGGTTTTTAACATGGCAGTGCAAGACGAAAATGGTCCGGATGCATCCAAATAGGACGAGCAGCCGGGAGCAGTTTTGTCGGGTGCGGAGCCGGTGGAAGAAACCGGAAGGCAGAGGAAGCGCATGCACGCGCGACCTCGTCGATAGAAGGAAACAGAGACCCTCGCGATGAGGGCAGCACGACCCATCCGGAGCAAGAGCGTGCAGGACAGCGACGGCGGACGGAAGGGCGCAGCAAAGGAGCAGAGCAAAGTGGCAATCGAGAAGGCGACGTTTGGAGCAGGATGTTTTTGGGGCGTTGAAGCAAGATTTGCAGAGATGCCTGGGGTTCTTGACACGGCGGTGGGCTACGAAGGCGGGCAATTGGAGCACCCTACGTACAAAGATGTCTGCACCGATCGCACCGGACATGCAGAGGTGGTGGAGGTGACGTTCGATCCGTCCCGGTTGCCATATGAGGCGCTGCTGGATGCGTTCTTCGCGCTGCATGATCCCACGCAGGTGAACCGGCAGGGGCCTGACTTCGGGACGCAGTACCGCAGCGTGATCTTCGCGCACAGCGATGAACAAGCGCGCCAGGCGAAAGAGAAGATCGCTGAGCTGAATGCTACGGGCGCGTACCGCAAGCCGATCGCGACACAGGTGGAACCGGCGGTGATGTTCTGGAAGGCGGAGGAATACCATCAGCGCTACCTGGAAAAGCGCGGCATGGTGCATTGCCATATCTAGGGATTAGGGACTAGGAATAGCGAAGGGCGGCGGCAGCGGCGGTGAACCGCGGCCTGGCCGCCCTTTTCTTCTTGAGCGGATGTCCTATGGCTCTTCGCGGATCAGACATTGCGAATGGAGCCGGGGCATTTGGCCACTTTCCGGTCTGTTGTGAGCAGGATCACGCGTATCTGCGGACTCGAGTCCACCCGACTTGGTTTACCACCATTCTGCTTGCAAGAAACCCCAGTCCCAAGTAACTTGAAGTCGTCCCGCCGGAGAGAATGCCATGCGAATGAGAAGGATGAGCTGGGCCGGTTTGGTGGTGTTGACAGGGCTGTTCGCGGTGCAGATGCCGGCGCAGAGCGGCCAAAGCGGTGTGACCTCCGGGGAGCGCGCGAACAATGCAATGCAGCCACTGCTTCCGGGCGAAGAGCAGCCCGCGCCGGAGAGCCGATGGGTGCGCACGATCCGGACGGATTTGATTGAAGGCCGGTATGCGGAGCTGGATGCCATGGCGGACCAGTACCGGGCCAGCAAGGCACGCGCGCTGAGCGGCGCCTGGCGGCTGCGGCAGTTCTACAGCGTGCTGGACCAGCCTGCGCAGAGCGACAAGGATTTTGTCGACCACATTGAGCATCTGCGGCAGTGGATGGAGACTCGGCCGAACTCCATCACGGCACGCGTCGCGCTGGCCACCAGCCTTCATCGCTGGGCCTGGGTGGCGCGTGGGAGCGGATACGCGGCAACGGTTACTCCTGAAGGATGGAAGCTTTTCAACGAGCGCGTGAATGAGGCACGCGTGGTGCTGGAAGGCTCGGCCAACATGCAGCCGATGTGCCCGCAATGGTTCTCGGAGATGATGACAGTCTCTCTCGCGCTGAACTGGGACGCGGACAAAGAGCGCGACATCTTCGAGCGCGGCATCCGTTTTGAGCCGGAGTACTTCTATCTGTATCAGCAGTATGCAAACTACCTGCTTCCCAAATGGGATGGAGAGCCGGGGCAGGCTTCGGCATTCGCGAAAGACTCCGCCGACAAGCTGGGCGGAGAGGAAGGCGATATCGTCTACTATCACGTCGCGACGGTGCTGATCAGCCGGCACAACAAGAACTTTCCTCTGCAAGAGATGGACTGGAAGCGGATTCGCAATGGTGGCGAAGCGATCCTAGCTAAGTACGGCCAGAGCCGTACCGTTGCGAACTGGCTGGCATATCTGGCGTACCAATATCGCGACGCGGCGGAGGCACAGAAGGAGTTTGCGCTGATCGGCGACGAATGGGGACGCGGGGTCTGGATTCAGCGCAACTACTTCAACCAGGCACGCGACTGGGCGCAGGGCCGTACGCAATGGCCTTCTACGAATACCGGCGAGGCTTCGCGGCCCTAGTCCGCGCAGGCCAGGGTGACAGAAAAGAGGTTGTTGAGGTCGGTAAACGTTCGCTTCGGCCTGAAGCGCGAGGCGGCGAAAAGGGCGGCGAGCGCGGCAGGGGTGAATTTGTAACTGTTTTCGGTATGGATAGTCTCGCCCTTGTTGAAGTGAAGGGGCACGGCGGGTCCGGCTGCACTGCGCGGAAGAATCGCCGTTTGCTTATCGAGCGAGACAAGATGCATCTCGATGCGTGATCGCGCGGGATTCCAAAGAGCGCGATGCGCGAACCGGTCGGGTTCGAAGTTCGCGCCGAGGTCGCGGTTCAGGCGAACGAGAACATTGCGATTGAAGGCGGCAGTGACGCCGGCCGCATCGTCATATGCGGCAAGCAGGGTAGAGATCTGTTTTGGAGGGTCGGCGCCGGCGAGCGATGGGGCCAGATCGACGCCGAGCAGCAGGGCGTCGCCCTGCGTGAGTTGAGCGCGCAGACGCGTAAGGATCTCGCGGGCCCCCGACGGTGAGAAATTGCCGATGCTGGAGCCGATATAGAGCGCGAGCACGCGCGCGCCGCCGGACCGCACGATAGGGAACCGGTGTGTAACGTAATTTGCGGTATGTGGACGAATGCTGAGGCCGCTGACCGTACTCTCGAGCGACGCGCGGGCCGCGGCAATCGCACTGGCACTGATGTCGACAGGTTGATAGAGCACATGGTGCTGGAGTTTCGAGAGGGCCTGGAGCAGAATGCCGGTCTTGGAGGCCGTGCCTGCACCGAGTTCAACCACCGTGAGCGGCCGAGTAAAGGGAATCGTTGCAGGGCGCGGGTCCGAGACGGCATTTTCATACGGCGGCGCATTTGGGACTTGCGGCGCGGAGCGAGGCCGAGAATTCGGGGCAGATTCCGGGGCGGAGCTCTTCGCGCTGAGGCCCAGTTCCGCGAAGATTTGCGTGGCATGCGCGGTGAAGAGGGCGCGTTCGGTGCGCGTGAGGTAGTACTCGGGCAGTTCGGTGATCTGCTCGAAGAGTTCGGAGCCGGCCTCGTCATAAAACAGCCAGGGAGCGAGAGATTTTTGTGGAAGCGTGAGGCCGCGCCGCGCCTCCACATCGACTGCGTGGATGGAGGGATCGGAGAGGGCTGCGAAATCAAAAGCTGTGGCAGGTGCGGTCAAACAAGGACTCGATTCCGGGGAGAGAACGCTAGGCAATTGGATGCGGCAATGTTAGGACGCGAACTTTACTGCAGGAATAAATGCGGGGTTCTGGCGCGATGCGCCAGAATGACGGTCGCGGGGTTATGCGCTATCGCGGGCAAGGCGCAGGCCGGAGAACTGCCATCGTGTTCCGGGAGCGAAGAAGTTTCGGTAGGTGGGGCGGATGTGCGTGGCGGGTGTAATGCAGGAGCCGCCGCGCAGCACCATCTGCGAGGACATGAACTTGCCGTTGTATTCGCCCAGTGCTCCGGGAAGCGGATGATAGCCGGGATAGCCGATGTACGCGGAGGCGGTCCACTCCCAGACATCGCCGAAGAGTTGTTGGAGGCCGGGGGAGGAGGAGGCGCGTGTGGGATGCAGCACGCCGGATTCGAGGAGATTGGAAGAAATGCGAGGGTCCCTCGACTGCGTCCCTTCGCTGTTGCTCAGGGACTCGGCTCGGGATGACGACATTGGTAAGGCTGCGGTGATTTGAGTCGCGGCGTGCTCCCATTCGAACTCGGTGGGCAACCGACAGCCTGGCGTGTGACGGGAGGCCCAGCGTGCATAGGCGTCGGCTTCAAACAGACTGATGTGGCAGACCGGTGTTTCGGAGAGTTCGTCGAGGCCGCGCCAGCCATGCATGGTGAAGATGCGCCAGCCCGAAGCCGAGTTCTGAGCGCGCTGCCAGTAGAGGGGCGCCTGCCAGCTCTGTTCGCGCATCGCGGTCCAGCCTTCGGAGAGCCAGAGCTCCGGCCGCTCGTAGCCTGAGTCGTCCATGAAAGCGAGATACTCGGCTACGGTGACGAGGCGCGTGGCCAGCGAGTATGGCTGCAGGTAGACGGTGTGGCGCGGGGATTCATTGTCGAAGCAGAAAGAATCGGGCGAATCGGGGCTGGGCGCAAAGCCGATCTCCGTGAGGCCGCCGCGGAAGCTGATCCAGTCGAGCGGCGGCGCGATTTCGGATTCGGAGTCAGGGTCTGCAGCGGCAGGCGCGAGATAGGCCGGGTGCAGCGGGTTGGTAAAGAGGGCGTGCTTGATGTCTGTGGCGATGAGTTCTTGATGCTGCTGCTCATGGTGGAGACCGAGCGCGATGCGGCGCGCGGCGTCGGCATTTGCGGGGAACTCGGGTGGCGCATCGAGCAGACGTGCGATCGCGGTATCGACATGAGCGCGGTAGGCGAGGATCTGTTCGAGCGGCGGGCGCGAAAAGCTGGAGCGCAGGTTCTTTGCAGGCATCTCGCCCAGTGAGTTGTAGTAGCTGTTGAAGAGCCAGTGGAAGTCGGGATGAAAATCCTGATAACGGGCAACGAACTCGCGCAGGACGAAGGTCTCAAAGAACCAGCTTGTGTGCGCAAGGTGCCATTTGGCAGGACTGGCCTCGGCGCAGGACTGCACCATCATGTCTTCGGGCGAGAGTGGTGTGGTGAGCGCGAGAGAGGCTGCACGGACGGAGCGATAGCGGGCGCTCAGAGAGGATTCGGCGCGGAGGGAGGAAGTCTGGCTTGAGGTCTGTGCGGGAGACACGTTCAGGTTCCTCCGGGGCTGGGTTGCGGCTGCGACGAGTGATCTGAATGAGATGCGGATTGGGAGGGGGCCGATGCACCAGTCTATTCGGAGTAGGCGGATGGACGGGGAGGCTGGATTGCAACTACAGAGCTACAGTCAGGATTCCAGGGCGTCATTGACGTCGCGCACAAGATTGCGCAGGTAGCTGCGGCGGTTGAGCAGATCGACCATGGCTTCGCGCGCGGTGGCCTTGGCGGCGGAGTCGTTGGCATCGAAGGCGGCGTCCCAGCGTGCGTGGAGGGCTGCGAGGTCGGCGTCGGTGGCGGCGAGCTTGGACTCGAAGGTGGATTTAGCGGCGAGGAGATCTTTGCGTAGCTGCGGGTCGGCGGATTCAGTGCCGCCGGCGCTGCCCATCTTTTTCTCGGCGCGCATTTCCTCGAGCTGCATATTCAACTCGAAGGCCTCTTCCAGCAGGTCCTCGGGAACCACCTGCTTCTTCGCCGTGCCCGCAGCTTTGGCCGCATCCGTCGCCGCACGCGACTGTTCCTCCAGTTCAATGCCTTCGAGCTTCAGCAGATATTCCGTCCGCGCGATGGGGTCGCGCAGGGTGCGATACGCGTCGTTCAGCCGTGAGGACTCGGCGAGGGCGGCCTCCTGCTCCGCAGGCGGACGCGCTGCGAAGCGGTCCGGATGCAGCCTGCGGCTCAGCGCATAGAAGGACTTTTCCAGCGCGGCGGTGTCGACGACCAGGTGCGGTGGGAGGGAGAAGATGAAGAAGTAGGTGTCGCTCATGCGCAAACCGAGATCAGTTCGGCGAACGAAGAGGGCTCAGGGACAGGCAGGCCGTCTTCGATTAGGCCGGCGATGTGGATAGCGATGCCCTCCACGACAAGGCGGTGAACCTCCTCGCGCGTATTGCCGACGACGCCCAGACCTGGCAGATCCGGGACATAAGCCCCGAATCCTCCATCTCTCCCCTGCTCATAGATCACTGTGTAGCTTTTCATCGATTTCCTTGTTTGTTCCATGGAAGATCAAAAGCCTGAATTAATCCGCGCTCTAAGCCGATGGTTCCGATTACCGAAAGACCATTCCATTCAAAGTTGCACGGCGTAGCTAGCAGTACTTCGACCGGCCTTCCGCCCTTCAATGAATCGCTAATGCATATCTTAAGCCGCTTGTTGGTCGACTGGCTCGGTCCCGGTTTGCAATATTGCCCCATCCGAGACAAGAGGCTGCCGCTCGTTACTCCGACGTAGAGAACGCGCCCACCAATCGCGAAAGCATAAACGCAATCGCTGTCTGATGGCAGTCGATCCAGTCTGATGCCATTCGTAGGACAATGCGCCCAGGTCGCACAGGGTATGAACCCGTGAGCCAAAAGTTCTTCAGTGCTTAGTGTTGGCTTTCCCACGTGCGCAACTAGCCTACGCCGAGAAGCTCGATCCGCACCCGCACGACTTCGTCGAGTTGGGGTTGATGAAGTTGAAGCCCTGGCGCATGAGGGTCTCCTCAAAGTCCAGAACCATGCCGGCGAGGTAGAGAAAGCTCTTGGGGTCGACGAAGAGGCGGACGGGTTTGCCGCCCGAGGGATCGCCGGGCGTCTCGATGCCCTCGCCGAAGACGAAGACGCGATCCCGCTCGCGCGGCTGGGTATCGAAGCGAATGTTATAGCTGAGGCCGGAGCAGCCGCCGCCCGTGATTCCCAGCCGCAGTCCACCTTGCTCCGGCGATATGCCTTCCTTCGCCATGGCCACGCGGATGCGCTTGAGCGCATTCTTCGTAATCTCCACGGCGGCCTTCCCGCGCGGCTGCTGGCCTTGGGCGGTAAGCAGCACCATGCCGGCCAGCGGGTCTTTCGGCGCGGGCGGAGGTACGGTTCCGGGTTGGAGAAGGGTTGCCATCGTTGGGGGTGCGTGGTGACCTCGGGGGCTAAAGCCCCCTTCCAATTTGTGCGCACTACGGCACGGCTGAAGCCGTGCCCTTAAGCAAAACCAAATGCCCAAACGAGCAAAACACCCGGGGCTAAAGCCCCGAACGCACCTGCTCGCCATCCCGCGGGCTGAAGCCCGCTGCTACTCCGTTTCGGACCTAAAGGTCCGAAACCAAATGCGCAGCAGCGGCAGCGACTTAGTGCGCTACAGCTGCTGCCGGGGCCTCTTCCGCCACGCCGTTCTTCTTCTTCCAGTCGCCGATGGCGGCGCGGATGGCGTCCTCGGCCAGCACCGAGCAGTGGATCTTCACCGGTGGCAGCGCGAGCTCCTTGACGATGTCGGTGTTGGAGATCGTCAGGGCCTCGGCGACCGTCTTGCCCTTCACCCACTCCGTGGCAAGCGAGGAGCTGGCGATGGCCGAGCCACAACCGAACGTCTTGAACTTGGCGTCTTCGATGACCTGCGTCTCGGGGTTCACCTTGATCTGCAGGCGCATCACGTCGCCGCACTCCGGTGCGCCGACCAGGCCCGTGCCCACCTCGGTCGATGCCTTGTCCAGCGTGCCCACATTGCGCGGATTCTCGTAGTGGCTCAGTACCTTATCGCTATATGCCATGTTGTTTCTCCCCTTCTTATTTTAGATGTTGCGCCGCCGCAATTGGTGCAGCGGGTAAATGGTCCTAATGAAGATGTTCGTAGTGTCGAATGACAAGCGCGAGCAGCATAATGGCGACCCCGATCCAGATACGGCGAACAGTCCAACTCGCTCTACGTTCGTCAGCTTTGCGCCAATCCTGCTGCTGTTGCTCGAACATTGCTGGTCTCCCTGGTGCGCGGCCCACTCGATCTTGCTCAGGTTGTGTTCGGATCACTAAGCGCCGCGCTTTTCCAGCGTATCGATGCGGCCTTCGAGCTTGCCGCTGAGGTGGTAGAACTGCCGCAGATCGGCGTCAATGCGGTCAAGCCGGGATTCCATCTTGTTGAAGGATCCCGCCATCTCGGCCCGCAGGTCTTTTAATTCCGCGCGCAACTCTTTTGCATCGCCCCGATTGAAAAGGATCCCAGCGATGATCACAACTAGCGGTACTCCGATAATCAGAAGATCGTGCATGTCGGTCATCTTACCTCTTTCTAGTGCGCGGCCCACTCGATCTTGCTCAGGTCGATGCCTTCCTTCACCATCTCGTACAGTGGCGACAGCTCGCGCAGCTTCTGCACCACGTCGATGATCTTGTCGGCGACGTAGTCCACCTCAGCTTTGGTGTTGAAGCGGCCGAGGCCAAAGCGGATCGACGAGTGCGCGATCTCGTCGCCCAAGCCGAGCGCCTTCAGCACATAGCTGGGCTCGAGCGTCGCCGAGGTGCACGCCGAGCCGGATGATACCGCAATGTCGTTGATGCCCATCAGCAGGCTCTCGCCTTCAACGTAGACAAAGCTCATGTTCAGGTTGCCGGGCAGGTGGTGCTCCATGTTGCCGTTTACCTGCACGTAGTCGAGTGCCGTTTCCAACTTGTTGCGCAGATAGTCGCGCAGCTCGCGTTCGCGCGCGGCTTCCTTCTCCATCTCCACGCCGCAAATCTCGCAGGCTTTGCCCAGCCCAACGATGCCCGGCACATTCAGCGTGCCCGAGCGCATTCCACGCTCGTGCCCGCCGACATTGATCTGCTCGGTGATCTGCACGCGCGGGTTGCGGCGGCGAACATATAGCGCGCCCACACCCTTCGGTCCATAGATCTTATGCGCGGAGAGCGACAGCACGTCGATGTTGTCCGCCTGCACATCGACGGGAATCTTGCCGACGGCCTGCACAGCATCCGTATGGAAGAGCACGCCCTTCTCATGGCAAATCTTGCCGATCTCGCCGATGGGCTGGACCACGCCGATCTCGTTATTCGCGTACATGATGGTCACGAGAATGGTCTTCTCGGGGCCTTCGGTCACAACGGCGCGCTTCAGGTCCTCAAGATCGATGAGCCCATCGGCCTGGACGGGAAGGTACGTCACGCGGTAGCCCTGCTTCTCGAGCTTCTTGCAGGTGTCGAGGACGGCCTTATGCTCGGTGACCTGGGTGATGATGTGGTTGCCGCGCTCGCGGTACATCTCCGCAATGCCCTTGATGGCGAGGTTGTCGCTCTCCGTCGCGCCCGAGGTGAAGATGATCTCCTTGGCGGTCGCGCCAATCAGCTTCGCGATCTGCGTGCGGGCGTCCTCGACCGCCTTCTCCGCCTCCCAGCCGAACTGGTGGTTGCGGCTGGCCGCGTTGCCGAACTTGCCGGTGAAGTACGGCATCATCGCCTCCAGCACGCGCGGGTCCAGCGGCGTGGTGGCATGGTTGTCCATGTAGAGCGGCAGGTGCACGCCTTCAGGCAGCGGCTTTGCGGAGTTGGTGATGACCACTCCGGTGGAGGGAATGCCTGCGACTGAACCATTTGCGCCGTTACCGTTTTCGATGCTCATCGATGTTGCTCCTTCTTCTCGGATCGAATCTTGATGTTTCTCCGGGGCTGAAGCCCCGACCGTCTCTGTTTTTGATCCGACGGGCTAAAGCCCGTCGCTACTCCCAAAACTTTGTTACGCCAGAATGCTGACCAGGCCGCCGCCCACGGCTGCCTGCTGTGTGTCGCCCGCTTCGGCGAGGTCGCTGATACGGATGCCGCTGAGCAGGTCCTTGATGGAATCGTTCACCTTTCGCAGCGGTTCTTTGATGGTGCAGGTGCCGGCCAGGTCGCAGGCGCCGTGGATGGTGATGCAGCTGGTGATGAACAGCGGGCCATCGATGGCGCGGATCACCTCGAAGGCAGAGATTTCATTTGCGGCCCGTGCCAGCGCGTAGCCGCCGTTGGTCCCGGCGTGCGAGACCAGCAGGCCGGCGCGGGCGAGGGTCTGCAGGATCTTCGCGAGCAGCGGCGGAGGGATGTGGTACGCCTGCGCAATGTCCTTCGCGCTGACCGCCGGGGAACCCTCTCCCGCGGCAGA
>Ga0134125_10000740_pt1 | contig 42637 bp, 36 predicted proteins | sample KB31751_FD_96464 | JGI IMG/M metagenome (GOLD analysis project Ga0134125, IMG submission 96464) | Terrestrial soil microbial communities with excess Nitrogen fertilizer from Kellogg Biological Station, Michigan, USA - KB3-175-1 | ecosystem: Environmental > Terrestrial > Soil > Unclassified ...
CAAAGTCCGGGCTCATCCCGACTCCTTGATTGTCACCGCTCAGAACAAAATGCGGAACGCGAGAACGGTTGAGCGGGTAATCTCGATCAGTGGTCAAAGTCTTGAAACTCCTCGACTGAAGACGAATGAAAATATCATTCGAGCGAACAAGCAGGTGATCGAGCGGTTCCTCGCGTCGCTTCGTGATGGGGGCCTGACACAGATCGAATCCGGACTTGGCAATCCATTCTGGCAGGCTATACCTAAGCAATTCGTTGTGGCTCTTTTGCGAAGCTTCGACGTCCATCCGCTGAACATCTCCTTTCAGGCAACTGACCTCGCGGATTTCATCCAGAACACTACCGAAGAGGGGTTGCAGAACTGGGACGTTGTTCTTCCCCAGGGGGACGGAGACGCCATCCAGCTCGGTGGCGTTTCGGTGAGAAAAAACAAACGGCAAGTCCGCGTCGACGAAAATAGCGTGCTTGTTTCCGGACACCGAGCGCGTGTCGCATCACGGGGCATCGAGCGCGAAGGCCTGCCGCAGGATGTTATCGCGAATATCAACGATACCTACCGAAAGGAAAACAAACGCAAGAGCATCCCAAATCGGCTGTATCGGGAGGCACGTAAGCGCCCCCTTCTCCTGGTGCATGCAATCCAGCCCATCGTGACCGGCGAGCATTACGCGAGCCCGGACCTGATTGCGCTGGGCCTAAGCTTCCCGACATTTGATGACACCGATGCCGCGAAGCGGGTGCTTTACCGGGTGAATCTCGTGGAGTGGAAGGCCATCGCTGAAAACGAAACAGACGACGATATCGAAGAACCGGACGATGACGAGCGTTGAACAGATTTGGCAGGAAATCGGAGCGAAATCCGAACGAGCGGGGCTCTTCCGCCGCGTCGACGAGACGCATCCTCTTGATCTGTACGCCGGTCTTGATCTCCAGAGCAAACCGGTCCTGATGTTGGTTACGACTGAGGAGCCCCCAGCATTGCCACCGCCCGGAATCGTACAGGTAACCTGCAACCGGCGAGCGAGCGGCGACTTCGCCACCGTGCTTCAATTGGTGCGCACGGAGTACGACGAACTGTTCGGTCGGCTCTGCCAAGACCTCGTGGACGCGACCCGCACGGCCCCTCGCCATGGCGGCGCCGAAGCCCTCCTCAGAAGACTCGGGCGGTGGCGGCGTCTCTTGGAGGTCGGACAGCGGGCCACTCTGTCGGACGCCGCGTTGCGCGGTCTTGTAGGGGAATTGTGGTTTTTAGACGCAATCGCCATTCCACGTCGCGGAGTAGACGCCGCAGTGAACGGCTGGGTCGGGCCGCTTGATGCACCGCAAGACTTCTCGCTCGGAGGAGACGTCATCGAGATCAAGACGTGCATGCCGGGAACCCAACAGGTAACTATCAGCTCGCTACAACAGCTCGATGCCGGTGCAGCGCCTCTTTATTTGGTCGTTCTGTGGCTCGCCCCAGCCGACAGCACCACCGACCAGGCGTTCACACCTGCCCAGTTGGTCGCGTCTCTTCGCGGAGCGGTCGAAATGAGCGCTTCCGCCGCTACGGAGTTCAGCTTTCGGCTCGCGGAAAGCGGTTACACCGATTCCGACGAATACGACCGCGTGTGGTATCGAGTTACGCATGTGGCGCACTTCCGCATTCAGGAGGGTTTTCCCCGGTTGACGCGGATCGAAGTGCCCCCGGGTCTGTTGGAGGCGACGTACACGATCAATCTCGCCCTGTGCGGACCTTATGAGTGCCCCTCTTATGGAGAACAGTAGCGATGGATCTGCATGAGTTTCGCGAAGAGTTTCTGGATCAGGTTCGCGCACGGGCGAGCGCCGGCTCGAACTTCACTCACGCGGAGTTTGTTGATATCTGCGCTGAACTTCTCTCAGACGCCGAAGAACTCTCCGACTTCGAAGTCTGTTACTACCGTGGTGTCGGTTCGCGAAACCGCGCACTCGGCGTGGACGGGTTTGCACAGGACGAGGTTGACGGTTCGCTCCGGCTCATTATCGCCGAGTACGGCGGCCAAGCCGAAGCCGCTACGCTGACACAGACGCAGGCTAAAGCTACGTTTTCGAAACTGCTTGCGTTCTGCGATGACGCGTTCGCCGGCCGGTTGCATCCAGTGCTTGAGGAGAGTACGCCAGCATATTCGCTCGCTCAGATATTGTACGAACGCCAAAAGACGATTGGGCGTCTACGGTTGTACCTCGTCACCGACGGCGTACTCAGCACGCGAGTGCGAGACTGGCCCGAAGGAGAAATCGCCAACATCCCGACGGAGTCCCACATCTGGGATATCAACCGATTTCACAATATCCATGAATCGACGACCGGTCGAGATGAACTGGAGGTCGATTTCACCGCGGTTGTGCCCGATGGGTTGCCCTGTCTGTCTGCCAGCGTTCCGGCCGATGAATACCGCGCCTACTTATGTGTAATTCCGGGCGCCGTGTTGGCAGCAATCTATGACCAGTTCGGCAGTCGATTGCTGGAGGGCAACGTCCGCTCCTATCTGGGGACTAGAGGGCGGATTAACAAGTCGATTCACAAAACAGTAACGACAGAGCCAACAATGTTCTTCGCCTATAACAACGGTATTGCAGCAACCGCCTCCGCTGCCACCGTCGCAGATGGGATGGCCGGACTGCGGTTGACGCATGTGACCGATCTTCAAATCGTTAACGGCGGTCAGACAACCGCAACGCTCGCGGGGGCATTAAGGGAGAAGATCGACGGGCTGAGCAAAACGTTCGTCCAGATGAAGCTGTCCATACTCCCGCCTGAGACTGCGGGAAAATTCATTCCCGCAATTGCCCGCTACGCCAATAGCCAAAACAAGGTGAGCGATGCGGATTTCTTCTCAAACCATGAGTTTCATCGTCGGATGGAGCAGATTGCCCAACGTTTGAGAGCGCCTGCAGTAGGAGGGGCTCAGTACGGAACCCATTGGTTTTATGAACGCGCGCGCGGCCAGTATGCGAATCAACAGAGCAGCCTTACGGTCGCCCAACGGAAGCAGTTTGTTCTTCAAAACCCCAAGGATCACGTCATTACCAAGACGGATCTCGCCAAATATGAAAATGCATGGCGCTTTCTGCCGCATGTGGTAAGCCAGGGCGCACAGAAAAACTTCATGGCGTTCAGCACGTATGCACAAGCTGAGTGGGACAAAGATCAGAACCAGTTCAACGATGAGTATTATCGCCGCGTCGTGGTGAAAGCAATGCTTTTCCGGCGAACTGAGGAATTGGTAAGTGCGCAGGCATGGTATGAAGGCGGGTACAGGGCAAACATCGTCGCCTACACAATTGCAAAGCTCTCTCATCTTGTCCAGTTCGAAGGCGGCGGTAAGACCCTCGACTTCAAAAAGATATGGGCGCGCCAAGGTATCGCGGCGGCCATGGACGAGCAGCTCATGCTCACTGCGGAGCACGTTTTTGGAGTTATCGTCTCGCCTCAAAGCGGATTTCAGAACATCACAGAATGGTGCAAGAAGGAGATTTGCTGGAGCCGCGTGCGTGATATGCAGGTGCCCTTGCTGCGAGCGCTCGCTCCGGAGCTCATCGGTCGCGAGGAAGAGGAATTTATTAAGAAGGACGCCAAATCACAGCAATCCATCGCAACAGGTATTCAGCTGCAAACGCGGGTGATAGAGCTCGGTGCCGGCTATTGGCGCAAGATTGATGAGTGGGGCCACGAACGGCAATTGGTGAGTCCGGACGACCGCTCCTTCCTCTCGGTGGCCATCGCGATGCCGAGGAAGCTTCCCACCGAGAAACAATGTGCCAGACTTCTCCAAATAAAAGCCCGTCTTGAGGAAGAGGGCTATCCTGCCCAATAGTCCTTCTGAGCGCGAAACACTTTTTGATCCGGCGCTTGAGGACGTCTCAACCTTTCTGTTGACGCGGCCGGATTTTGCGGTGCGCACAGGGGAAGTGATCAGGCGGGCCTTTGACGAAGCCACTATGGGCGCCCGCCGGGGTTTATTTGCGATCTCGGAGCTCAACCCGACAGAGAAGGCATACATCGGCCTGCGCGTGCAATTGCTGCTCCAGGTGAGGATTCCGCTGAAGGCGATCAGTGATTCCGGAGGGAAGCCGATCAGTATTCCGGAAGAAAACCGATCAGGCGTCGGAGCGAAGCGACGCTGGCACTTCGATGTTGCCAAGACTGATCGGAATCGTCAAGTGGAATCTGTCCGGAGCAAAGCGGAGGAAGAGCGCCGCTAGCGGAGAAAGGGGCGCGGGGAAAGGGGCGCAGCCCTTGTCCCCGCCTCAGCACACAGTAAGCCGAGCGCGAGCAGCGCTCTATTCGGTAGTGAGTCGCTCCCGACCTCCAAGGTCATGTCCAAAGAACTGGCGGGTTCGCATCATGGTGTGATCCGAAGCCATTCTTCGCGCAAGCCACCATCGGAAGCGGCTTGGCTGCTCAGCTGATCTCAGATCTTGGCGAACTTTCATCGTCATAGGTGGTGCAACGAAGTCGGCGGCGGCCTCTTCGGGAGTCGCCGGCGCGAAGACGAAGCAGCAAAGGCTGTGGTCTAATCGCGCGATTGCTTCCAGCGAGACGCCGTAGCCACGTTTAGTCGCTTCATTGAACACTCGTTCTGCTTCATCTGCTGCTTCAGCCCTTGGGCGAACGAGTAATGCGCCACCGGACCACATAAGATCGGACGGCGTGATCCAGACGAGGGGACCTGCATGACCTTGGTCTGTCAGGAATCTTCGGAACTGCTCGATTGCGTCTGAAAACGGCATCTATATGTTGATGATTGTAGCTGGACGGTGAGTTTGGCAAGTCACTGGTTACTATCGGGTTTTGAGCGACTTTTACGCATGGAATCGCCACGCATCTCGATACGATGGGCGTTGTGAACCAACCGGTCGAGGATGCCGTCGGCCAACGTCGGATCGCCGATCTGTTCATGCCAGCGGGTTACGGGCAATTGCGAAGTGAGAATCAGAGAACGGACCTGATAGCGGTCCTCGCAAATCTCCCAGAAGTCCCGACGCTCTGGTTCGGACAGCGGCGCCATGGCCCAGTCGTCGATCACGAGCACGTCGATCCGGCTCAATCGTGCGAGAAGATGCCGAAAGCTTCCGTCGGCGCGCGCCAGCGCCAGATCGCGGAACAGCGCAGCCGCCCGCGTGTAGAACGCCGAGTATCCGTCGCGGCACGCTTTCTGCGCCAGAGCGCAGGCGATGAAACTCTTACCCACGCCGGTCGGGCCGAGGACGAAAAGATTCTCGTGATTCTGCACCCACTGTGAACCCTTCGCCAACCCGCGAATGACGGTCTTCTCCAGTCCTCGCGCGGCCCTGTAGTCGATATCTTCGATGCAGGCGTTGTGACGGAGCTTCGCACTCTTCAACCTTCGTGCCAGCGCTTGGTTCTCTCGCCAGTTCCACTGCTGATCCACTAATAAGGACAGTCGCTCGACGAAACTCAGCTCCCGCACACCGGGGTCCTGTTCCTGTGCTTTGAATGCATCCGCCATTCCCTGCAACCGCATACTCAGGAGTTTTTCGATCATTGGTTGTTCCAGCATGTTAGTGGGTCCTATTCGAAGTACTCGGCACCGCGGATGTTGTCGTGCGGTGATGGCGGTGCGGGCGGTAATGGCGATAGCCCAAGCGGTTGCTGGTCGAGCGCATTCTTCAGGATCGACTTCACACTCTGATAGCGACAGGCCCCGGTGAGCAGCGCCCGTTCGGCGGCGGCCTCCATCCGCTCAACGGAATACTGAGCGGCCAGACGGATGATGCCGAGGCAGCCGCGATAACCCATCTCAGGGTGTGGTTTATCGGACAGGATGCGTTCAAACAACCGCGCCGTGAATGGCCCGATAGTTTCGGCCCAATGCACCATCCGCGAAGGTGTCCATTCCAGGTGCGCCTGATGAGACTTTGGGCGGTGCTCCGGATTCGTCACCGTCTGACCCCGTGTGCGGGCGCGCAGATGCGAGGCTACGCGTTGGCTCTTGTGAAAAACCTCGACCGTTGTGGCGGTTGATCGCACCTCGACCAACTCGCCGGTCAGAATGTACGGCACGCTGTAAACGCTTCCGTCGAATGAAAGATGATAGTCGATGTTGACTCTGGCACGGGACCACTCGCTGAGATCGAATCGCTCCGTGGGCAAGGTCCGAAGTGCCGGCCGATCCACTGATACGAAAACACTGGACCGTGAGCCGTCGCGTTTGCGAAACGGCCGCTCATTCAATCTGACCAGCAGTTCACGGATCGCCTGATTTAGCTCGGCCAGATCGTGAAATCGGCGATGACGCAGGGCCGCAATGATCCAGCGCTCTGTCAGCAAGACGCCGGACTCGACTTTCGCCTTATCTCTCGGCTTGTACGGGCGCGCGGGTACGACTCCCACGCCGTAGTGCATCGCCATCTCCTGATACGTCGGGTTCAGGTCGGGATCATACCGGCAGGCTCGTGTGACGCCTGTCCTGGCGTTATCGGGAACAATGAGGGAGGGCGCACCACCGTAATACTCAAAAGCGTGGACGTGCGCCTGAATCCACGATTCCATCTGCTGATCCCGAGTCGCCTCGGCATACGTGTAGGAACTGGCCCCCAGGACAGCGACGAACAGCGATGCCTGCCAGACCAAGCCTGTGCTGCGTTCATAGACGGGAAGCGTGTGACCGGCCCAATGGACGAACAGCTTCTCGCCCGCCTTGTGCTCCTGCCGAAGCACGACATCGAGCTTGCGCCGCCACTTCTGATAATGGTCACAGAAATGGCTGTAGCCGTAACCATCGGGATGCACCTGCCGGTATTCCACCCAGAGGAGCCGCAACGTCAGGTGCCGGTGTTGGCGGAGCTGATCGTGAATCGATGGAAAATCCGGCGGTGTTCGCTGCAATGGCGGCTTTGACGGCTGGTGTCGTGTTCCAAACAGCTCACGCTCGATCCGGTCGTCATCCCATTCTTCTGTCAGCGGCCACCGGAGACCGGCGACTTCTGCCCGCCTAAGGTAGTCGTTAACCGTGGCCTGCCCGATGGAGCAGCTCCGGGCGATCTGGCGTTGCCCGAGCCCCAACTCATACTTCAAACGTAAGACTTCTTTGATCCTGCGCATGGACAATCTCCTGGCTGGCAAGCTCACCTCCCGGTGGGAGGCTAACCTGCCGCCTGATGTCCAGCACCGCTCGCCCTAAACGCCTGTGGAAAACATTCCGCTGAAGCCGATCACCATTCCGCTGGGGGGCGATTACTGATCGCCTTCAGCCTGGAATCACTGATCGGCTTGGCTCCGGAATGAGTGATCGGCTTCACGCCGGAATCCTGATCGGCTTCGCCCTGGAATCGTGATCGCCATCGGCCGGATTCCTCACCAGGGAGAGTTTGAGCTAGCCAAGGGTGAAAAGCTCGATTGCGATATTGAAGGTCACGAGGTTGATATCAAATTCGCTTTGACCAGTACGTGGACGATTCCGCCTGAGGCCGAAAACGAATTGTGTCTGCTCGTTAGTGGCGACGAAGTAGCCGCCAGATTTTCTGTGGGAATAATGAGGATCACATCGTCCAGACTGAGGCCCAAGGCAAATCGAGACGGGAAACGCGGGATCTCGGCGGCAGGCAAAAGATCGATATCGTGGTTGATCGAAAATGCTCCCATGCCCGCGAACTTTTTCTTGGGTGTGGACCCGATGATTCTGAAGCAGATACTACATAAGCGGGCTGGGCAGGCGCGAATAGACGAACTCTTCAGAAGGATCCAGAGTCGGCGCATCCCGAGAATTGCAATTTGTTCACTGGCGCTTCAAGATGATCCGATGAAGCGCGCGAGAGACGCGCGTAAGCACTTAAAGGACGATCGAATTCTGGTTCTGTGCGGCAGGTATGATCGGGAAAAGGCCCTTCAGTTCGACTTCGATCTGTCACCGCGGGAGTGGCTAAGCGTCCAAGTAGACGCGCAAACCTACGCTCGTCTTTCGCGCGTAGGACCGTCGACAACGCAGTGAAAAGTCCAGTACCGCCCCAGCCATCCCGTCCGATATTCCTGCGTCTTTGTTTTCGCTTCGACACAGGGTGATTCCACCCAAAGAATCATCCGTGTTCTCGTCTTCGCGAATTGAATGCCCAACGATTATTTGTCCGCATCTTACTGTGAATCGGAATGCGAAAAGGTAAGAAACGGCCTGAGTCGGCTTCGAATCAAAGACACCGGCACTGCGCCGAAGTAGCGGCTATCGTAGCTCCAGGGATTGAAAGAAGACGCCACCCAAATCTGGCCCGGCGGAACGCGGTATATACCCGGTACCCACGATCGCATTGGACGTCCTTGAGCGTCCCTCCATTGCACCGAGGTATTCGGCACGAGGACACCGTTAACCGCCAGTCCATCTGCCGATATCCTTACTACATCACCCGCAATCGCCACGATTGGTTTCATTAGCGGCGCCCCGCCATCCGGGCAATTTCCTGCGGACCGGTATCCACGCTCCATTGCGAAGGTCGCGTATGGCTCAGCCGGGCAAAATTCAATAAGTCGGGTTCGAAGATCGGATGTTTCAAGATAAAGGCCGAGAGGCAGCGACGGGGAGAGGTTGATTCGGACTCCGATCGCGTGCGCCACGAAAAACGGCCCTACGAACGAGACCCCAACGACTATCGCGACGAGTTGGAGACGGTGGGGATTAAACGGGCCAACTCGCGTCATTGTGCAAATCCGTTTGGCCCTCTTGGGCGGCAACTGCGGACCGCCGCTCTGCTCTGCTGGCCGCGATCACATGGCAAGTCTTTACGTGGACCTCATGCACCGTTCGAGGGGCACCATCACCGGATGTAAACGTTCGCTGTTGAATACTGCCCTCAATGTAAATGTTTTCGCCTTGCTCGTACGTTAGGGCGACATCGGCAACATCGTTGTAAAACACGAGGCTGTGCCAGTTCGTGTGGGACTGGTGTTTACCGTCCCGGCCAGCGAAGTGGTACGTTTCTCCGAGCCGCACGTTTGCGACTTTCGTTCCCGACGGAAGATAGCGAAGCTCGGGTTTTGTCGCCAGATACCCGGCGAGTTCGATTCTGTTCATCTGCATGATTAGAGTCTTCCCAGTTCTTCAATAAATCCGCGTTCCAGTGGGCTGGTGAACTCATCGTCGGTGATCAGTTCCGGTTTATCGATCGGGGCTCCCGCGGGAATCGGAGGTGTGAGAGCAACGGGGGCAGGAATGGCCGAACGCCGGCCCAATTCCGGATCGACAAAATACAACATCTGCATGCCAAGAACCGGGAAATGACCAGATACGAAAACGAGCATGTCGCCAGGTTCGGTAATCACTTCCGAGGCACCGATGCCGCTCTTCTTCGGCGGGCGCAGACGCATCACCTCGTCGGGCGTCATGAGCGGTCGTTCGATGTGATCGACACTCGCGTTCACGTGGGACATCACCGGTGAAAAGCGGGAGCCGGAAAAGTTGAAGCTCGCCTTCTGAACCGTCGTCGTGCCCGTCATTTTCGAGAGTAGTTCGGCAGTTTCCACTTGGTTCGGAGCAAACGCGATTCGCACATGGCAGTTCGAGACGATGCTTTCGTTCTGACCGTATGCGTCAACGATCTGACGAATGTCCTGGGTGATGAGATACGCCTTCAGGCCGTAGCCAGCCATGTAGGACAGTGCGTCCGCGAAGATCTCCATTCGGTTCAGACTGGGGAATTCATCAATCAGAAAGAGTAGTCGATGCCTATTCTTCTTCTGTTCGGAACCATCAAAGGCCATTCGTTCCGTCAGCCGATTGACGACCATCGTGAACATCAGGCGGATGAGTCGGCGCAAACGAATTTTGTCCGAGGGAGGAACAACGAGGTAGAGCGAGACCGGCCGTTCGTGGTTGACGAGGTCATCGATCCTAAAATCGCTCGCCGCCGTGTTCCGCGCTACCAGAGGATCGCTGTAGAGCGCCAGTGCCGTTTTTGCAGTGGAGAGGACCCCTGATAGTTCTTTGCTCTCCTTATCAAGCATCTCCTGAGCTTTCTCGGAAACGACAGGATGAGTGGATGTTGGGAGGCCCGACGGAGTATGCCAGCAGCGCTTGAAATCAGGGTTGTGCGGGAAGCTGAGCATCTCGTTCAGCGTTTCTCGAAATTCAACGCCGGGGCGTGTGAACAAACCCGCCAAATCGGCCAGACAAGCGGTACGATCTTCAGCCGCGGCGGTGTAGCAGGCATGAAGGATCATGCCAGTTGTAAGGGATGCGGCAGTGTCTTCCCAGTGCCGCTCCATGGGGCTGTCCTCACCGCTTCGGATGATCATGTCCGCGATGTTCTGCGCGTCCGACACATCCCGCGGCGTGAACAGACGAACCTCGGAGAGCGGATTGAACCGCGATGAAGTACCGTCTTCAACCGGAGAGAATTTAAAACAAAGCTGGCCTCTGCTCGCGCGAAAGCCGGCGGTCTTAGCCCAGTTCTCGCCTTTGATGTCGTACACGATAGCGCTCTCATCCCAAGCGAGCAGCGTAGGGATGACTAAGCCGACTCCCTTTCCCGAGCGGGTCGGGGCGAAAGCGAGAACGTGTTCCGGACCGTCATGGCGGAGGTACCGCAATCGCCGCGCTGAGTCGTCATACCATCCGCCGACGTAGACACCTGCTCGATTACGAAGCAGTCCGGTTGCATCAACATCCGACGCCGTCGCCCAGCGCGCCGACCCGTGCAAGTCCTCCGCATTCTCGGACAACCGGCGTGCTCGCCGATTCGCCGCCATGAAGAAGGCGAGCATCGACAGTATGCACCCGCCGAGCACGATCATCTCTCCCTCGAAGAGTGGTTTCCGAACACGTTCATCGCGGCTCGTGCAGTTTCGAAATCCCCAAACGCACCAGGCGAATGGTTGGTAAATCGCAAAGTGCCGTGTTGTGAACAAGGGTGATCCGAGTGCCGACTGGTATCGGAATTGCGCCGCAATGTATTGTGACGCTGCGAAATTGCATCCTGTCAAGAGCAGAAGCCCGATCGCAGTCGCTCGCCAGTTGTAGCCGAATGGAAAGCCGCCCGGATCTCGCGGGGTCCGGTACATCGCTGATTGCGTGCTCACCGGGTCAACTCCCGTTCCCTTGATTTTTCGCGCAGTTCCCGGACGGACCCGACCTCATCCTTATAGGCGATACCCACCTTTGCGCCCACCTCCGGCGCTTTTGTGAGCAGATGCTTCATGTGGGCAACGGCCGACTGTGGGGAAAGGCGCTGGATGATATGAAAGTCCGTCGCGCCGATGATCTCTCCTCGATAGGCCCCGCTTTGCGTTTGCGCAACGAAGGTACGAACAGTTTCGCCCAACTTCGCAACCGCAATATTCTTCGCGGCCCCGAAGGATACGCTGAGCGTCTCCCGGTCTATCGCCTCTGAGTGCGCAAGCGCCTGTTTGTTGCTGGCGGGATTCTGCTCAACAGGCGTGTGGCGATCACTGCCCGATTGTTTGTTGTGAACCCCAACAGTGCTGCTCTGAGGTTCGAAGCGCGCGGCAAATGTGGACGTCTCGCGGTACGGCTCGCTCACGGAGGAGCCAGCAGGGGCTCCGACCAAGTCACGTTCGTCGGCGAGATTTTCGGTTTCATCTCGAAGTTGCTGTGCGCGCTGGGACACCTCGCTGCCGGCATCCGCGATCTCAATCGCTTCCGCCCTCGAAAGCTCACGCTCGAGTTCGAGCACAAAGTCCGTTGCGGCCGACGCGTCGTGAGCCGCTCGGAAGATTTCGTTCTTGTCCTCCTTTAGAACCTTAATCCAGGAACCGACATACGCTGCGTGGTTGGCTGCGTCGTGCGGGATTCCCACTTCCGCCGCCATGAAGACGCTGGCAAGTTCCGCGCGAAGTTCTTCTTTTGCGTAGTTCAGATCTCCGAACCGATAGGACTCGTTCAGGGTTGGGCGATTGAGTCTCGACGGGTGGCCGGTCCAGTGCGCAAGCTCATGCAAGGCCGTCCCGTAATATCCCGGTGCGTCGGTAAAGGCATCTCTGGGCGGCAAATGAATACTGTCTGTGGACGGTCGGTAAAACGCGCTGTCTCGCTGATCATGAGCGATGTTCGCGCGGGAATTCGACAGAATACGTTCGCCCGTGGCCGCAACTTCAAACTCGCCCCGGTTCGGCCGCTCGAACTCCGGAACGCCGTCAATCTGTTTCGCGTTGAAGACCGTGTAAATACGGTGAATCAGCCGTCGTGGACTGCGTCCGTCGCGTTCAGATTCTTCTGTGGTCTCACCGTTTCCACCCTTCTCCGGGGCCGACGTTTTGACTTCCCAAAATTCGATGTGGGTTCCTTTTTCGCCTTTTCGCACCTGCCAGCCGTTTTCAGCGGCTTGTTTGTAGGTCAACCAACGCGGATCTTCGTACCCTCGTGACAGCCCGGTTGTCATCAAGTGCAGCGCATTTCCGCCCTTGTAAGTCTTGCCCGTTGTGGGATTCAACGGCAAGCCGGCCGATTCCCATGGCTTTTGCCAGGCCGCAACACCTTCCTCTAACAATTTGACGATCGAATCTGTGACCTCCTGTCGATGGTCCCGCCTTGCCGCAGAGGTGCCATTGGATTGCTCTCGGGAATTCATTGCTGAACTCCCTTCTGCGACGGTTCAAAGGTTTCGACTTCAGGCCGTTCGCTTTCGAATCCCGTTTCCTCGACCAGTTCGCCGCCGAGGTCCTCAACTTCAAGCTCTCGCTCTTTCGGTTCGTGCATCTGAGCTCCTTACGGCGCCGCTGCGCCCACTCAGTACGTCACCAACCGTCGCTGCCGTGACAAACGGCCTAGCAAGGCCGAAAGGAATTAGCGTTCTCTGGACTCCTCGCGGACCATCTGTCGCGAACTCATGGCGCTGGCCGTCTCGGCCAAACGTGTCTGATACCGACCGAGCCATCCGCCCCAGCCGCCTTCAAGCGACTCCGCGCCATGGTCGAGCAACAACCGCACGCGATCCCGGAAATGGGCCTTGTCGCGCAGCAGTCTCTCAGCATTGCCAAAATCTGCGACTTCGAGGCCCGGTCTGCCATTCTCGAACTGCTTCTGCAATCGGATGAATGAGTTCGTGCGCAGCTTGCCACGGCTGCGCGCGTCCTCCAGTTCAGGCGTGTAATAGATGACGTTGACGTTCGCGTCCGTACTCTCCAGCAGGAGATAGTGACGGCCGGATTCCTCCTCGCCATGGCCCAGTACCCGGCCTTCAACCGCACTGAGGCGTCTCAGATCCAGAACAGACATCGGCAGTCGGTCATCGGACAGCACCGCTCCATGGCTCATTAACGTGCGCTGGCGATCAACTGCCCGCTGCATCGCCTTCAGCACCGATTCGAAGTCTCGGCGAACCCGCCACTCGCGCCCTCCCGTAGCCTCTGCCAACCCGATCGCCTGGAGGAAAGCCAGCCGCCCATCAATGTTTCGCGATCTCGGGCTGGTCAGATCGTCGCCGGCGCGCTCAATCTTGAAGTACTCGGTCGAAGAAGACGAGTCGAGGGACGAACCACTGGCTCGGTTAATCAATCTATCCAGGGACGTGAATCGCCGCTGCTCAATCTCCCGTCTCTGCGCCTCCATCGCGTCTTCCAACGTCCGGTAGCCCAATTGGCGAGTACAGAGATCTTCCGCGATCGACCTGATCCCGCGACGAACGTAATCACGAGGAAGATCGAGCGGAGTCTTGTCCTGGCGAATGCCGCGGATTGCCAGGTGAATGTGGGGATGTTCGGTGTTGAAATGTGTAACGGCGACCCACTCCAATTTCGTCCTCAGGTCCTTTTCCATTCGGGAGACCAGATCGTGCGCAAGCCTGTCCAGATCCACTCGATCACCGAATTCCGGTGAGACGATCAGTTTCCACAGCCTGGGATCACCTTCCTTCTGCCAGCGGTCCAGTTCGTTCGCCAACTCGGGGATCTCGCCGGCGCCTGCATCGGCGGTCTGGCCAAATGGGTGACCACCGGTGCTCTCGCGTCCTATATATCGCCCGTGAGCTCGCCACTGCCCCGAAATGCAATTGCTGGAATAGGCCGCACGGACCGCGCATCTTTGATTGAGACTCCTCTGCGTTTTAAAGCGGTACTTGCGCCGTGAGCCCTTGTTCGTGCGCTGAGAACTTCTCGCATACCGAAGTACTGTGCGCAAAGCCGTTGACCACGCCCGCGATTCACTTTTTCCGCCGGTACGGGGGCGGCTCGGTCGAAGCCGGAATTCTCCGGCGTCGTCACTGCTCTTCGCCACGTTTCAACAACTCCGTCATCGCTGCGTGGGAGTCGCCCACCATGCTCGATCCGACGCTCTTCAAAAACCTGTCGTATCGCCGCTTCCCCCTTGCCACCGCTTGGTCGTAAGCTTCACGGGGCGGTTCGGCCAGGCATGTGAGAAGAGTCTTCACCAGGGAATCAAGGAACGCGAACAACGCCTGCTGGGCGAGCTTCATCGTCCTCACATCGCGCGAAATGCGCTCCAGCGTCGCAGCGATCCGCTGCTCGGCGGCATCAACGCCACTCTCACGGCCAGCCAACTCATGCTCAATCGCCGCGCGGATGAAGGCGCTGGGGTTTGAGAACCCGCCGTCTTTTGCTGCGAGCTGGATTCGCTTATCGAGTTCGCCGTCAAATCGTGCCGCTCGAATTCGGAGCTTGGGGTTGGCCATGGTGCTCTCGCACAGTACGGCGGCACAAATCCGACACGTGACAGCACAGTTCAACGTTTGTTGAACGTCGCGCGAGTTCCGTTAAACGCTGCCCGCACTAACGCCAAAAGGAATATGGTCGAAAACCGGAGCCATCGTTAAACAAACCTTTATGTTCCACTACCGGTGTTTCGGGGTGCTATGGCCTTCGTTGCGGTATCGGAGCCTCGTCTGAATTGGTAAACAAGCGAAACATTCTGAAACCTGCCCTGCTCTGAAACTTCTCGAAACCTTCAGTCAAAAAGCTGAAACTCCGGTGTCACGACGATCTTTTCTCGCGGCCTACGGAGTAGAGGCCGCTTGGATCAAAAAGCGAACAAACCGTTGAATCTGGATCAACTCCGCGCCCGAATTGGGGAAAAGCCGCGGACCAAGGCGGGCCAGATCCGGCAAGCCTGGCCAGAAATCCGGGCGCTGTTCGCGGCTGGGCACAGCCTGAAGGACATCTGGATCTGGCTGAACGAGATCGGAATCGAGATCGGGTATGCGCGTTTGTCGCACTATACCGGACAACTGAAGCGGCGCGATCAGGCCGCGTCGCACGCTCAACGGAGCGGAACCGGCGTCGAGCCCGGCGATGTGCGAAATGGAATCCCCGCAGTCGTTAAGGAGCGAGACGGAGAAAGAGGTGAGGAGCCTCTGCAGGGAGCCGTTGAACATGCCGGCGACCCGCTTGTAAACATCCGGTCTCACGAAGAACGGCGAGTGGGATTCCAGTACAACGCAGAACCAGACGCAAAGAAATTGATTTAGAGAGGAGACATATGGCGAAGGCGGCGAACACAAATGGAAACGGAACTGAACAAAGTGGCGCGATTCATCTGACCCTACAGGGAAAGGGCGGTGTGGGTAAGAGTCTTGTCGCGTCGATTCTGGCGCAATACCTCGGGCAGGCGGGAAAGGACGTGCGATGCGTTGACACTGATCCGGTCAACCGGACGTTCGCGCAGTACGGGGCACTTCGGGCAGACCGCCTGAATCTGCGGGACGAACATAACCGGATAGAGCAGCGCGCGTTCGACTCGCTAATGGATCGTTTTCTTAATGAGAACGGCGCAACCTTTGTCGTTGACAACGGGGCGTCGACATTCCTCCCGCTCTGGCACTACATTCTCGAAAACAATGCGCTCGACTTCCTTCGGGACAGCGGGCGAAAAGTATATGTGCACACCGTTATCACCGGCGGGCAAGCACTGCTCGACACGCTTAACGGGTTCCATGAACTTGCGCAGACGACTCAGGACCGGAACATTGTTGTCTGGATAAATGAGTACTTCGGACGAGTCGAGGCCGATGGCAAGAAGTTCTCGGACATGACGGCGTTCAGAGAAAACTCCGGCAAGGTGTGCGGCGCCATCGTCTTCACGAAGCGCAATCAAGACACGTTTGGCCGTGATCTTGAAGAGATGATAGCCGGTAAGCTCACATTCGACGAGGCCATTCGTTCCGCCCCGGTTTCAATCATGGCCAAACAGCGTCTGCGAATCGTCCAGCGCGAATTATTCGAGCAGCTCGATCGGGTGCCGTTCTGAAATGACATCTAGTCTTTCAAGAATCGACCTGAAGCGTCTCGCGGCTGATGTTTCGGCCGAGTACGGCATCAGAATCGATCTCGATGATCCCATGGTAGCCGCGATTACACTTAACAAGCTCGTCCTGGAACACGCCGCGACAGAGTTGCTCAGCAGAATTCAAACGGCAACGCAAGCCTTCGAGGCGGCAGGGGAAAGGGTACAGGTTCGTGCGGGTCACGCTCTGGCGCAAGAAGTGAAGGAGTGCGGCTCTACGATGCGAGAACAGATTTTCGCCGCTTTCAATGACATGAAGAAGTCGGCTGGAGACCGCCCCAAACACTCAGATGCGTATAGATGGCTGGCGCTCGGCATGACATTGGCAACCGTTCTGCTCACGGCGGGAATTTGGCTGGGCCGCTTGCTTTGCGCGGCTGGCCAGGGGGGATAATCAGGATTATGCGTTCGCTGGCGTTCTGGTTCGCCGTGTTGCCGCCGAAAGCGCGCTTCGCATTTCTCCTTGCCTGCGCAGCCCTCGTCTACGCTGTAACCCGGTAGTGTCCGTAATTGTCGCCGCGGCGAAGCTGGCGATCAAGGTGGCGTAGGATGCGAACCCTCGCTTCTGCTGGTCCGAACGATCGTCCTCTGCGGAAACCCGGGCGATGAACTTCCGGCACCCACCAATCGCGTACCTGAAATGCTCCGCGCTGTAGCTTTCCTTGAGATCGTAAATCGCCTGGCACAAAAAGAAGGGAAAGATCGCGCGGCGCGCAGGGAACCACCCGGCCGGTCATTCGACAACCGTAAAGTCAGTTGTCCATTGACGCTGTCGCGCTCCGTTTTGGCTACTCGGTTTCGCCTGCGATTGGGAACAATTCATCGAGTTCATCCACGAATTCGGGAAAGTACAGAAAGTCGATTCCGGTTGCGAGACATTCCTTGTACACATCCTGAGCAACACGCACGAATCCCGCATACGCCGGGGGCTCATAGGTTCCCGGCAGACGATGAAAACGATGGAGCGGCTGGCCACACAACATCAAGTTCGACTCGCGGAGGCTCATCCACGTGCCGTGCAGATCAGCACTGGATGGATCATAGACAATGCGATAGTACTTCTCAAATCCGGCTTGCATCGCGAGGTCCCGAACCGATTTTTTTGTCCAGTTGTCGAGCTCGATGTTGACGAATTCGGGCGACCCACCCTCGCCCACCGACCCGGCCATCTCGGTTGCACTCTTGCCCTTCATGGACCGAGCACCGGAGTAGGTGTCCTGCAGATGAAGCATCAGGAGCTTTTCTTTGCCCTGTCCATACGACCGAAACGCAGCGAATTCCTCTGGCGTGCCCTTGCGGGCCAAATAGCCGAACACGATCGCGGTGTCCGCGAGGCAGCGGAGAACGATTCCCGCCATGTCCTGCACCCAGAGGCTCGAGTCTGTGCACAGCCTGAAATACAAGCGCGTCAAACGTGAAAACAAACCCAACAGGATCTCGTCACGCTCAGGCGCATACAGGTCGAAGCTGTATTCTGTGCTGAACCGCTTCAGGTAGTGGAATGCCTTTTCAGCGTTGCGTGCAGATACGTCTAACAGCGTCTCGCCGGCGTTTTCCTCCAGAAAGGAACCTGCGTTAAGAGAGAAAGCGAGTGGCTTGCACGCAACCATCCGGGAGTTGTGGCGCCAGAAGACCGCTGGCCAGGGAAAATTCGCATACTGCTCCGACATGGTTGCGTTCATCGTCGTGGCTACGAACTGCTGGAGCCGCCGTTTCTCCTGATCCGAGCAGGATGCCGGATACCGCTTCATCAAATCCAGGTGCTCTTCAGAGGACGTTTGGAACTTCCCCGCACGCACTTTCCGGCTGAAAGGCAGAACTCGGAGATGTCCGACATAGGCATCATTGTTTTGACTTAAGCGGATGACGCTCTCCGTGAGAACGGTCGCAATCGCCCCACGGTCGAGAGCCTCAGCGTCAGCTGCGAACGGAGCGGACATCCAGGCAGCGGGACAACCGGGATATCCCATCAGTAGACGCCCTGCCGGCGTGAAGAACGCTTCGCGCACGATGTCGCCGTGCGCGTTCAGGAACTCCGCGCGCTGTTCCTCAGGAAAGAGGCCGAACTCAGAGATGTAGCCGTGGAAGACAGGCTCCGCCCCGCTCGCGGCCTGAAGTCTGTCGAGCAGCTGGTTGAACTTTATAAGGTAGCGTTCCTCTCCCACGTGCTGACGGAGAAGATCGATCCAGAGATGTTCTGGCAGAAGATCGCGGTACCAATCGACCAGATGGAGCCGATCATACGAATTGATCGGCGTTACCAGTTTTGACTTCAGTCGAGTATGCCCGGAAAGCCCGGTGTATGGGCCTTTGGTCTCTTTCGGTTTGTTCTTGCCAGTTGTGGCCATGTGTAGCCGCCGCCGGTATCATCGGCTTGCGCGGAAATCCGCCCTATTGACACTCAGCCGATAGCATCAACGGGGAACGAGAGGAGTGTGGTGAGCCGAGCCCGTACTCAGCTCACCGGCAATGCCGTCTGGATCTGAACCTTTCCTCGCTGAACCGGACCTGCCCACTGAAGAAACCCATACTCGCTACTGCTGCTACAACTGCAAGGACTACGTTCTTCTTTGTGTTCATGTTCGGCACCCTCCTGGACTTCGCTTGGGTTGGTTTTGCCGAACTGCGCTCTACCACGCATTTGCCAAGCTTCAGTTGGGCGGCCACTTCAGTTTTGGAGCGGCTATTGAAAACCGCTGACCCACGACGCGAAATTTCATTTTAACAAGCGGTAGTCAGGCTGCCAGGAGCAATGACTGGCGGAAATCGGCGTAATACATCACCTTCGTATTCAATGGCGCCAGCTTCGTGATCTCCGTGAGTGCATTGAACTGCCCCTTGTCTCCAGTGACGAAGCAGTGGCAATAGGGAAGATAAGCGGAGGACATGAGATCGATCAGGCCAGCGTCATACATCGCTTTGAGCCGATGGTCCCGCACAGAGCCGTGGAAATGCGCCACGCAGGTGCTCAGCATCAGAGCGTTGAAAGGTGGGCACAACCCAACGAATTGCCGAATCTCGGCGTCCGAGAGCCGGACACCGCTGAAACCCTCATAGATGTCGGACGCCATCGCCCAGTGGGACTTGTCTCTCAGGGACAACTCGACGACATCGTGCAAGGTAATTTGAACCCGCTCCTCCGGAGGAATCGGGAATCTCTCCCGCGCATCTCGGAATAGCCGCTTGAATTGTTTATCGGCACCGGACGATACCTCACGGCTTTCTGCTGCCACCTCATCATCATTCAGGAAACGTGGATTCCGAATCTCCTCTTCCAGCGCCTTTATGCATACCGGTGCGTCGTGCCAGTTGAAACTGTCCGGCCCCTGAGCATGCGTCTTCACCTGCTGCTCGATGATCCAGTGATGCGGTCCGATGCAGTCCCCGGAACTGAGCAACCGCTGGCACGTCTCGACCAGTCTTGCCCGAAACTGCGGGTTCTTCGTCGCTGCCAGCTCGGCGAGGTTTGCCTCTGTCAGCCGGACAAAATACGCGCCTCCCAGGCGCTCCGCCACTCCAGCCGAGTCGGGTTCCTTCGCCAGAGCGTTCAGTCCACTGGTGTCGAAGGTCAGAATCTCCCTATTGTCGCTCACCGTCGTGTCATGTCTTCATTTCCCAGGATCTGTTGCTGCTCCCGGATTGGCAGGTTCGGCCTTTACGACCTGCAGTGGGTCTGAATAGGCGCCGTTCGCCTCGGCAAAGCGAAGCAGAGCATAGCGTGTAGCACGTTCGAGCCCCAGATAAGTGGGGGCCTTCGCGAGGATTTTGTCCAGTTCCTGGTCGCCGCTCACGGGACTTGCGAACTGGGTCTCATGGAGGCTCAGTTCCGGAGAAACCCAGCCACCAAACGGTGTGCCGGTATGGACGTAGCGGCTTCTGAGGTCATATGCCGCAGCGATGGACTTCCGGAACGAGTGGCTTTCCAGCCGGTGATCGCACGTCACCTCTGGGCGATCAAACAGGCGGCTGTCGCACAAACGGACCAAAGTCTCCACATATCGCCTTTTCACTTGGCGCAGCATGCCTGACAGCCGCCCCGCCAGTCGGTCGCCCTCGGGGTGATGGTTCCGAATCACCTCCAGGCAGCTCCGGACCTCCTCGTCAACCGTTGTGGCTGCATCATTTTCACACCAGTTGGAGACGATTTCGACAGCGGTAATCAAGTTCAGATACGCGACTTCCGGATCACGCTCGGCGGTCTGCAAGGCCTGAAGATAAAACTTGGCGGCGGCATGAAAGCTTCTGAGGAATCCGGAATCCACCTTGCCATCGATAAGGGGCTCAATCCGGGAAAGCTCGGCCAAGTTCAGAGGTACGCCGAAGTCGGCGCGGGGAGTGTGGGAATTCTGGGGCAGGCGATGATCGCATGTTTCGCCAAATACGCCCAGTTCCGGGACGCGAAAAGAGCCTTGGTTCTCCAGCGCACCATGGCTGTCGAAGCGCTTTCCGTACAGTACCGCCAGATAAGAGCAGATCGCATCTCCCGTGGGTGAGTGCTCTGGAATCAGTGTTCCAGGGAGTTTCTGTATCGGCGGGGTCTCGAATGCAAGCACGAAGGCCGTCCGCGAGAGCGGACCCTCCGACCATCGCATCATGTCGCGTCTGCCGAGTCCGGGCCACGCAAGAGCCAGTACGACATCTGCCCGTTCAAACGTTCCCACGAAGTGACTGGTCGTGGACAGCAGCAACTTTTGGACAGTTTCGAGTGGGCGAAGTGGCATTCGTATTTCCGAACCTGTGAACTGAACTGGGACTTCTAATCTCTGTGGAAGGGGAACCGGTGAGGGTATGCCCATGAAAGATCCTTCTCGTGCTCTGAGGTCATTCGAGACTTCAAAGTTTCGAGCCAGGTGAGAAAATCGTCGCTGCTGTCGGCGCTGAAGACCTTGCAACCGAAGTCCTGCTCCACTCTGACCCGCTCGTCATTCATGAGCTTCGCCATGGCATTGTCGGTGAAGTACCCGTGGCAGTATGGGGCATAGGTTGCAGCGTGCTGAATGTCATACAGAAACCCTGAGAGTTTCTCGCGGGTCTTCTTTGAAGCGGGATCGGGGGCCGTTTTTGCCGACCGCAGGCGTTGTTTGTATGCACTGAACAATCGGGCCGAGAGCTGCACCGTGGGAACCTGAGCAAAGTACTGTGACCGAAGGAATTTCCCTATCTCCGTGGGGGCAGTTTTCGTCTCGCGGACAATAAACCATAAAGCTTCCCCTACCGAAGCATTGATCGGTGAATCGGTCAGCGCGGAAAAGTCCCCTGCCATTAGTCGCCCAGTTTTTGTGGCATAGCTATCCACCAGCAAACGCGCCGCATCGCTGATCTCAAGCGCCATGTCATCCTCAAACGTACGACCCGGCCTGGCCCATTGCGGCAACGCGTCAATGAGTTCCTCTATTGCGCGCTGTTTGAGCAGGGATCGTCGGTTGGCTCCTCTGGCGGCACTGAAGACGCTCACGGAGTAGTCGCCATCCCAGTCGTGAACGCTCGGGCACAGGGCGTCGCGCTCCTCCTTTTGGTACGCTGCTGGGGCGCCGTCGAGAAAGCTCTGGAAAGCTTTCACAATCTGTGTCTCTTCCACCCGGTAGTACGGTTCGAAATGGTGGCCACGTGATACTCCCTGGATGAACCTCACCAGTTCATCCCGGTACTCACCATTCAGGTCCGCCTCATCTACATGCGTGGAAGAGTAAGGAACCGCCAGCAATTGCAGGTCGAGCAGCACAGAGACTCTGGACATGAGCGAGGTCGCCCACTCATTCTCGATACCGGCGCGTTGAACAGAAGAAAGGAAATTCTGGTCCAGATAGAGAATGCTCTTTCGCGTTTGGTTTCCGAGCATCTGTTTGGTGACGCGAATTGACCGCGATAGCATTCGGTTAGTCATCTATCCAGAAAGGCGTTCACTCGAATTTGATCTGCTTCACGGCTTCCGACACGGACTGGCGGTGTGCTTCATCCTGCTGCCGCTTCATCTGTTCGTTCACGCTTTTCTGAGCCGTCCATTCTGCATACTTGCGATTTGTTTCCTCGAGCGCAAACTGAAGCGTCTCTTTATGCGTTATCTGGACCTCCTCCAGTGTGGTCCGATCGAGCCAGACGATGTCGCCGCTGACGCGGCAAATACCCGGCCGGTGGGATGAAGTGAATTTCGCCGGGTGGTCCCACGCATGCGGAAAATATTCGGCCCACTGCGCAGGAGGGCGCGTCGACAATCGGAAGGGAACCGCGTAGAGTCGGGAGCCAAGAGTCCCGTCATTTCGGGGCTTTCCGACAAGTTCCTCGACAATTCCAACGATGCGAAGTGGCTCGAAGTCTGCCATTTCTCCATTTTCGCATGAACACGAAAAATGGGAAAATTGTTCTATCGCTCTACGGACTACCGAATCTTAGAGCCTTCATGGCGGTGACCTGCCTGCGGGAATCGCGCGTTGATTTGGAGGCGACGTATTGAGTGTCCGTTAGTGCAGCCTGAAAACAGGACCGAAAAATCATGTCACTGCCGCCCGATCCGCTACTTGACGCGCTCGTCACTATCATCGAAGCGGTCGAGCAGAAGCACGGCCACGCCGAAGCGCTTTTGATAGCGGCGTCCATTTCCCATCCTCAACTGATGTTCAACGCGCTCAGGGAACTGCAGGAGCTTGCAAACCCGCTTATGCCGTTACTCACTGCCCATCCCGACTTTCCGGGAACTACGCAACTCATGATTACCACCGACACCGCGTCATTTGGCTTTTATCCGTATATGGCGACCCACGCTATGGTCCAACGCGTCCTAAGAACTCGCGATCCGGAGGGCACTATCGAGTGGCTTAAGAACATCCTGAAGACGAGAGAAGCAGTCAGCTACGCTATCTCGATTCTGTGGAATACGCCTGTTGAGTCTGTGATTCGCCTTACCGACACGGTTAGCGTTGTTCCAATTGAGCAGCTTCCCGAAAGCGGACACAAACGATGGCTGCGCGACCTTCCGGTCAACGCGATGTTCAGCCCCTTCGCACCGACCTTATTTACTCAGGCCACTGCGGCACTGATAACTCGAATTCCTCCGCAGCCTTTTCTGACGCCCGCGTCCACTGGGGGGAACCTCGATCCGGTGGCCGAGCGGCGGTTCGCCGAGTCTTCGCTGCGAAACGCCCTCTTTGATGACATCACTCTGGGACTGACGCTCGTCGGACCGCGGCCAGCGTTTCGTCTCACGGGCTGGACGACATTCGACGATCCGGACCTCGAAGAAGTATCACGCGGCGGGGGCAGAAACATCCTTACCGAAGAGGTGCTGCCGACTACGCACGCTGTCTATCCCGCCCTCGATGAACAACTGGCACCCAGAATTGTCCAGGGCTTTCTCGCGCTCAGTGGTCGCACTAAAGACAAAATCCGCATCGGACTCTCTCGGCTCAACCAAGCCTTGCGCCGACAGCAATTCGGCGACCGTGCTGTCGACCTTGTAACGGCACTTGAAGCTGTCACTTCGGATGGCGAAACGAATGAACTTGCCCATAAAGTCACGGTGCGGACAGTGCGGCTAGTCGGAGGTTCCGAAGACGAACGCAGGCGGAATTCAACGATCCTGAAGCGGACCTATGACATTCGCAGCAAGCTCCTTCACACCGGGACCTTCCCGAGTAAGTCGATTCGAGTGGGCAGTAAAACACTGATGCCGGCGGACATCGTCAATGAGGCAACAAAGCTCTGCGCAGTGACCGTGATCAAACTGATCGAGCGTGGCTCGATCCCCGATTGGCACCACTTCGACATCGCCGCGGATACGCAAGTGGACTGATCGCGAATGAACGTGAGTCGAGAGCGTCTAATGTCCTGGGTTTCAGTAAGGCACACGCGAAGAACCGAGCCGCCGACGTGCCTTCCCTATCTTGGATACGTCCACGTCGATGATACTTCCTTTATCGAAGCAAGGGTCATTGAGCAGATCATTGAACGAGTGGAAAAGGATTTCCCGCAGGGTACTTTGGATTTGCTGCCGGAGCTGATGCGCGCCATCAACGCTTTGGAATCCGTAGGCACGACTTACACCACGGCCGTGCATAGTGCTCCGGGTTTCCCGATGACCAGCCTGGTCGTGATGCCGCGAGGAGAGCTCAATCGTTCCGCCTGGTGGGATCGCGATGCTGTCGAGCAATCAGCACATTCGTTTGCACAAAATCTGCATGCCGCCTTCGCCGATCAAAATCCACCACCGGGCGTGAAGGCGCTCTTCGGCGGCATCGAAGTGTTGATCGATCCCGGTGGCGCCGAGAATATAGGGTTCGGCGTTGAAATTCAAATCGAAGCAACGGGTCAGGATATCCGGAAAGCGGTGGATAACTGGGTGTGGGGAACGACGGCCCTGATTTATTACATGCGGCAAGCAGCCGGGAACTGACTATCGCAGCGACCCACGGCGCTCCCTGGGATCATCGGCCACCGCTCGCAGTTAATTTGCGCCTGCTGAGGAAGAATCGAACGCGCCGCCGATCAGGCCACGAATCGACCTTACTGTCGGTCGAGACCCCGCCTGCTTCAGCGGCTGCGTCCTTCGGTGCGGGCTAACGCTTTAGCCACCGTGCGTTCCACGTATTGGCCTTGCCGTTTCTCGTCGCCTTTATGCGAAAAATCGCGGCTTCGAATGGTGTCAGCTACCTGATCCACGTCGAGCCCGTGAGTCAACGCGTAGATAGCGAATGCAAGGTCCACCCGAGTGTCATCGCCGCCGTACCGCGGGTTTGATCTGAATTCCTCGATCGTCTTCAATGGGAGGCGCGCATCGGCCACAGACGCCTGCCGATGGGTTCGTGCCCGTAAATCGCGCTCGCGTTCGGCGGCAATGGCTTCCAAAAAGCCGGAGCCCTGCGGATACGGGCGGCCAGTGGCCTGGATCAACCGAACAAACGGGTACAGCCCATCGCTGGATACATACTTGTCCTTTCGATTCGTGAATCCCGCGAGGCGGCCGAAGTGACGCCAGTCAGCCGCTCCGCGATCTCCACCGAATGTGTCAGCGAGTTTGCGTGCGGCCAGCGTACTCAAGTCACGCGGAAGGCTCCGGGGGTGCTTGAGCCAGGCTTGAAAGTTGCCCGGCGAGGTTTCGACGACCAAAGCCGGCGCAAAACCGCCCGCTTTCATTTGCCTGATGGCCTCAGCGTTCAGATCGTCGACCAAGCTGAGACCGTGTTCACCCTTCGGCCGCACATAGATGTTACGTCCGTCTGCATTCTGCAATCTCAGCCATGGGACAGAGCGGAAAAGCGTTTCTGTGTCCCATGTGCGCGGGATCATCACTGCCCGTCCTTCATCGGCAGCGGTTGGTTTGAATAATCCTACTTCGAACGTCTCGACGCCCATTGCTTTGATCTGCTGCTGCACTGCAACGGCAGTTCTGTCCATCCTGCGCCTCCGTGGCATAATCCGCCCTCTGCCGGTACGGCGCAGCCGCGCTTACTCGTGACACGGCCTCTCATTGGCGCGCTGAAACTAATTGGTAATGTCCTGAAACTCGGGCCGGCGGCTCATCCGGGCCTAGGGACGGCATGAAAGATTCCGGAAAACTTCCGAAAACTTTTTGAAATTTCCTGTCACGCCCGCCGCGACTGACGCCCTACAGTTTGAGGCAGGTTTTCGTATGTGGTTTCGTAAGTCTAATGAAAACAACACCGCTGCTCGGGGTGCAGCGATGTTTCGCTTGCCGGTATTCGCGTTCATTCTCTCCATTCTCATAGGAACGTGCGTTCAGGCACAAACCCCCGCAGAACTCGTCGCCCACGCTGATCAATTGGCAGAGCGGAGCGATTGGCACGATGCTGGTCCGTTATACGAGAAGGCTGAAGTCGCTTACCGCAAGACCGGAGATACGAAAAACGAACTCTATGCAAAATTCGGCCGGCTGCATCGAGACCTCGCAGACGGGTCGTACCGCGCCGTGCGCGCCGAAACTGTCAAGACCTTAGCCAACCCCGCAGTGCAATCGGACCCACAGTTGCAGATACGCGGCTTGGCCCTTCTCGGAAACATCGATCTGAATTCGGACACTGCCGCAGCTCTGCAGGATTGGACGGAGGTCCGCTCCATCGCCAGCAAGATCGGCGATGAGAAATGGCAGAACCGGGCGCAAGGCGAACTGGGACTCGTCGCCGGGGTGAATGGAGATATCGGGTCCGCCGGACTCGCACTTTACGGTGCAATCGCGAAGGCAGATCAGATCGGCGATGTCGCGGCGCATGTCAATTTCGCAACATGGCTCGCGAACGGAATGGCGGTGCAAGGAATGGCCGATCGCGCATTGGGCGTTCTGGATCAAGCCGCCGGCTTTGCAAAGAACCACGGATATCCCGAGCCCCCACTTCAGCTATCGATCGCCAGAGTTCGGGCGCTCGGCAATCTATCTGAGTCCCAGACCGATCGAGGCGGCGACATCGCGAAGCTAATCACCGCTACGCTCGCACAGGCTGAGCGTGAACACGTGGCCGGCGCGCAAACCGATCTACTGAACGAGAGCGGTCAGTTGTACGCGAAGCACGGCGACATTGCAAATGCTGAAACGGCGTTCCGTCAGGCGGTAGAGCGATCCCAAGCTGCGGGGCTGCCGCGTCAGGAAGCTGAAGCGTACCTCCATCTTTCCCAGCTATACCGCGCAAGCAATCAGTTGCCGAAAGCCTCCACAGCCGTAGACCACGGCATTCAGGCCTTGCAGCGCGTCGAGGAAGGCTATGACTTGCCGTTATTCCTCGCTGAGAAGGCGGAAGTGCAGTCCTCACTCGGACAGGTGCAGGCCGCCGATGCCTCGTTCCAGCGCGCAACTGATCTCGCGGCGGGGCTCCTCGTGAACGCGCCCACTTCGCAAGTCAAGAGCGGGATGATCGACGCACTAAGCCAAATCTACTTGGGCCATTTCCGCCTTGCCTGGACCCAAATGCACAATGCTCCTTATGCGTTCTCGATTATTGAAAACGCGCGAGGTCGAGCCCTGCTGGATTCGATAAGGTATGCGCGGCAAACCCGATCATCCTCCGTCGCCGAAACTCCGGCGGAGGCCCAGATCACCCGTTTGCAGCGGTCTTTGCTGCACGATCGACTGACGAATGTGCAGACGCGGCGCGTTCTGGGCGAACTGGATCAGGCGTACACCCGCCTGAACCCTGTCGAGTACCAGAGACAGCGAAGTGAAATGGGGCTAGTCCGCAAACGGCCGATCTCGGCGACACTCCTTCAGACGCAATTGACAACGACCGATTCTCTTGTGGAGTACGTCCTTGATCAGCGCGGATCGTACGCCATCTGCGTCAGTCGCTCGGGCGTAAAAGTGGTCAGCCTGCCACCGCGAGCGGAGATTAGCAAATTGGCACGCGCGTTCGTGAGCGCGATCCGGGCCAATTCAGAATCGCGGTCAAGTGGTCAATCGCTGTATAAAGCGGTCGTCGAGCCAGTCGTAAGACCGGGCACCACATCGTTGATCGTCATCCCTGACGGGCCGCTCCATCTCGTCCCATTTGCCGCATTGGTGGACCCCCAAGGGGCATACCTGGCGACGCAACTAACGCTATCAGCGGCGCCATCTGCCAGTGTCTATTACACGCTCAACAGGGCACCGCGCACTACCTTGGCGAAAAAGCCATTTCTCGGTGTCGCGTTCAGCCCTTCGACGCAATCAAACGGGACCTCACCGAGTACGGTCAGGGGCGTCGCGGAACTTCGCGCCGGCAGTCTGAAACCCCTGCGCTTCGCCCGCGAAGAGGTCACTCAAGCCGCCGCCGTGTTCGGGACCGGAAGCGTCACGCTCGAAGGTGCGCAAGCTTCAGAGACAGAATTGAAGACGGAGCCGTTGGCAGACTTCAAGATCATCCACTTGGCTGCACACGGCGTCAGCGATGCCACCGAGCCTGACCGAGCGGCATTGCTTCTTGCTCCTGGCAGCCAGACAGAAGACGGCCTTTGGCAAGCGCGCGAAATACAGCGAACTCGGCTCAACGCGGATGCCGTCATCCTTTCGGCTTGCGAGACCGGCAGCGGTCGACTTCAAGGTCAGGAGGGCGTCATGAATCTTGCGCGGGCGTTCCTGATCGCCGGTGCGCGGAGCGTCGTCGCAAGCCTTTGGGATGTGGAAGACCGCTCTACGGCGACTCTCATGGAGTCGTTCTACGCCCACTTGAAACAAGGCAAAACTGTGAACGAGGCGCTGCGCCAGGCGCAACGGGATTTCATCAAGGACTACGGAGAGAAAGCTACGCCGAATCTCTGGGCGGGCTTTGAGGTAATTGGAGATGGGACGAAACGATTCACATTCGAGAAATCTGACCTCCGCGCAACGCGCAGAAGTATTCGACAAGACGGCGGCGACCGTCACAAAGAAGTATTTTGATCCTCGATTCAACAGGACCGATTGGCCCCGTCTCGCCCAGGAAGCGCGAGCCCGCGTCGTTGCCCTGAGCGACCCCGAGGAATTTGAGCTCGCGATGCATGATCTCGTTCGAAAGCTCGGGACCAGCCACACGGGCTTTTTTCATCAATCGGTCCGTCGTGTTCCGGGACGCCTTTCGATCGGAGTGAGCTTTCGCCGGGCGGAAACCGCTGACGGTCCCCGATGGGTAGCCCAGGATGTTCATGCCGGAGGTCCCGGCCACACCGCGGGCGTCCGCCCTCTGGATGTTCTTCTCAGCGTTAACGGCAAGCCGATCACGCCCCCCGAGGCGCCGATGTTCCCGATGGGCACTGAAGTCGCCTTGCAGATCCAGCGTGGACAGGAAGAATTGACGGTGCTGATCTCAATACCTGTTCCGAGATCGCGGAAGCAGCCGCATGCGGAACCCGACGCAGTAATCGGGAAACCGCTCTCGGAGAACACCGGATACCTCAAGGTGTCGATCCTGCCCGGTTTGTTGGGCCTGGATGTGTCGCGGACTATCGATCAGGCGATCGCAGACCTCGCCCGGTTCGAGAACCTCGTCCTCGATCTGCGCGGCCATCTCGGCGGCGGCTTAGGGGTGTTGCGCTTGATGAGTCACCTCACGCCGAACAAGCTACCGATCGGGTACACAGTCACCCGAAAACGAGCAGAAACCGGCTACGACAAGAACCGCCTTCGAACGCTGGATCGCCTCCCGACCAACCTGCCAAATCCTTTGGCGATCGCGTCGATGGGGCTTAAGTTCATCGGTCGCGATCCATCGGTGGTGCTGGTCTCAGAGGGGCTCGGCCCACAAAAATGGCACGGCCGCATCGTGATCCTCACGAACGAACACACTGTTAGTGCTGGCGAGATGGTCGCTGCCTTCGCTAAGGAAAATGCGCTGGCACGGATCGTTGGGACGGAGACCGCTGGTCGGCTGATCCCCGGCTCGGGATTCAAGGTGGGCTATGGATACATGCTGGTAATGCCGAAGGCCGAATACATAACGTGGCATGGCAATCGATTTGAGGGGCACGGCGTGCAACCGGATCTGGAAGTCCCTTGGGATGCTAGGGAGGCGCAAACCGGACGCGACAATCAGCTTTGTGCAGCGTGCGTTGCCCTCGGCTGCCAGTCGGCGCGTAGCTCCTGAGCAGGAGCCGGCGGGAGCAATAGTTCGTATTCGGTAACGGTCCTGTGCTCTCTCAGCGGCAACTGCGCACCCCGGCTCACCGCACCTTTAATGATGTCTCTTCGGTTTCCTCGTCCGTGAGATGGGAAAGGCCGTGTCAGCAAGACACGCTTGCGCTCTTGGTACTGGTACTTCAAAAGTCGGGGAGCGCGCTTCTCCGTTATAAAATGTTGCGATGGAAGTCAAGTTTCCGCCCGGGATGTTTTTCGGAAGAAGCAATCGAATCAGAGCCTTGATTGTTCTCTGTGGGTTTACGATTTTCGGACAGGTCGCGTCCGCCGGCCAGCTTGCTCCCTGCGACGGGGGTCCAGGGAACCTCCTTCAGAACTGTGGCTTCGAGAGCGGTGATTTTACAGGTTGGACCCAGTCGGGGAACACCGACAGCACTTTCGTCTTCAATAGCTTCGACGGGTTCTCGCCGAACAGCGGGTCCTATCTCGCCACATTGGGTCCCGCAGGAGCCGACGGTTATCTGAGCCAGGCAATCACCACAACACCCGGCGACGTCTATACGATTTCGTGGTACCTGGCCTCAGACGCACAAACCCCGAACGACTTCAATGTGACTTGGGATGGGAACTCCATTTTTTCCCAAACCGATCTGGTTGTACCGGACTGGGTGCTCTACAGCTTCACGGCAACCGCCTCCACGTCCTCCACAAGTCTCACTTTTGGTTTCAGCGACGATTTGGGCTACCTTGCTCTTGACGATACATCTGTGCAAGACACAACGTTGGCTAACACGGCCGCTCCGGAGCCGAATACCGGCTCATTGCTGTTTCCGGTAATCGCACTGGGACTCTTTTGGCGTCGGAAGGCCAATGCTTCGCACAGCTGATGCCGACCCCAAGATTATCTTGTAGCTCTGACTTGCTACGAACTGCGGGTTTGACCAAAACATCACAGGAGTATAAGTGCCCATGGGACCGTATGGCCGGCCGCGCAGTTTGACGGCGTCCTTTTTTGGCGCAGCAATCGCTGCGCTCGTTTGTCCGACCCTTGCCTTTGCCGGAGCGCCAATCCTCGTAGGGGCGCCAACCTATGCAGGCAGTTATTACGGCTTGTGCTGTGGTTATAGTTCGGCCGCTCAATTTTCTCTTTCGAATGCGACTTATGTATCGACAGTCGACATACCACTTTCCGCGCCACAAGATCTTCTGATCTCGGTTCAGGATTCGCTTTTAGCACCGATTCTCATAATTCAATCAACGGCGAGCCAAAACCTCTCCACGGCACCCGACGTGGTAAGCCTTCGCGTGAATCAGACGCTACCGGCCGGGACATACTATATCGTCGTCACAGAGGCCGTCCCTTCGACGTCCTCAATAAATGTCCCAGGTTGGTTTTTGTCCGATGGGACTACTATAACGAACGCCGGTGGGGTAACTAATGGCGTGTGGGTCAGGCCCCCTGGAGGGAGTTGGGGATTTCAGACTACTGGATGCGCGCCCGAAGGGATTTCGAATCCGGCCGGTCCGTGCCCAACCCCAGCCTTTGACGTCAACGGTGTCCCGCTCGATAAGGAATTAGGCGAGCTGAATCATCCTGGTAAATGTTCCTGTGGAGATCCTATTGATGTTGGCTCAGGCAATCTATATGAGACGATTTCTGATTATTCTACGGCTGGCCCGAATCCACTGTCGTTCAGCCGGTTCTATAACAGCATGTCCACTTCAGCTACAATTGCCCACGCGATGGGACGGAACTGGAGGACAAGCTTCGATCGTTTTCTTGGAGTGTCTTCCGTAGGCGGGGTGCCAACGTCTGTGTTCGCCGAGCGCATGGATGGTCAGATTCTGAGTTTCACGCAAAATGGATCGATCTGGACAACTGACAGCGACATAGATATTTATCTGACTCAGTCCGGCACCACGTGGACGCTTACGAACCGAGACGATTCAATCGAAACGTACGCCGTATCGCCGACGACAGGTCTCGGTACTCTGATGTCGATCCGATTGCGGAACGGATACACGCAAGACCTGACGTACGATCCGAGCAGTTCCTATGTAGGCAAGCCGCTGTCGGTTACGGACACCTACGGCCGCGCTTTGACGTTCACATACGCGAACGGTCTACTCCAGACAGTGGCTACACCTGACGGCCAAGTTTTCACCTATGGCTTTACCTCGGTGGCGGGCGCCAATGTTCTGACCTCCGTGACGTATTCCACCACGCCAGCGACGAACCAGCAATATCTCTACGAAAATAACTCCTTTCCATTTGCCCTGACCGGCGTTATCGATGAAAATGGTTCCCGATACGCCACTTGGACCTACGATTCCACCGGGCGCGGGTTGACCAGCCAGCACGGAGGCGGTGTCGATCTCACGACCTTTTCGTACGACGACGTCACCGGAAACAGAACCGTGACGAACGCGCTCGGCCAGCAAACCCTCTACAAGTACGCCAAGATGCAGGGGGTTCCTAAAGTCGTCGAGATCGATCGCCTGGCAACCGCCACGACGGCGGCCGCCACCCAGACGTTCACCTACGACGCAAACGGCTATCTGGCCTCGGCCACGGATTGGAACGGCAACCGAACCACCTACGTCAACGATAGCCACGGCCGGACCACGGTTCTCACGGAAGCCGTGGGAACCGCACAGTCGCGCGCAACGACAACGCGTTACCACGCGACATATCATCTGCCGCTAAGCATCACCACATCTGGCGTGACAACCACGTTCACCTACGACGTGAGCGGGAACCTGTTGACGAAAACCGATTCCGACACGACCAAGCAGAGCGTGCCCTACGCCACCATCAACACGGCGCGCACAACAAAATACACGTGGTCGAACTCGCTGCTTGCCTCCCAGCAGGGTCCCCGGACGGATGCCAAGGAACTGACAGCCTACACCTACGATTCGACGGGCACGCTGACTGCGACCACCAACGCCCTGAATCAGGTCGCGAAAGTGACCAGCCACATGCCCGGCGGCCTGCCGTTAACCATGGTGGATGCCAACGGTGTGACCACCACTCTGAGCTACGATGCGCGCTTGCGGCTTGTGAGCCGCACGGTGAACATAGCATCCGGGCCCCTCACGACGCTGTATGCCTACGATGCGGCGGGTAATCTCGTGAGGGTCACACAGCCAGATGGCTCATCAGTGATCAATATCTACGATGACGCCCATAGACTAATACAGACGAACGACCTCCTGAATGAGACCACGCAATACGGACTTGACAACTTGGGAAACCGAATCTTTACGATCGTGCGCGATGCCAGCGGCGTGCAGCAGCGCCGACACACATCGACATTCGATGCCCTCGGCCGGCTCCTGACGGATCGGGGCGGCTCCGGACAGGTCACGACATACGGCTACGATTCCAGCGGCAACGCCACGACCATCACCGATCCGCTCAATCACCTGACCACGCAAGCGTTTGACGCACTTAATCGTCGTACTCAGATCAAAGATGCCCTCGGCGGGATAACTGCCACAACCTACGATCTCCATGATCGGCCGCTAACGATCAAAGACGCGCGCGGCAACACCACATCCTATGTGTACGACGGCTTCGGCAACCGGATACAGCAGGTCAGCCCGGATACCGGGACAACAGTTTACCGTTACGATCTCGCGTCCAACCTGACGCAGAAGTCGGATGCCGCCGGCGCAGTTGTGAAGAACACCTATGACGCGCTTGATCGGGTGACGACTACCACTTACTCAACGAGCACGTCAGACAACGTGACTTACAGATATGATGAGGCTTCGGGAGGGTTCGGAACAGGCCGGCTGACGACCGTCGTGGACGGCGCAGGGTTACTCCAACGGGTATATGATGAGCGCGGTAATCCGGTCAGCGAGACGCGCATCCTGCCCACTGGCACACGCCACACATCGTACGGGTGGGACAAGGCCAATCACCTGGCGTCGATTGCTTACCCATCCGGCTGGTCGATCAGCTACTCTCGTGATGTAGTGGGGCAAGTTACCGGCATATCGGCGCTGGCTCCGGGCGCGACTGGGCCACCGCAGACATTGCTATCCAATATCACGTATAAGCCGTTTGGACCAGCGACGTCGCTCACGTACGGTAACGACGTGGCGGAATCTCTTTATTACGACCTCGATTATCGGCTGACGATCTTGTTAGATGCGGGGAGGCTGCCGATACAGAATCTGAGATACAGCTATGACGCCGCCAACAATGTGGTTGCTCTCGACGATGGGGTGAGAACCGGGTACAGCCAGACATTTGCTTACGACGCCATAAACCAGCTGACCGGAGCGACCGGAATATATGGAAACCTCGGTTACACTTATGATGCGCTCGGCAACCGGCTCACGGCCACTACCGCATCGGGCATGACCACGTATTCATACCAGTCGTCCAATAATCGTTTGGCATCATTGGCTGCCGGCGGTGTGACGACGACCGTGGGTTACACGGCGACCGGAAACATCAACAGCCAGGCGTCGCCAGGAGTTTCTTGGACTTACACCTACAGCGACGCGGGCCGTCTGACGGTGGCTCGGGCGAACGGACTGCAGATGGGGCAGTATACGTACGACGCATTCGGGCATCGGCTGCTCAAGCAGGGCAGTTCCCTGTCGAGCTTCCAGTACGATCTTTCGGGACATCTCCTCGAACAGACCGACTTCATTGGCGCGGCCCTGGTCGATTACGTTTATCTGGGTGACCGTCCGGTGGCAACATTGTCACCGCAAGACAGCAAAGTCTATTTTCTGCACGATGATCGGTCGGGGACGCCGCAGGTGGCGACCGACGCGAATCAAACGATTCAGTGGTCGGCGAACTATCAGCCCTTCGGTGAAACGAGCACGGGTATCGGCCTCATTGTCCAGAATCTCCGCTTACCCGGCCAGGAATATGACTCCGAAACCGGCCTTTACCATAACGGATTTCGCGATTATGCAGCCGGTTGGGGCAGGTATATCGAGAGCGATCCTATATCCATCCTCGGGGGACCGGCGGCCAGTTTTCGCGCCAAGTTCTACAACACTCAGACCGGCAGGTCTATTAGCGAGGATGATGCAATTGGGTTGGGCGGTGGCGACGTCAACCTATACCGCTACACGGCTAATAATCCTGTTGGGCTGAACGATCCGCTGGGGCTTGAGAGCGTTCTGCCGGTGCGCCACCCGTTATTATACGGATTAGTAACGGTTCTCGGCACGTTAGAGATTATTCCAGAGGTTGCGGTTGTCGCGGTCCATGGGTGGGAGGCCCTTCAGATCGAGCGGGAAGGTCGGGCTTATCTAGAGAGTAACCGCGACCGACAACAAAGCATTGCTAGCGATACCAACGGAGAGGTTGATTTGCCCTATTACCCTGACCCCACACGTCACTTGGCAATACTTAGATCGTGTGATCGTAATCGGTAGTAACAGCTCGCCAAGTCGTGGACCGGCTAATGGATGACACGCCACACTGGGTTGGGGACGGCATGGAAGGGCCGGTTTCCGTGTGCGAGCCCTGAAAACACAGCCCAGCTGGTGTGCTAGTGCGGAGCGAAGCGTTGCTGGCTTTCCGATGGTGAAGTTAGCGCTCGGCTTCGTCAGGATATCGCTATCCGGAGTGGAACACTGTTGGTAGGCTGGTCTGTTCGAGATTTAGGTCGGTTTGTCATCGCAGCATCACCGGATAGTAGTTCCAATCGAATGGAACTTGGCGGACATTGATGGAATAGTCTCCCTCAGAAAATCCCGAGAGATTGACCTTGACAGTGAACGCCGTGGTCCCGTTGACGAGTTGCGCCTCGGCGCTCGCGGACAGAACGGTAGCGTCCGTCTTTTTCAACTGGAGCTCATACTGTCCAGCCTTGCTCCCGACGGGCAACTGGACGGTCAATTCCAGCGGCTGTCTATCCAGCATGATCGGTTTCGGTTCACCGCCGTCGGCCGACCGCGTAAATGACGGGATGTCCACCGTTTTCTTTACGTAAGCGATCTCGGCATTCTGGGGGCGGGCGGGTCCAAACGAACTTCGCGTCCATCCGAAAATCGCTGCCAAAACTACGACGGCGGCTATAGCGCCGACGCCCCATCGGGCACGCACTCGACGCGCTTTAACTCGGTCGCGATAGGCATTGTTCAGATCGAGAAATTCTCGATAGCACTCGCTGCAGTGCGTGATGTGATGCCAATGGGGATCGCGCTCGACGCTTTCGTCGAGCGGTCGCTCAGCAAGCTCTTTCAGAACTGCGTCGCCGGGACAGCCCTTCCGTTCCGGATTCGGGTAATCTCTGAGGATCGAGTCCTGAAGTTGCTTCTTGAGTCTGTCGAATCTTGCTTCCGGAGATTCTTCAGGAGGCATCAGTCCATGACATTATGGCACTGATGGTACGTGGCTTACGGGTCGGCCACACGCAACCCGAACTCATAGCAACCCCGCCGCTCTCGCAGCTTTCCGCATTCCGCGGTAGAACCGTGTGGTCAGGGTGTTGCGCTTCTGGCCGAACTCAGCCGTCAGTTCCTCGCCTTCGGCGTTTCGGAGCATGAAGGGAAGCATCTCCTTCACACGATCGAGCCCCAGCACACCCAACTGCGCTACGATCTTGTCGACCATCTCGTCGGCTTCAAGAGCAGCCACGAGGTCATACTGATCCTCGATCGCGTCGAGGGTCTCCACGAATAGTTCAACATCCAACCGCCGACGAGCGCGGCGCCCTCCGGCCCTAAGATCGACTGCACGCAATCGGGCGCTGTTCAGAACTCTGACCGTCGGATGATCGCCGAGGTTTGCTCCGTGTGTGCGCGACAGGGAGTGGACGGCATATTCCGCGATCTCCGACGCTCGGAATATGTCTGACAGCAATCGCTCTGCCGTCCGGATCAGACCGTCTACGACAGGCACGACACCATGCTCGATCCAGCCGAGGTGCACAGGCCGACCTTCATCGTCGGTGTCAGGGATGCAGATCGGCACGATATCGGGATGCGTTATCTCGTTGTAATCGAAAGGAACGGTGATTACCGCCATAGGGCCCTCGGATCGGAAAACTTCCTGAAGATCTGTCACGGTCACGAGCTGATGCGACCTACAGATTAGAGGGAACACAAATCCCCCGAAATGCCAAGAATTACCACAGAATTCCAGAGCAGTTCAACTCCGCATATCGGTGGGTTGTGCGACGAGCAACATATCCGCCTCGATGCGAAATTGAGGCGTGAGCTTGGCGAACTCGTGCTTCGAATGTTGTCCGACGAATCGACCGAAGACATTGTTCTCAACCCCGATGGCACCTTGTGGGTCAAGAAGATGGGCTCTGGATTTCAGCCTGCTGGCGTGATGCCGCCAGCCCAAGCAGCAAGCGCACTCAACACGATTGCCGCCTGGAAGGGCACTGTTCTCAACCATGAGCACCCGATTCTCGAAACCGAACTTCCTCTCGACGGGAGTCGGCTCGAAGGTATCGTTTCGCCCATCGTTCGGAACCCGGTGTTCGCGATCCGACTTCGGCCGAAGAAGATCTTCTCGCTCGCGGAATACGAACGAGCTGGAATCCTCACGGGCAAAAGTGATCGAAAGAACCATATCCGCAGGCGAGACGATTTCCGTGAGCAGATCAACGGGCTGAATCATGCAAGCATCATCCGCACCGCCGTCGCGGCGAAAAAGAACATCCTCATCGTTGGCGCGACCGGTTCAGGCAAGACGACGTTCGTCAACGCTGTGCTCGATGTCATGACGGAAGTCGCGCCCAACGACCGAGTCGTTTCAATTGAGGACACTACAGAACTTCAATGCGCCGTCGAGAACCACGTCGATCTTCTTGCAGTCGGCAAGATTTCGATGCTCGATTGTCTGCGCGCCAGTATGCGATTGAAGCCGACTCGCATCGTCGTCGGCGAAGTGCGAGGGGCCGAGGCTCACGCGATGTTGAAGGCCTGGAATACCGGTCATCCAGGCGGGGCTGCGACGGTCCACGCAAACGATGCCTTAAGCGGTCTCATTCGGTTAGAAAGTTTGGTCGCCGAGGCCACGCCTGCTGCACAGCAGACGCTCATCGCTGAAGCGATCGATGTGGTGGTCTTCATTGATCAGGAGCCTGACCTCATGTCCGGGCGAAAGGTCAGGGAAGTGGCGCTAGTGACCGGATACCAGGACGGCCGGTATCTGGTCGAGTATGTGTGAATCGCGGGTAACGAATGAAAAGGAGAGTTCGATGAACAAACAACTCAAACGGTTCCGACGCGGATCGCTCCGTCGCCTCACCATGAGGACAACGGCTCTAATGGCACTTGCTTATTCATTTGTGAATCAGGCGAGCGCTGCGGCGGCGGGCACCCTCCCGTGGGAAAAGCCCATGACAGCCATCGCAACATCCCTTACTGGTCCTGTAGCCTATGCGATCGGACTGATTGGGATAGCGATCGCCGGCGGCGCGATGCTATGGGGCGGCGAACTCACAGAGTTCGGGCGGCGAGCGTGCATGATCGGCCTGGTCGTCTCGGTGCTGGTCTTCGCGGCACCCATGCTGGCAAGTGCATTCGGCGTGAACGCCGCTGTGATTTAGGGGACCAATGAATACGGCTGACAGTCCGCGTCAAACGGCCATCCATCAGTCTGCGAATCGCCCGAATCTGTTGCTCGGGGGTGATCGTGAACTGGTGCTTGTGACAGTGATGGTGGCCGGTGGCCTCGCATTCAGCCTTGCATCGTGGTGGGGCATTGGGCTCGCGATGGTTCTGTGGGTGGCCGCTATCGGTGCGCTACAGCGCATGGGCAAGGCTGACCCAATGCTCCGTAATGTTTATCTTCGGCACATCCGATACCTGGATTTCTATCCAGCGAAGAGCGGGCTGCACGGGCAACCCCTTGAGACGCCGAAAACGTGGGGGTGACGCTGATGCGGGTATTGAAAGAACGATCAACTGCGCGCGGCTTGGCCGACCTCCTCTTGCCATTTGGACTGGTCGAGGACGGGATCTTGCTCCAACAGGATGGGTCCCTTCTCGCTGCTTGGTCGTTCCGCGGCCCCGACATGCACTCGGCGACGCACGCCGAGATGCACGCGCTGGCTGCTCGTTTGAACTCAGTTCTTCGGCTCGGGAGCGGCTGGATGATAAATGCGGATCTCATTCGTTCCCGAGCGCCGGGCTACCCCGATGTAGGTCATTTCCCTCATGCCGTGACGCGGATAATCGATGACGAGCGCCGTCAGCAGTTCATGGATGAGGGCGCGCACTTCGAAAGCGAATTCTTCCTGACCCTGACATACGTCCCTCCGATTCAGGCCGAAGAAATGGTTCGCGGATGGATGTTTGAAGGTGGCTCCAGGGGCGAATCGACCCCGGTCGAACGCATCGTCGAACGTTTCAAAGCGCGAGTGGAGATGTTCGAGAACGTCTTCTCGTCTCTGTTTCAGGTCAAGCGGCTGAAGCGACATGAATTCGTAGACGAGCACGGTTTCCCGCAAGATCATGACACGCTTCTTCGCTACTTTCGTCGCTGCATTACGGGTGAGGACCACCCCTTTGCGTTGCCCGATATTCCCGTGTACTTGAATGAATTGCTCGCTGCTGAGGATTTCTGCGCAGGAATCGAGCCGCGCATCGGAAGCAGGCACATTCGGGTCATCGCAATAGATGGCTTTCCGAAGGCGAGCTTCCCCGGTATCCTCGGCGAACTTGACTCGCTGGCGATGGAATATCGTTGGAACACGCGAGCGATACTGCTGGACCCGGAGGAAGCGCGATCGCTGCTAGACAAATGTCGCCGGAAGTGGCGATCACGAATCCGAGGCTTCAAGGATCAGGTCCTTAAGACTCATAACGGCGCTGTCAATCTGTATGCACAGGCTATGGCCGAGGATGCTGAGCAAGCCATGGCTATCGCCTCGTCTGGCGACGTTCAGTTCGCGCAGTATTCAAGCAACGTCATTTGCCTTGATGACGATATCGATAGCCTCCGCGAGAACATCCGGCTCGTCATGAAAAGAATTCAGAATCTCGGATTCTCATGCCGCCTTGAGACGATCAATGCGGTCGAGGCTTGGCGCGGCAGTTTGCCAGGCGACGGATATCGCAATGTCCGCCGCGTACTACTCCATACGTTGAATATCGCGGACCTGCTTCCGATTACATCAGTGTGGGCCGGCCTTAGAGAGAATCCTTCAAAGCTGATGCCGCCGAACAGTCCGCCGCTCATGTATGCAGCAACCGCGGGCGCGACTCCATTTCGAGTGAACTTGCACGTGTCCGATCTCGGCCATACGTTGATGTGCGGACCATCGGGAGCCGGCAAATCCACCGCGCTGGGTCTGGTCATCGCGCAGTGGTTCCGATATCCGCGCGCGCAGGTGTTCGCTTTCGATAAGGGGTACTCGCTATTTGTGCTGACGCGAGCTGCCGGGGGAGAGTTCTACGATCTCGTGGGCGAGAAAACCGATCTCGCATTTTGTCCGCTCAGGCAAATCGATTCTGATGCAGACGTGACTTGGGCCGTCACCTGGATTGAAGATCTCTGCACACTCAACGGACTTGCCGTTACGCCGAAGCACCGGAACGCCATCACTGAGGCTCTTTTTCAGTTGCGCCTGTCACCTTCGCGAACGCTCACGGAACTGAGCGCCAACGTGCAGGATCTTGAGGTGCGAGAGGCCCTTCAGTTCTACACGCTATCAGGGCCACTGGGGCAGTTGCTCGATGCCGACCGGGACGTGCTCTCCTCAGGCCGGTTCCTGACATTCGAAACAGAAAGCCTGCTGCAACTCGATGACAAAGCGGTCATACCTGTGCTGCTATACCTTTTCCGGCGAATTGAGAAACGCCTCGACGGCTCGCCAACGTTGGTTTCCCTCGACGAAGCCTGGGCGTATCTCAGAAACGACGTATTTCGGTCCCGGTTGCGGGACTGGCTGAAAACCCTTCGGCGTAAGAACGGAATCGTGTTCCTGTCCACGCAGAACCTGAGTGACATCTGCAACTCCGATATCAGCGACGTGGTCCTGGAAATGTGCCCCACGAAGGTGCTCCTGCCGAATGCTGAGGCAAAGAACCCAGCCTCGAAGGATTTTTATGAGCGGCTTGGACTGAACGACCGCGAGTTGGAAATCCTTCAGACGAGCATCCCGAAGCAGCATTATTACGTCATTTCTCCCCATGGACGCCGTCTCATTTCGCTCGGCATACACAATGTCGCGATGTCCTTCGTTGGTGTCAACGGACGTGAGGAGCGCCAGACCGTCGAAGATCTGATCGTCCAGTCGCCGAACGGTTGGCAGGCGGAATGGCTGCGGTTTAGGGGCAGGTACCTGAAAGACGAACGCCTTTTAGGCTGGGCCGATTATTACGAGAAGGTTCAACACGATTTCGAAAGGAGATTCGCATGCGCAGAGCACTGATCGTCGCTGTGTTGGTCGTGACGGTGTCCCGAAACCCCGTCTACTCGCAGATCGGCTTCGGCTTGGGTGCAACCGAGGCTACACAACTCCTGAACCACGGGGAACTGGTTCTTCAGTACCTGCGGCAAGCAGAGCAATTGTCCGAGGCCGTCAAGCAGACTGCCGACATGCTCCGAAACACAAAGGCATTGCCGGCGCAACTCTTCGGGCCCATCGCGGCCGACGTCAATGCGCTTGCGTCCATTGTCCAGGGAGGTCAGGCTCTCGCCTATTCCCTTTCAAATCTCGACTCTCTGTTCAAAGCGAGATTTCCTGGATACGGTTATCCGGGGGCTGGCTACTTCACTCAATATCGAAGCTGGTCCCAGACTTCTCTGGATACAACTCTCGGCGCCCTGCGCGCAGCCGGCCTCCAGGGTCAGCAGCTTCAGAGTGAGCAGTCCGTCCTCAACTCGCTGCGCTCGATGGCGCAGACCACGGACGGAAGACTGGGAGCTCTTCAGGTCGTGGGCCAAATATCGGAACAGCAGGTTCAGCAACTGATGAAACTCCGTGAATTGATGATGGCTGACATGTCGAGCAAGCAAAGCTATCAGGCTGCCGTTATCCAAAAGCAGGCGGTGAGCGAGGCTGCTACGGAGCGTTTTTTTAACTGGACCCCGGAGGTCTCCGACCGAACGACGTTCCAATCCGGCTGGAAGTAAAGCATATGAGATTGAACGTCATCCTCATTTCTGCAGCCACCTTAATCGGCTGTTCCGTCCCGAAGCAACCGGGCAGCGCAATTGTCGAGACCGCGCAAAGCCTGTGGTTCCGGCCCACTAGTGAACATCTCGACAGCAGCAGTTCAGGAGTGGTTTGGCAAGCACCGAGACTGCGCGCTGTCGGTAGATACCCTCTGCAAGTTGACCCGAGAAGCGGCAGTTGCTCAATGGATGGATTCCACCGAAGGAAAGGTATGTCTGGCGGCCCGGAATATCGCGCAGTGGGTACGGAAGCCATCGGACGATCACCAGACATTTGAGTCCGGCTGGAAATAGGGCAGCGCCGCAACTGGCCTTCAGTCGTGCAGGATACGTGTGTCGTGAGGAAAAAGATGCGCAAATACCGAAGGCCTCTTCAGTTAATCGCCGGCGCGACTCTTGTCTTGATCGTTCTGGCCCCTCTCGCCCACGCGCAAGGCAAGGCCCCGAGCGCGATTCTGAATCAATACCGGGCACAGAGAACCACTTGGTTCACAGCGGTTTGGCCATTTGCGAATACGCTCTTTGGCCTCCTCGCCACAATCGAGTTCGCCTGGAGCGCAGCCGTAATGCTGCTCGAGAAGTCGGACATGCAGTCGTGGACCTCAGCACTCGTGCGCAAACTCATGTGGATCGGAGCTTTCTACGCTGTCTGGCGTCAACTACTTTTGCCCATTAACGACAACTATTTCTCCCCATCAACGACAACTACACTCTTGACGAACTTGCTTTGGTCCGCCTACGCTGGCTGTGGCCGGAGCAGAGGATA
>Ga0134125_10000742_pt1 | contig 42615 bp, 66 predicted proteins | sample KB31751_FD_96464 | JGI IMG/M metagenome (GOLD analysis project Ga0134125, IMG submission 96464) | Terrestrial soil microbial communities with excess Nitrogen fertilizer from Kellogg Biological Station, Michigan, USA - KB3-175-1 | ecosystem: Environmental > Terrestrial > Soil > Unclassified ...
ATCGCCAGCAGCTTCTCGCGGGCCTGCAGCAGCACCGCGTAGGCGTCCGAGAGCTGGCGCGGGCTGGGCGGTTTCACGCCGCTGACTCCGGCACCAGATAGTCCGCCGGCTGCATGTCGGGCAGCAGCGCCGGCTTGGGCGGTGCTGCTTGGCGCCGGGTGCGGCGCTTGGTGCCGGTCAACGCCTCCAGCGTCTCGTTCAGGATCTCCAGCCGCGCCTGCAGCCGGTCGATCTCGTTGAGTGTGCTGGCAGCCTCGGCACGGTAACGCTCGATCAGCGCTGAGGCATTGGTCAGCAGGTCGGAGTTGTCCATTTCAGTCGGTCCATTCAGAGAAGACGGGCGTTAATTCGCCGTGACAGGCCGTTCCAGCTATTTTGCAGGAGGACGAGCCATTGCTTTGAAGAGTCACAGGTTGTGGGCCACGCCGGGAACGGGACGCCTGGCGCCCAGGCGAAAATGCTCTGGTGCGGACACGTCCGGCGGGTAAAATTGGTGTAACGTGCCGGAAACAATCACCTAGGGGAGATCGGCCGTGCCGCTCGTCGTCGACCCTAAAATGATGCCGTTGCTGCTCGGAGACAGTTTCCGACAACTCGCTGAATATGTCGCAGCCTATCAGGCCCAATTCGCGGCGCTGACGCTGGAAGCCTGTCACTCGTCGTGGTGGGGCAATCCTGGCTTGCCTGGCGAGCCGCTTGCCCCCAATATCGATCCTGACGAGCACTCTACGCCTCACCGCCAATTCGGTGGGCATGTTGCATCAGGCAACCCTAGTGCGCAACCTCAATCAGCGTCTGAAGCCCTCAATAACCCTAATTATCTGCGTGGGCTGATCGCTCTAAGCGATTGCGCGGCGAGCGTTTCGCCTGGGGACTGGGTGCGCATCGGGGCGATCGCTGACAGCTGTCTTGCCCTTAGCAGACATGAGCATCCCGACATGGACCCACACCTGCTGCTGTTCTGGTTGCAGGTCATGAAACACTGACAGGACGTCACGGTCCGTGGGATGCTGGACCAGTTTTGAGAGCAACTGCGGTAAATCGCATTGGGTTAGCTGCGCAATCGCGCTGATGCTGCCAAACTCAGGCGTCCTCTTACCGCTTTCCCATAGCGTCAACGTCGAGCGTGCCACGCCGATCTGGTCCGCCAGCTCGAGTTGAGACAGGCCACTGCGCATTCGTGATTGCCTGATCCAATTTCCGATCGTCGACAACAAAATTACACCTGCTAATGGGTTGCCCGCGGTAACCCGCCAAGATTGGCAATGCCGTCGCCGCGCCGCAAGCCTCTTGTGCATCCGCGTTGCCCGTTGCAACGTGAGGGGATGCCGCAGCAGCGCGACGCCGTTCTGGAAGAGGCGTTCCAACGCCGACTGACCATTCGCCGGATCGCCGAGGCGGCGGGGATTTCGCACGCCGCAGTGGGGAAATGGCGGCGGGTTCCGGCGCACCAGATTGATGTCGTGTCGAAGGTGACCGGCATTCCGCGCTGGCTGCTGCGCCCCGACATCTACAAGCGGCCGGCTCCGCGGAAGCCGCCGCGCAAGCCGACGCCCAAGGCAGCCGCAGCCTGCAAGGCGCGCCGCCCGCGGCTGGCGGCCGAATGACCGATGCGCCAGAACGGGTCGAACTGCTGCGCGCCTGGCGGGCCGAGGGCCTGTCGCTGCGCGAGTGCGGCCGGCGGCTAGGGATCAGCAAGAACGCGGTGGCTGGGTTCTGCCACCGGCATCAGATCGAGGGGCCGCCGGCGCAGGCGGTGCGGCTCGAGGCGGCGCTGGCGGCCCTTGAGCGCAAGCGCGAGCGCACCCGGCTGGCGATGGCCAAGGCGCGGGCGGCGGCGCCCAAGCCGATCGTGGAGCGCCGGCCAGAGCCTGCGCCACCGCCGCGGCTGGATCTGCAACGGGCGGCCATCGTCCCGGTGCGGGGCTGTCAGTATCCGATCGGCCAGCCGGCCAGGGTGGGTTTTTACTTCTGCGGCGATCCGGTGGCGCCTGGGGCGCCCTACTGCCCTGACCATGTGCGGCTGTGCTGGCAGCGTCTGCCCCGCCGGGAGGCCGCGGCATGATCGCGGCGCTCTATGTGCAGCACAACGGCGTCTATGCGGGGCTGCCCGGCGTCGACGTCTGGGACGAGGCCAGGGATGCGCGGACCTATGCCGGACCCTGGCCTGTGGTGGCGCACCCGCCCTGTCAGCGCTGGGGTCGGTTCTGGCATGGGAGCACGGCCAGGCCGCACCAGTATCAGCTCGGCGACGACGGTGGCTGCTTTGCCGCCGCGCTGGCATCGGTGCGGCGCTGGGGCGGCGTGCTGGAGCATCCGGCGCACAGCCATGCGTGGCTGGCGCACGGGCTGCCCTGGCCGCCTGCAACGGGCGGCTGGCAGCAGGACGTCCACGGTGGATGGTGCTGTCACGTCGAGCAGGGCTTCTATGGCCACGCATCGCGCAAATGCTCATGGCTCTATGCCGTCGGCACCGAGCTGCCTCCGCTGCGATGGGGCAGAGGGCCGCAGCGGCTCGACCCGACCATGCTGGCCCGGCACGGCTACGCGAAGGCAAGGCGCATCGGCATCGTCGCGCTGGCTGGCGGCAAGCGTAAGACCGAGATCCGCAACGCCACGCCGATCCAGTTCCGCGATCTGCTGCTGTCGATCGCCGCCACCGCCGCACAGCAGGAGGCGGCATGAGCGCGGCGCTGAAAAGTCGGCGGCCGTTCAAGCTCCGCGCCCCGGTGGTCGCCGAGCATCCGCTGCAGAAGCAGATATGTGACGTGCTGCGGATCGAGGTGGCCCCACCCGGCAAGGTCTCGCCGCATGGCGTGGTCTGGTGGTCGATCGATCACGCGAACTACGCCGGGGAAGTGCCTGGCATCAGGGTCGGGCGCGGGATCGTGGCGGGGATACAGGACACGTTCATCCTGTGGTCGGGCCGCGTCTATCTGGTCGAGATCAAGACAGACACAGGCGAACTGAGCCTAGCGCAGCAGTCGATCATGTCGGCGTGCATCGCCGGCGGCGGGCGCGTTGGCGTGGTCCGCAATGCGCAAGAAACTATAGCTTTCCTGGATGCCTGGGGCATCCCCCGTAAACATCGGATAGCGCTATGAAGCGCGCTGACCTTTCCGGCGTCAGGTGCGGCTCGCTGGTCGCTAAGGCGATCGACGGACGGCGCAATGGCAACATCTATTGGCGTTGCCTTTGCGATTGTGGCGCCTCGACCGCAATCAGAGCGGACCACCTAACCGGCGGAAGGGTCAAGTCGTGCGGTTGCGGCCGTATGAGCGCCGACGGCCAAAGCGAAACAGCTCTTTATGCGATCTGGCGGGCGATTATCCGGCGATGTCGTGATTCCAACGATCGCGCCTATCAATGGTATGGCGCGCGCGGCATCAAGGTGTGTGATCGTTGGCTGGATTTTGCTGTCTTTCGGGCCGATGTGGGCGAGCCGCCGGCCGGAATGTGGCTAGACCGACGTGACAATGAACAGGGCTACACGCCAGAGAATTGTCGCTGGGCTACGCCCAAGCAGCAGGCGAACAATACGCGCGGCAATCGTGTCTTAGAAATCGACGGCGAGCGATTAACGCTAACAGAAGCGGCTGAGCGGTATTCGCTAGAGCCGAACACGCTCAAAGCGAGGCTTGATCGCGGATGGTCGGTTGCCGATGCGATTTCGCATCCGCTGAGAGGAACCCCCGCATGGTGGGGCATCCCGCGCAAGCAACGCATCAGGCGCGCCGCATGACGCGCACCTGCGACCTGTGCCCGGAGCCGGCGGCGGTGTTCCTGCCGGGCGATGCGGGTGAGCGCTGCGACCTGTTCATGCTGCGCCGTGAGGTGAAGCTGCGGGCCTGGTGTCTTTGCTGCTGGCACAAGCGGTTCGGGAGTGCGGCGGCATGAGCAAGGAGCCGACGCTGTATCGCGGCCACATTCACCGGCGCGCGGACGGCACGCTGTCCGGCAGCCTGCAGGACGAATGGGGCTGGACGATCGAGATCACTGGAACGCCGGACCCCGCGCGCCGGGGCTATGCCCTGACCGGGGTGCTGGGCGACCCGCCACCAGGGCTGCGCGTGCCGGCAATCGACGACAACGAATAACACAGGGGGCGAAATGCTGAATGAGGAACAGGCGGCTATCGTCAAAGGTCTGCTGTTGCGCGGTGAAAAACAGCATGACATCGCGGCGTTCTTCGCGGTGAACGGCGGGCGCGTCGCGGAAATCGCCAAGGGCTACAAGCATGCGGAGGTAAAGCCCGCCGCGCGCAAGGACTTGCCGACGCCTGCTGTCGTGATGCAGGGCTATTCGTCGTATGTTGCGTTGCAGGCGCTGCGCATTATCGAACTTGCGGTGCAGTCGGCGATCGCCCGCATTGCCGAGCATGTCACACCGCATTCGGGCAAGCCGTCATGAGCGCGGCAATGGCGGTCAACGAGAGCATTCGCGAGTGGGAAAGCGAAGGGATGGAGTTAGGCGAGCGGGAGCGTTCGGCTAATTCGTTGCTCTGGGACATCGGCGACTGGTGGAACCGTGGCGCACGCTACGGCGACCGGGTGCAGATCGTATCGGCGGAAAGCTGGACCGGGCCGACGCATGGGACGTGTCGTGTTGCCGGGTCGGTTGCCGAGCGTTGGCCAGTGTTATTGCGCAATAACACTCTCGGTTATGAGCATCACCGGCTCACAGCGCCGCTACCCGATGACGTTGCAATCCCGCTGCTCGACTGGTGCGCCGAGACCACGCCGCCACGCTCGACGCAGGATCTCAAGACCCGCCTGAAACAGATCGCGCGCGACGCGAAAGAGGCCGCGCTCGGTGCCCGGCAGGTGGAGGATCTGACCGAAGGGTCGGTGCGGTTTGGGATTATCTATGCCGACCCGCCATGGCGCTTCGAGCCGTGGTCGCGAGAGACCGGCATGGATCGTGCCGCGGACAATCATTACCCGACGCTGACGCTCGACGACATCCGCGACATGAAGGTGCCGGCGGCGGACGATGCGGTGCTGTTCCTCTGGGCCACGGTGCCGATGCTGCCCGAGGCGCTGACTGTCATGGCCGCGTGGGAGTTCACCTATCGCTCGCATTTCATCTGGCACAAGGACCGGGCTGGGACCGGCTACTGGAACCGCAACCAGCATGAGTTGCTGCTGGTGGGCACCCGCGGTGCGATCCCGGCGCCGGCGCCTGGGGATCAGTATGCGTCGGTGATCTCTGCGCCGCTGGCTGAGCACAGCCGTAAGCCGGAGGCCTTCGCCGAGATGATCGAGGAGTTGTTCCCGTCGCTGCCGGGGGTGGAGCTGTTCGCGCGTGGTGCGCGCGTCGGCTGGCATGTCTGGGGCAACGAAGCTGTGGAGATCGCGGCATGACCGACGTTGCACTCGGGGCCGAATCAGCGACAATAAGCAGAAGCCCGCCACGGCTGGAACCATGGCGGGCCTGTATCTTAACCGATCGGCGCTGTCGGGCGCGCGAGTACGGGGCTCTGCTGACCCGTATTTTGCACACCCCTCGGGCCGCGACAAGAGGGCTGTGCCATGAGTGAACTCCCCCCGCCGCTTGTATCGGCTGAATGTGACCTGCGCGGCATGCCATACATGGCGGTCGAATTGGTCCGGCTGCTCGATAGCGACTTCTATGCGCTGTCGACCGGCGACGAGTTCAAGGCCGCCTTCACGCTCTGGGCCAAGGCGTTCATGCAGCTACCCGCGGGTAGCCTGCCGGCCGACGATCGCATCCTCGCGCATCTCTCAGGCGCCGGCGCCAACTGGCCGAATGTAAAGGAAATGGCGCTGCACGGGTGGTTCAAATGCAGCGACGGCAGGCTGTATCATCATACCGTCTCGGAGAAGGTCTTGGACGCCTGGCGGTGCCGCTGCGAGAAGCGCAAGCGCACCGAAGCGGCACGCGCAGCGCGTGCAGAGCAGCGACGGCAACACAACCAAATCTCTGTCACAGACAATGCGACAGAGTCTGTCACAGGCTCCAACAGAACAGAACAGAACGGAAGTAAGAAAGAAAGTAAGGAAGAAAGAACCAACCTACGGTTGGCGCCGGCTGTCGCCGACGCGCCGCCGCCACGCCGAGAGATTTGGGAAATAGGTCCCAAGATTGTTCGGAACCTGACTGGCCGGACTGAGGGCGGGTCCCGGCAGTTGTTGGGACAGATGCTCAAGGCGGCCAACGACGACTGCGCAAAGGTGCTGGAGGTGCTCAAGCGGGCCGAGCGGGACCCCCCAGCCGGTGATGCTGGTGCCTGGCTGCTAGCCGCCTGCCGGTTTCGCAATGGGTTCTTCGCCGTGATCGAGGATGAAGGCCGCAGCGGCTATCGCCAGCCCGAAGCGCCGAACCCGTTTCTGATGCTGCCAGGGGAGCAAGCCCGTGTCGCGCAGTAGCCCGGATACCATCCGCAACTGGCTCAAGGCACTTGGCGCGCTCACTGCCGGCAACCTTCCGGCCAGCGAGGTGAAGGGCAAGCTCGACGCCATGGTGCCAATGCTGGCGATGGAATATCAGGCCGAGGCGTTCACCCCGTTGTCGCTGGCGGCGGTCGCGCGGGAATGCGAGTTCTTCCCGACCTATGCCACGCTGACCAAGCACCTGTCCGCCTGGTGGAAAGAACACCGCCCGCCACCAAGCCAACGCGCGATCGAGACCGAGCGTCAAGGCTATCTCCCGCCCGAACAACGCAAGGCCAAGCAGGAACGCGAAACCCGCGAGGCTCGCGAAAGCTGGCAGAACATCACGGCCGAGGAAGTCAGGCGCAAAATCCGCGCGCTCGACGGCCACCCCATGCGCATCGTCCTGGGCAAGATCCTGCACACCGGCCTCGCCCGCCACGCCGCGCAGCACATCGGCCTGTTGCCGCCCGAGTTCTTCCCCAACGACAACAGTCCCGGCACCGTCGTTCCATTCCCGGAGGTGCCCGCATGACCTTCGAGAGCGACCGCGACAGCTTCGATGCCGAGACCGCCGCCCTCGCCCGCGCCATCTGGCCCGCCATCCGCGACAAAGGCCCAGAGCTGACCATCGCTGGCCTGGTCGGCTGCATCTGCTCCGTGCTGGCCCGCAACTGCACCGACGACCAGCGCACCCAGTTCGGGGCGATCGCCATCGCCATGATCGTCCACGCCGTCGATGAGCCGCATACCATGAAGGTCCACGGCCATGCTTGAACAGCCACACGACCACGCCGAACGCCTGGCGAAAATGTGGGCGATTGCCTCCGACGCTGGCTACGACCACGCGATCGGTGCTTTGCGCACCGCAGCGCAGATCCCTGGATTCCGCCGCGAAAGGCCCAGCTTTCTGCAAGCAGCGAAACTGCTGGAGGATCTCATGGCCGCGCGCCGCAACGACGACTTGCTGATAAACGAAACGACAGCGCGCAATGCGTTTTTCGATGTCGCGGTCGGCCAGGAACCCAACGGACATGCTTGACCGGGATAGCGACCGGCTCCGCTTGACGGAAGCCGCCATCGCCATCGCCAGAGCCTGCCGCGAACACCGGCTCGACCCCGACGACACCATCCACGCCTGCATCGGCGTCATCTGCCTCATGCTGAGCACAACCACCGAGCCCGAACTGCGCGAGCTGTTCGCCAGACGCTGCCTCCGCCTGATCGCCGAGACCGCCGACATGGCGGTCAGCTTCGACCCCGAGGACGACGAGGAGGGCGACAGCCATGCTTGACCTCACAACCGACAGGGGTGTAGTGGCAGAAACACCACAACCCGTGGAGCGCGGCGCCGAACAGGTCGCGTGCGGACGCCGTCCAGAAGAACAGGGTTATCGCGATAGCGGAATAGTCGGCCGCAGGCTCGGAGCCAGCCGGCCGCAGCCAGACCTCGGTCCCCAATGGTTCGTCGTCGCCTGCTGGCCGAAGGCCGAACGCTGGGCCGCCAGCAACCTCAGCCGCACCGGCTACGAAATCTACCTCCCGCTGCACACCGTCCGGATCCGCGACAACGGAATCCGCTCGCTCTGGCACCAGGTCGAGCGCCCGCTGTTCAGCGGCTACCTGTTCACCCGCTTCGATGCCCTCCGCGACCCCTGGACCCCAATCTGCCGCACCGAAGGCGTCCAGAAGCTGCTCATGAGCGGACCAAGACCCGGCATCGTGGCCGATAGCCTCATAGCAGCCCTCAGAGCCACGGAGACGGCGCGCAGGAGTTTTCCGGTAGTCGGACCCGTTTTCGCCCCTGGAGCCGCTGTGCGCGTCTGTGAGGGCGCGCTAGAGGGGCATGAAGCGGTGGTCATCACCACGCACCATGACAGAGCCCACATCGCCGTCATGCTGTTCGGAGCCGTCCGTAACGTAAACGTCAGCCTGACTGCACTATCGGTGCGCGAATGATGAAGCGCCCTGACGAGTGGCCCGGAGGCTGGACGCAAGCCCACGCCGACGGTGCGTTCAACGAGCGGCTGAATATCAGCGAGGCCCAACTGCGCAACAGGCTGGGCGATGCCATTGTCGATGGGCTGATCGAGCGGTTTCTGGCGGCAAAGAAGGCCAACCCTGAGTTGGCCGAGGCGCTTTACATCCAGCCCGACCCATTTCGCTGGCTCGCAGAGGACTGGGCGCCGAAGCAACAGCAGCACTGAAGGCCAAGAACCCGCCGGGGTGAGGCCAGAGGCGGCGCCCTGCTCACCCCCGTCTGGTCGCAGGGTGACTGCCGCCCAGCTCGATATGCGAAACGCGCATAGCCACGAGTCGTAACGAACGGCGCATTTTCCCCTCGATGAAAACAACCGAAACGATCTAATGACCATCCGCGTCATTCACGGCGATTGCCGCACCATCCTGCCGACGCTCGACGCAGGCTCGGTGCAGTGCTGCGTCACCAGCCCGCCGTATTTCGGCCTACGCGACTACGGAACGGCGCAGTGGGATGGCGGCGATGCGGGCTGCGATCATGTGGTAGGCATCAATGCTGACCGCACGCAGCGTGATGCAAAGAACGCAATTCGCGACGATGCTACAGGGGCTTACGCACACCCAAGCGGCTGGAGGGGTGGCGGCCGCGCGATGGATTTGCGGCAATGCAAGTGCGGCGCTGTTCGCGTTGATGCGCAGATCGGGCTGGAGCCGACGGTCGGCGCCTACATTGCCGAGCTGGTCGCGGTGTTCCGCGAGGTGCGCCGCGTGCTCCGCGACGATGGCTGCGTTTTTCTTAATCTTGGGGACTCTTACGCCGGTTCTCAGCGTGCAGGCGCTTATGGCACAGGCGGCAAAGCACCTGAAGGTTCGACAGGTGATGGTTGTCTTTGCGGAAGTCTATGTGATGCGTGTCGCGTGGCTTATCGGATTGGCAGATTTCGCAGCGGTAACCCGCGCGTTCCCATGCCTGTTCCTTCCAACGCTTCGTCCATCCCCGAGCATATGGCAGCACCGCTCGGCCATCTTCCCAGGTCGGGCTTAGTTCACCCGGTCGGCCGCAACGCAGCCGCCACTCGCGATCCTGCGCCATCTGTAAGCCGCGTTGGCGCGCTGCTTCCCGTCGATCAGGGGTCCAAGCCTGACGAATACGATCCGCAACCTCGGGCTGAGTGCTCGCAGACTTCCAAGAATGGCGAATGCCTGTTGTGCGGATGCTCATTGCCAGCCGCTGCTCATGTGTCCGCTGATAGCTCGGCTTCCCTGTGCGAACCGCACTTATCTTTGCTCGATACTTTGGATCAGAGCGGGAGCAGGCGCGACACATCGGCGACTGACGGTGCATCGGATTACCGCACTTCGGGCATGGTTTGTGGTTGCTGCTCATACCCAGGTTATACCACAGCATACCATCACGTTGCAACATCGAAACCCAAAGACCTGCTGATGATGCCCGCGCGTGTGGCGCTGGCGTTGCAGGCAGATGGCTGGTGGCTGCGCAGCGACATCATCTGGGCCAAGCCGAACCCGATGCCCGAGAGCGTCACCGACCGCCCGACATCGGCCCATGAGCACGTGTTCCTGCTGACCAAGCAGCCGCGATATTTCTGGGATGCGGAGGCGGTGCGGGAGGAGGCGGAATACGGCTATTCACCAACCCCGCAGATGTTCAACGGAGTTGGTGACTTAACTCGTGCGCCGACACGAAAGCATGGCGGTGTGCAACAAGGAAGCGGCGGGACACGCAACATGCGGAACGTGTGGACGATAGCTACACACCCGTATATACACGCGCACTTCGCCACGTTCCCGCCTGAACTCGCCGAGCGGTGCATCAAGGCGGGCACGTCCGAGCGCGGCTGCTGCGCCGCCTGCGGCGCGCCGTGGGGGCGGGTGACGGCTAAGGGCGAGCCAGTGCAACAGCACTGGGCCCCAGGAACGCAGCAGAAGATTGACATTGCCCAAGGGCGGCATGGCGCCACGTCGGTAATGAATACCGGATTTGTGGCGCCGAACGTCACCACCGGCTGGTCGTCATCCTGCCGCTGCGATGCCGAGACGCAGCCGTGCACCGTGCTCGACCCGTTCGGTGGCGCTGGCACCACGGGCCTCGTGGCTGACCGGCTAGGCCGCCACGCAACGCTGATCGAGCTGTCGCCGAGCTATACGAGCATGGCCAGCGCGCGCATCACCGACGATTGCCCGCTGTTCGCCGAGGTGGCGGACTGAGCGTGAGGTGGCGACCGCATACAGGCTACCCGACTGCCGACAGGCAGCTTTCTGCCCGCGCCACCAAACAGCTAGGCCGCCAGTGTTATGTCGTCCCGTGCTACGACCCAGATAATAACGAGGCGGCGTTTATGATCGCAGACGGCGTCCATCGCTGCGTTTATGTAAGCACCATCGCCGAGTTGCCGGCCGGTGTTGCCGAACTCGCCTCCAGCCTCAACGACAACATCGAGCCGCACCCGTGGGACCTGGCGGTGCCCGAGCCATCCATGTTGGATCGAATACTGGCAATTCGCCCACGGCGAGCAGACTGAGCGTGATAAGCCAAATTACTACGCGCACATGAGCCGACAGCAATACAAGCCGACCGATGCGCAGCGCCGCGAGGTGCTCACCATGACCGGCTTCGGCATCCGTCAGAGCGACATCTGCAAGGCGCTGCACATCGACCTCAAGACGCTGCGCAAGCACTTCCGACGCGAACTCGATACCGGCGCCGTCGAGGCCAACGTGCGGATCGCCCAGAGCCTCTACGCGATGGCCACGCGCGAGAAGAACGTCGCGGCGGCGATCTGGTGGACCAAAGCGCGGATGGGCTGGAAAGAGGCGCGCGATCCGGTCGAGGTCGCGCATGGCGGCGCCGTCGACTTCCGCTGGGCCGATGCCCTCGCCACCCCGCAGCAGCCCGGACTGCTGACAATCGACGCTGAAGACGAGGACGAGTAATGCCGGCCCGCAAGCAGATCGTTCTGCCGTTCGCACCGCGGCCGTGGCAGGCGCCGCTGATCGATGACAAGGCCCCGCGCATCGTCGCCGTGGTGCATCGCCGCGCCGGCAAGAGCACCGGCCTGATGTGGCGTGGCTTCAAGCGTGCGCTGACCGAAAAGAAGCCGCTGCCGCGTGTCGTTCACCTGCTCCCGTTCAACGTCATGTGGAAACGCACCGGCCTCTGGGATCAGGTCGCGCGTGCCGCTGACGCAATCCCTGGCGCCGAGGCCATGCGCTCGGAACTGGTGGTCAAGTTCCCCAACGGGGGCGTGTATCAATGCGGCGGGGCTGACAATCCCGACGCCTGGCGCGGTGGCTACGCCGACGAGGTGATCGCCGACGAGTTCGACGACATGCCGCCGGCGCTGGTGCCGCTGGTCATCGAGCCGATGCTGGCCGACCGTGCCGGCGTGCTGGTGCGCAGCGGCACGCCCAAGGGCCGTGGGATCCTGCAGGCGGCCTACGACCGGGCACGCACCACGCCTGGCTACAACTCATACCTGCTCGACTATACGAAAACCGGCGCGCTGTCGTCCGAGGCGATCGAGACGCTGCGCCGGGAGATGACAGAGGAGGAGTTCGCCCAGGAACTCGAATGCAGTTTCGAGGCGCCGAACAGCGGCAGCTACTATGGCAGGCTGATGAATGCAGCCGAGGCGGCGGGTCGCATTACGCATGTGCCATACGATCCGCGTTTGCCGGTCTGGACCAGTTGGGACCTCGGCATCGACGACAGCACTGCGATCTGGTGCCTGCAGATCACCGGGACCGGCGAGTGGCGGCTGATCGACTACATCGAGGACAGCGGCGCGGGGTTGGATCACTACGTCGAGCTGCTGCGGGAACGTGGGTATCGCTATCACATGCACATCCTGCCGCATGACGCCGAGGTGCGCGATTTGGGCTCGGGGCGGTCGCGGAGAGAAACGCTGCACAGCATGGGGCTGATGCCGTCGCGCGTGCTGAGCGCGGCCTCGGTGGCTGATGGCATCAACGCGGTGCGGATGATCCTGCCGTCATGCTGGTTCGATGCGGAGAAGTGCGCGCTCGGTATTCGCGCGTTGCGGCATTACCGGCGCGAGTGGAACGAGGCGGCGCAGACGTGGCGGGCACAGCCGGTGCATGACCATGCCAGCCATGGAGCAGACTCAATGCGCTACCTCGCCATCGGTGTGCACGCCGGGGCGCGGCAGCCGGAGGATAAGCCGGCGCCGGTGCTCGACACCTGGAAGGTGGCCGGCGAGCGTGCCAACCGTTCGAGTGTTGAAGCCTGGCGGGTCGCATGAGGCGTCGCCGACGCAGGCCGGAGATCCAGTTGCCTCCTGTCGCGAAGGTGCGGCTGACGGCGGCGTATCGGCGCGACATCGCGCGAGCACGAGCCTCGATGCAGGCGTTCGACACCATGCCCGAGGATTGGCGGCGGTTCTGTGCCGACTATGCGCGGACGGCACGCGGCAGCTCGCTCGCCGAGGTGCTGGATGTGGCGGGCGGCAACGTGGACGTGGCGAAGAATTTGCTGCGCTCGCTGCTGCCTGAGCGCGCGCAATAAGTCTGATTATCACGCGCAGTTCCTGCGCTGAGAAACATACCCATGAGCGGAACAGCACTTACTGTCGTTGACGAGCGCGGCCCCGATCAGCCGCCGGCCGTCGCTGACCTCACCGGCAGCGATCCGGCGGACTATCCGCGCAACCTCGATGACCTGCAGAAGCGCCTCGTGCGCTGGTTCGAGGAGTCGGAACTCGCGCGGCAGGACGAGATGACCATGGCCGAGCGCGACCGCGAGTATTACGACCATACCCAATGGACCAGCGAGGAAGTGAAGGAGCTGAAGAAGCGCGGCCAGCCGCAGATCGTCATCAACAAAATCCACGACAAAGTCTCGTTGCTGTGCGGAATGGAGCGCAAGGCGCGCACCGACCCCAAGGCATTCGCCCGCACGCCGGCTGAGGAAGACAGAGCCGACGCCGCGACGCAGGCGCTGCGCTACATCGCCGACGACAACAACTTTTCCGTCGTGCGCAGCGCGGTGTTCGAGAACATGCTGATCGAGGGCTTTGGTGGCGCTGAGCTGAACCTGGAGGACGACGGCCAGGGCGGGGCCAACATCACCATTACGCACGTTCCGTGGGATCGCATCTGGTATGACCCGCACAGCCGGACGCCCGATTTCGAGGATGCGCGCTACAAGGGCCTGGTTATCTGGATGGATCAGGAACAGTTGGAGGCGATGTATCCCGATGCCGCGGACGTGGTTGAAACCAGCTTCTCCACCGTGGATTTTAATTATGGCGACCGGCCAGAGGACATTGTCTGGACCGACAACAACCGGCGGCGGGTGCGGGTTGTCCAGTGCCACTGGGCCGAGCCGGGCGGCGAGTGGTGGCGCGCGACGTTCACCAAGCAGGGGCTGCTGGCCGATCCGGAGCGTTCGCCGTTCAAGGACCGCAAGGGCCGCTCGTGCTGCGGGCTGATCCTGCAAAGCGCCTACATCAATCGCGATAATCAGCGCTATGGCATGGTGCGCGGGCTGATTTCACTGCAGGACGAGATCAACAAACGTCGCAGCAAGGCGTTGCATCTGCTGAGCGTGCGCCAGGTTGTGGCCGAGCAGGGCGCGGTGACCGACGTGGACAAGGCACGGCGCGAGGTCGCCAAGCCGGACGGCTACATCGAGGTCATGCCGGGGTTAAGGTTCGAGATTGAGTCTGGCGCTGACCTGGCAACCGGGCAGTTTCAGCTGCTGCAGCATGCGACGGCGGAAATGCAGTTGTCGGGGCCGAACGCGGCGATGTCGGGCACCGACCCGCGCGAGATGAGCGGTCGGGCGATCCTCGCACAGCAGGCCGGCGGGGCGGCGCAGAACGAGCCGCTGGCCGACAGCCTGCGAATGTGGTCGCGCCGCATTTACGAAAGCTGCTGGATGGCGGCGCGCGAGTTCTGGACCGGCGGCAAATGGGTGCGGGTGACCGATGACCTGAACGAGACACGCTGGGTCGGCATCAATCGCCAGGTGCGGGTGATGGACCGGCTGGCGGACATGCCCGAGCAGCGGCGCGCGATGATTATGCAACAGATGCAGCTGGTTCCGGGCGATCCGCGGCTGCAGCAGGTGCTGGGCATCGAGAACGACATCACGGATCTGGACGTCGACATCACCATCCAGGAAGGCATCGACATCCCAAGCCTGCAGGCCGAGCAGTTCCAGACGCTGGTGCAGCTGGCTGGCATGCAGCCGGGGCTGATCCCGCCCGATGTGCTGATTGCCGCCTCGGGGCTGAAGGACAAGGACATGCTGCTGGAGCGCATGAAGGCGCATCAGCAGCAACAGGGGCAGGCGCAGCAGAAGGCCGGGGCGATGGCCGAGGCGCACGCCACCGCCGATATCCAATCGAAGCAGGCCAAGGCGGCGGCCGACTTCGCGCTGGCGCAGGAGCGCAAGGTCAACAGCGCCAAGGGTGTGCATGACATGCACGCGGAGTTCAGCGCCCCGCCCTATGGCCAGCCGTTCGTGGCACCGCCGGACAACGCACCAGGCACACTGCCGCAGCGGCAGGATCCGATGCAGAACGCCCTGACGCCCGATCTGGCTGTGGCGCATCACCTGGCCGAGCTCCGCGGCAAGCACGCCACGGCGGGCGCCAGCGAGGCGCAGGCGGCGGCGCACCGGGCGGCGGTCGTGCAGCGGCTGGCGCAGGCACAGGCGACGCTACAGCCTCCACCGCGCCCACAGGGGCCGGCACAGCGCTGAAAAAGGCAATCTTTTCAGACTTCCACGACTTCCACGACTTTCCACGGAACCTGCAGCATGGTGAACGAACAACTGGAGTCCTTCCTGGCGGAAGCGGCTGTCGAGCCCGCGCCCGCGCCAACCCCTGCGGCGCCGGAACCGCCAAAAGAGGCGCCTGAAGACGCACCTAATAAGGAGGCGCCAAAGGCGGCGCCAGAGACTGACACAGACGATGTCGACGCTGCCGACCGGGTCGAGCAGAACGGCAAGAGTTATATTCCGCAGCCGGTGCTCGAACGCGAGCGCCAGCGCCGCCAGGACTGGAAAGAGCGGGCGCTGCGCCACGAGGAGCGCGCTGCGGCACTTGAGCGGCAGCTTGAGGAGGCCAAGCGCGCGGCGCAGGCACCGCCACCGCAGCAGCAATACATCCCGCCGCCGCCGCCGATTGATCCCAACGTCGATCTGCACGGCTACCTGCAGCAGCAGGAATACCGGCGCCAGCAGGAACTCATCAACGAGCGGCTGAACAACAGCGAGATGTTCCTGCGCGAGAAGATCGGCGAGGACAAAGTCACTGAATACGTCGGCGAGTTCCGCCAACTCGCGCAGGCCGATCCGACGCTCATGGGCAAGCTGTATTCGCAGCCACATCCCTATGCCTGGATGCAGCGCGAGGTCGACCGCCAGCGGATGCTGCGCGACGTTGGCGACGATCCCACGGCCTACCGCGCGAAGATCGAGGCAGAGGCACGCGAGAAGTGGGAGGCCGAGGCCGCGGCGCAGCAGCTACAACGCGCGCCATCGCCAGCCATCTCGACGCAGCCATCGCTGGCCACCGCACGCAGCGTGGCCGGACGAACGGCCAGCAACTGGACCGGCGAGCCAAGCGACGAGGACGTCCTCGCGCCAATCCAGAACCGGCGTAACACGACAAACGGACGTCGTATTCGTTTCTGACGTGACGTGCCTGACCCGTAGCCGGGGTTAATCGGGCGGTTCGACCGGTCCAGGGTCGTTGAATCTGGGCTAACCGTCGCCGGGTGAGCTGATCGGGTGTTTCGACCGTAGCCGGGTCGTTGAAGCGGGCGGTTCGACCTCTGAGTCCGGGTCGTTGAAGCGGGCCGCAACCCAATGCGGAACCCCAACCCATGGCTGACATGAATATCACCCCGGCAAGACCGGGACTAACGCCGACTATATGGAGCAGTGACTTCTACACGGAGTATTTGCGCGAGAATCAGTTCTCGCCCTACTTCGGCAATACTATGGATGCGATGATCCAGCTTCGCACGGATCTGCAAAGCAAGAACGGCGACAGCGTCGTGTTTGCCTCCGTGCGGAACCTGGTCGGCGCCGGCGTGACCGGCAATACCATCCTGGAGGGCAACGAGGAGGTCCTCAACGCCCGATCGCTGAAGGTGCCTGTCGGTGTCATCCGGCACGGCGTCGCGGTCAGCGACTGGGACGCGCAGAAGTCGATCATTGACCTCCTGCAGGCCGCCCGCCCGGCGCTGAAAAACTGGGCCTCCAACAAGTTGCGAGCCGACATTATCGTGTCGCTCGGTGCGATCACCGCCGATGGCGACGTGCAGATCAGCTATGGTTCGGCCTCTGCCGCGCAGCGCAACACGTGGCTGGTGAACAACTCCGACCGCGTGCTGTTCGGGGCCAGCAAATCCAACAATACCGGCGTCTATGCGACGAGCCTCACCAACATCGACAACACCGCCGACAAGATGACCGCGGCGCAGATTACCCTGGCCAAGCGGCTGGCGCGCACCGCCAACCCCAAGATCCGGCCAATCAGGGTGAGCGGCGATGAAGAATGGTTCGTGATGTTCGTGCCATCCCTGGTGTTCAGAGACCTGATGCTGGACCCGACTATCGTCAATGCGCTGCAATATGCCTGGAACCGCGGCGCCGATAACCCGCTGTTCACGGCCGGGGACATTATCTATGACGGAATTATCATAAGAGAAATCCCGGAACTTCCAACAGTTCCAGATGTGGGTGCCGGCGGCACGGTGGATGCCGGCGCCTCGTATCTCTGCGGCGCGCAGGCCATCGGCATTGCATGGGCACAGCGCACCACCGCGATCAGCAACGACCGCGATTACAACTTCATGCGCGGGGTGGGCGTTATGGAAATCCGCGGCGTGGCGAAGATGCGCTTTGGCGTTGATCCCACGGTGGACCAGACCAAGCCGGTAGATGCCGGCGTTTTCACGATTTGGTCGGCTGCGGAACCAGACGCGTAGGAGCAATGAAGCATGGCACAGCAACCACACAACGGAGACCACCCGCGGCAGGAGCAGCAGCGGCGGGACGACGACCGACCTGGGGCGAGCGCGGCGGCGCGGACGCCACAGCAGGACCACACGCCGCGGCAGGAAGAGCAGGCGGCGCGGGAACGGCGTGAGCAGGCCGCCCCCAAGGCTCGGGCGGCGGCGCCTGACCCCAGGGCCGAGGCGCAGCAGAAAGAGGCGATGGCGGCGTCCAGCATCGGCGCGCAGATCATTCTCGACTACAACGAGGACGGCTCGATCGGCGCGCGTGGCGGTGCTGGTGGCAGCATCGTGGAGAACACCATGGCGCGCGACGCGCACCTGGTGGCGATGGGGCTTGATCCGGTGGCACCGAGCGGGCCACCGCCGTCACCCGCGGCACTGAAGGCACGGCGCGAACGTGAGGAGCGGGCGGCGAAGGAGGCCGCCGATCCGCAATACATGCCGGCGCCTGACGGCAAGGCGACGCGCATGTCCTCGCTCGCGGCGGGAATCAACGCTGGCGATCTGCCGCCACCGACGGAGCCCGAGGTGCCACCACCCGCCTCAGCGCGGGCGTAGCGCAATGCCGGGGCGGCTTAATCAGCTCATGCCGCAAGCCGTCCCGACGCAGCTTACGCCGGTCGGGGAGGCGCTGTTCCAGCAGCAGGCGCAGTCCCGCATGGGCGATACGCAGGATTATGATCTGCGTGGAGCGTGGTCGCAGCAAGGCGGCGGCGGTCTGGGCAACGCGCATCTTACCGATTTATGGAAACTGCCGAACCATCCGACGTTCAGCACTGGTAGCCGCTATTCGACGGCGGAAACGCCGGGTGGCGTGTGGTCGCAAACACCAGATGGCCGCTGGATGTTCTGGCCGAGCCAGACGAACTACGACCAGTTCGGTCGCGGCAGGCTCGAGGACTATTTCAGCCGCGTCGAACCCAACAGCCTGCTTATGCCGAGGATCCCATGACCGTCACCGTCTCCATCATCGCGGAGCGTGCGCTGCGTCGCCTCGGTGTGGCGGTGGTGCCGGTCGATGCCCGTCCGGCGCTGAACACACGAACGGCGCCGGCGGACATCGCAACCGCCGCCCTGATCGAACTCGGCGTTATCGCCATCGACGCGGCGCCGCAGTCGCAGGCATCGATCGTGCCACTGGACACGATCGCCACCATCGCTCTGACCAAGCTGGGCGTGATTGCTGCTGACGAAGGTGTGGCGCCGTCCGATATGACACTGGCGCGGGGCGCCGTGGACGCGGTGCATAGTGCGCTCGTGGCATCCGGCACCGTCAAGTGGACGAGTGCGCAGATCACCACCGCGGTGTCCGAGGAATACGCCGGGCTGACGGCATTTCACCTGGCGTCCAGCTTCGGCAAGCAATCTGATCCCGCCCTCGTGCCGGTGCTGGAGGCCCGCATCGCGACGGTCTCCAGGGTGGCGCACGCCCATGCGCTTGCCCTGACCAAGCTGGCACAGGTGCAAGCTTCACTCGTATCGCAGGCGCTGGTGACGTGGGATAACCTCGGCGTTCCTACCGCCGTTGCGGAGGAATACACGCGGCTGACCGCGATGTCGCTTGCTTCCAGCTTCGGCAAGCAGGTCGATCCGAAGCTGGTGCTGGTGTTGGAAGACCGGGTCCGGCGCATGGCGCAGGTTCTGGCTGCGCCCGGCTCGGCGAACGATGCGGTGCAGGCGGTGCATGACGACCTGGTGGCGCAAGGGTTGGCGCGCTGGTCCGTTTTCGACATCCCGGCAGCGGTCGAACTTCCGTATGAACTGCTGGCGGCGAACCGTCTGGCACCGCTGTTCGACAAGCAGGCCATCCCGCACGACGAGGTGCTGGCAATCCGGTCGCTGGCGAAGCTCGTGGCGCTCGGTGCGGTCCAGGAGCCGATCCGAGCGGAGTATTTCTGATGGCCCCGGCTGACGGGTTGAGCTTTGGCGGGACTACGCCGACGACGCGTGACGATGGGCTGGACTTTGGCGGCTATCCGCAGCCGCCTGATGTGCCGGTTGATCCCACGGGCGAGAACTGGCGCGGTCCTCCAGGTCCGGCGGGGCCGACTGGACCGCCCGGGCCGACTGGACCGGCTGGACCGACTGGCGCAAATGGACCGGCTGGCGCAACTGGACCGGCTGGACCGCCCGGCGCAACTGGACCAGCCAGCACGGTGCCGGGGCCACCCGGTCCAAAAGGTGATACCGGCGATGTTGGTCCCGCCGGCGCGACCTACACGCTACCCACGGCGTCCACGACGGTTCTGGGCGGCGTGAAGGTCGACGGCAGCACCATCTCGATTAGCGGCGGAGTAATATCGTCCTCGGCAGTCGGCGGCGCCACAGTCGGCGATACGCCACCCACGCTGGCCAACGGTGCCCTATGGTTCGACGCGGCGAGCACGCAGCTCTATGTCGGATATAACGACGGCAACTCGCTGCAATGGGTGATCGCGACCAACGCTGGCAGCTCGCCGATCAGTTACAGCCAGCTGCCACCCGCCGTAGCCCAGGTGCCGATTTCCTTCCCGTTCAGCGGCAAGCCCGCCGCATCCGCCGTCGTCAATGTGCCGATGGCAATGTCTCTTGTGGTTCCAGCATCTTTATCGGGCACAACGGCTTACGATACGACAAAGGCAACTGCTTCTGCCGTTTTCACTGTTAACCGCATTACCGGTGGCACAACGATCACAGCGATCGGCACGGCGACGATCACCAATTCAAGCAATACATCGGTGACCCTGGCTGGTAGCGGAGCCACGCTTGCTGTTGGAGACGTTTTGCAAGTCGTCGCGCCCAGCGCTCAGGACGCCACATTAGCAGATGTATCCCTAACGATATTGACAAACCGGGTTTAAGGGACGTGCTTCCAGACTTTTCTGTTGATGATGTCTCTAACGTGCTCGTGGTGGATCATAAAGCAGGCGCCTGATGACGACGCTCAATTCCGCCGACAAGAGCGCCAACATCACGCTCACCAACGGCGACCTCACCGCAACCTGGAACGGTGCCGCCGGCAGCGTGCGATCCAACCCCTCGAAGTCCTCGGGTAAGCTCTATTTCGAGGCGACGCATAACGCGGTCAGGGTCGTGGCCGGCGTGGGGTTGGCAAACGCGGCTTATGTGATCACGGGTTTCGCCAACACCGCGAATACGATTTACGCCCGCTTCGACAGCGTCTCCATTCAAGGGAACGGCACTAACCTAGGCTCCAGCAACAACTTCCCAGCGGCTGGGCAGATCGCGAGTTTCGCTGTCGATCTGACTGGCGCGCTTTGGTGGAGCCGCGTCCAGGGAGGCAATTGGAACAACAACGCGGCCAACAATCCCGCAACAGGCGTCGGCGGGATTTCGTTCTCTTATCTGACAGGACCATTCTTTGTGTTCGCGGGTGGGGCTGCCGGCACGACAGGTGAGCAATCAACGCTGAATTTCGGTGGCAGCGGATTTGTGTATGCGGTCCCTGCCGGCTTCCAGGCGTGGGACGCGGCGTCAGCGCAGGCCCGTGTGATGGTGCTCGCATGAGCGGAGGACACGCCCTTGCCGTTTGATTTCCCGAACAGCCCGACGAACGGCCAGACCGCCACGAACGGCGGCATCGTATATGCCTATGACGGCACTAAGTGGGTGCGCGCCACCGGCAGCGGGACCGGCGTCACCTCGTGGAACACGCGCACTGGCGCGGTAACGCTGACCTCGGGCGATGTCACCGCAGCAGGCGGCGCGCCGCTCGCCTCGCCCGTCTTCACTGGCAATCCGACCGCGCCAACGCCGATTGCTGGCGACGCTGATACTTCGATCGCCACCACGGCGTTCGTGCAGGCCGCGCAGCCGCCGAGCGTGGGCAAGAACCTGCTGCACAACTCGATGTTCAACGTCGCGCAGCGTGGTGCAGGGCCGTTCACGGCGAACGGTGCATACACGCTGGACCGCTGGCAGACACAATCAACGCTGGATGCTGTTTCCTTCTCAGCCGTCGCGATGACGGACGCGGACCGCACAGCGGTGGGGGATGAGTCGGCAGCGACTTGTCTGCAAAACGTATTCACCGGCAATGCAGGTGCTTCCGCATTCAATGAGATAATCCAATCCATCGAAGGTTCGCGTCGCCTGTCCGGCAAGACGATAACCCTCAGTTTCTGGGCGATTGCCGGGGCCGCGCTCAAGCTCGGCATCAACGGCTATCAGTATTACGGAGCCGGCGGCGGGACAGCGGCAAGCTGGGCTGCTACAGGAACAGCAGTTCAGTTGAGCACGACATGGACCCGCTATAGCGCCACGTTCAACGTGCCAAGCAGTGCAGGCAAGACGCTGGGGACGGCAGGAACCGACACCTCGGTGTTGCAAATATTCTATTCGGCCGGCGCTACCAATGGTCCGAGCGCGGGCAACATCGGCGTGCAATCCGGTGTCGTGAAGATATGGGGCGTGCAACTGGAAATCGGCTCCGTCGCGACGCCGCTCGAAAAGCCGGACCCGCTGATGCAGTTGCAGCAGTGCCAACGGTTTTACTGCATTGGGCAGGTGCTCATGGGATCCAGCAACCAAAGTGCTGGAGGCGGGCTTCTCGTATCACAACAGCTACCTGTCACCATGCGTGCGACGCCGACTGTCACCCCGACAGCTTCCGGTGGTCAGGCTAATATCAGCGGTCTGGCGGCTGGCGCATATAACGGCCTCAGTATTTATTTCAGCGGCAATGCAACTGTCGCTGGCGCTGCGATCCTGGGTGCCACATTCACTGCCAGTGCTGATCTCTGAGATAGCCAGTGGAGCGCAGGATCTAGCCATGCAGCAGACTATCACCCTGCCCTATCTGCGAACCACGCCAATCCACGTTCCGCGGCGCGACCTCGTGCTGTCTGCGTCCGACAGCCTGCTGTTGAGCGTCGCCGTCGTCGAGAACGACCGTCCGTCAGCCCAGGCACTTATCCTGAGCACCGACGAGGACGGCCCGGCGATGCAACTGGTGCTTTGGAACGAAACCCCATACGCGGATGTCTGCTGCGACTATCAACGGCCGGGCTCGGCCGCCGGGACGGTCCTGCAGTCGATTCCCGGCACGCCAGGCAGCGCCGCCGGGTCCTGGGACTTTTACCTGCCCACCGGGACGCTCGCCAATTTCCCGCGGCGCATCGGGTGGACGATCCTGCTGCTGTGGAATGACGGCGAGAAGTCCGAGGTGCTGAGCCAGGGCATCGTGAGTGTCCTGCGCCCGTTCCTGCGGGGCACTCCGCTCTCCGCAATACCACCAGACCCTTCGCCGCCGATCATACCACCGGGGGCGGGTGACGATCTGTGGCTGCTGACCGATGACATGAGGCCGATCCTGGCCTCCGACACCTTGCTGCAACTGAGGACTTCATAATGTCCGGAACCATCCGCGTCATTGATCTGCCAGACCTTGGCGCCGTCACCGATGCGTCCTCGATCGTGGCGGACAAAACCGCCAGCACGGGTCGGTTCTCGGCACTCGCACTCAAGAACTATTGCTATGTCGCGAGCCTGCCGGAGGCACCGTCCAACAACACGCCATACGGCAGGATGAACGGCGCGTGGACGCCGGTGCCGCCGGATGCGCCGTCGAACGGCCAGTCCTACGGGAGATTAAACGCCTCCTGGTCGGCGGTGCTGCCGGAGGCGCCGCTTACCGGCTCGGTGTATGGTCGGCAGAATGCAGCCTATACGCCTGTCCTGCCGATGACTGGCGGTTCGATTACCGGCAATCTCGGTGTAAGCGGCACAATCACCGGCGGGGCCGTTTACAGCAATCAGTATTCCCTGTCGTCGGCGACCGGCTTCGAGTGGACGTTCTGGATCACCGGCGGCAGCGGAGAGCACATTCAGCAGCATCGCGTCGGCTGGATTGACCTGTGGGACCCCGCCTCGGGTTCGCGGCAATGGAACGCCCCTGGCACGACATTGATGAATCTGGACGCCGCCGGCAACCTGAGCGTGCTCGGCACCGTCTCGACGGCTCATAACATCATCACCTCGGCCAGCATGATTGCGACGCAGTTCTGGAGCGGCACGCCCGACCAGTTCGGCTTCTCCGCAGGCACTCCAGGAACCCGGATCTTCCAGTTCAGTCCAGGTTGTTCGCTGGAGTTCGTGATTTCCAACGCGACGCTGAACTGGAAGGTGAGCGACCTCCCTCTGTGGGTCATGCGCACGACGGATAATCTGTGCTTCAATCAGCGGTCGAGTGTCGGCGGCAACGGTGCCTATCTCAACATCTCCGACCGCCGCGCGAAAACCAACGTGTCGCCATCCGACAAAGGGCTCGCCGAGGTGCTGCAGCTCCAGCCGGTGACGTTCGATCGGGATAATCCAGCGACGCCACCAGGTGCCCCGATGGAGATCGGGTTCATTGCCCAGGACGTGCAGGCGGTCGTGCCCGAGGCGGTGTGGGGCGCCGGCATTCCGCTGCAGGACGGCACCGGCGGACTGGACACGGCCGAGCCGACGCTGGCGTTGTCGAGCGAGACCATCACCGCGCTTAATGTCAATGCCATCAAGGAACTCAATGCGCTGATCGCGGCGCTGACCGATCGCATCGCCGTGCTTGAGGGCGCCGCCGCCTGATGTCGGACGCGCCCAACTCCGGCGAGCGACCCAAAACCGGGATGCGGCGTATCCCGTTTCCGCTGGAAAGCTATGAGCACCCGTCCCCGCCATTGTCGACCAGGCGGCTGGTGAATTTGATGGCTGAGCAGGAACCGTCCGACGCGCGCACCGCGGCCGCGCTGGTGCCGACGCCTGGCCTGTCGGTTTACAAGACAGTCGGGACCGGGCCGGTGCGCGCGATCAACAGCGATCTGCCCGGCATCGTCTATTTCGCGTCCGGCGACCACTTCTATCGGATGTTCTACTCGACTGGCGTGGTCACCGATCTCGGCTATATCGGGACGCCGGCGATGGACACGGCCGGGCACGACACGCTGATTACCACGATCGCCGTTGGTCCCACCGCGGCGGTCGTGTGTGTGCCACCGAACGCCTACACCTGTTCCCACGAGGGGCCGATCAATCAGATCGGCGGCGATTACCCTGGCGCCTATTCGGTGGCCTATCTGGACGGGTATTTCGTATTTGTGCAGTCCGGTGACAGCGGGCGCTGGTTCATCTCCGGCCTGTTCGATCCGCTCTCCTATGACGCGCTGGATTTCGCCTATGCCGACGCCGCGCCCAACGTGGCCCGGCTGGTCATCGCCCATCGTGGCGAAATCTGGCTGCTCGGCGAGGGCGCTATTGAAATCTGGCGCGACAGCGGCGACGCGGACTTTCCGTTCCGCCGACAATCGGGCGGCGTTATATGGGTCGGGTGCGCCGATTCAAAATCGGTCGCGCGAATTGACGGGTCGGTCTGGTGGCTCGGCACCGATCACAACGTCTATCGGTCCAACGGCTATCGGGCACAGCGGGTCAGCACGCACGCCATCGAGGCGATCATCCACGGGGATTTTGGCGAGCTGGTATGCGGCCTCGCCTACGTCCAGGAAGGCCACACCTTCTATGCGATAACTCTGGCCACGCGGACGCTGGTGTATGATTGCCTGACCCAGGCATGGCATGAGCGGTCGAGTTCAACCGATGGCAGCCTGGCCTGGCGCCCACGATCGGCCAGCAATGCCACCGCGCTGCTGCTGTTCGGTGACAACCTTTCGGGCAAAGTGTTTGAGGCCACTCCACGGCTGGAGACCGATGATGGCATACCTCTGATCCGCCAATTCATCAGCCCGCCGCTGTGGGCGATGACGCGGCGGGCATTCTGCGCGCGGCTGGAACTGGAGATGGAAACCGGCCGGGCCTATACGCCGGGCGATGTGCGGCTCGAATGGTCGGACGATGGCGGGATCAACTGGACGGGTGGTCCGCGCACCATGAACGCCGGCGCCCCGTCGGATCTGCGCAAGCGGGTTTATGCAACGCGGCTTGGCAGTTTCCGACAGCGGGTGTTCCGCGTGACAGCGGTCGGCCGGGCGACGTTCTACGCGTTGGATGCCGATATTGCCGCTGGTGAGCACTGATGCCGCCGCTCGATCGCGGGCGCCGTCTGGCGCCACCGGTCAACGCGCCGCTGATGTCGCCCGACCGGGAGCAGCATTCGCAGGCGTGGACCGAATATCACCAGGACACCGCAGACGCGCTGGCTCGATTGCCTGGACAGGTGCTGACGCAGGCGCGCCAGGGCGTGGTGGACGGATCGGACGCGGTGGCTGGCGATGTCGGCGAGTATCTGACCGCCTCGCGTGCGGTGGGTGCGCCGCTGGCGCTGGGCACTGGCACGCCGGCCGATGTGGTGTCGCTGCCGCTCACCGCGGGCGATTGGGAAGTCTGGGGCACGGTGGGGTTCGTGCCGGCCGGTGGCACCGTGGTCCGTTCCGTCGAGGCGTGGGTGAACACCGTAGCGGCGACGCAGCCGGCCGATGGCATGCTGCAGCTGATTCAGTTCAGCGCGACGGGGGCGCCGGCGGGCGGCACGCAGATCCTGCTTGCACCACCGCGACGGATTAGCCTGGCGGCGGCAGGCACGGCACATCTGAGCGCGATTGCCGGGTTTACGACCTCGACGCTAGGCGCCTATGGCGCGATCGTCGCTAGGCGAGTGCGGTGAGCAGGTTCGTGCAGATCGCGGCGGGTCTCGATACCACGCCGGTGCTCCTCGAGCTGCACCGTGCCGAGCACTTGTGGGATCGCAACCCAGAGCGGCGGCTGTATCCCGGCACGCCGCATGGGCAGATGACGGACATTACCGTGCGCTACATGCCCGAGGCCGAGTTGACGATCCAGACGCGGCGGCTGGAGCATCGCAACGTGTTCTGGTCAGCGTGGCGGGAGTTGCCGGCGCTGCGGCCGCTGGTGTTCGGGCTAATGACGCGGGTCGCCGCGGTCGAACTCGGCAGCATCCTGATAACGCGGCTGCCGCCTGGTGGTGAGATCCTGCCGCACTCGGACGCTGGTAACTGGGCGCCTGAATACTACAACTGCAAAGCGCATGCGATGCTGGCGGGGCAATCGATCACTGAATGCGACGGTGAGGAGTGTCTGCAGCGGCAAGGTGAGGTCTGGACGTTCGACAACCTGCTGATGCACAGCATTCGGAATGTGGGCGAATGCGACCGGATCGTTGCGATAATTTCCATGCGTTGCGAGCCATGAAACGCGCCGAGCATCAGCCGGAGACCGTCTCTCTGACGATCTACGCCGGTATCTACCTGAAGCTATTCCGGGTGCCTGACGCCGACACCATTGTGCCAACCCACGCACACACGTTCGACCACATTACTGCGGTGCTGCAGGGCGTGGTGCGGGTGTGGCGCGACGGCGAACTGGTAGGCGACTTCATGGCGCCGGCCACGATCCGCATTCCGGCCGGCTGTAAGCACGCGCTACGGACGCTGACGCCGGGTGCGGTGTTCGCCTGCATCCACAACGCCGATCGGCTCGAGGACGACGAGCCCGCGGTTGCTGAGGAACACACTCTGGAACTGGAGGGCTGAGCTATGCCGTGGGCCGTGGCCGCCGCTGGAATCTCTGCCGCCGCTGGGCTTGCCGGCAGCGCGATGCAATCGGGCGCCGCCAGCAGCGCTGCGGGCGCCTCACGAAACGCGCTGGCGCAGGGCCTGAAGACCGCGCAGACGGACCTTGAGCCGTGGCGGGAAACCGGGGATTTCGGCAGGTATCAGACCGGCGCGCTGCAAGGCCAGTATGGGCCGGAGGCGCAGGCCGGCGCGTTCGATGCGTTCCGCACCTCGCCCGGCTATCAGTGGCAGCTAGATCAGGGTCTGCGCGCGGTTGATGCGGGCGCGGCGGCGCGCGGGATGCTGCGCTCGGGGGCCACGCTGAAGGCCGAGCAGGCATTCGGCCAGGGCCTCGCGGACCAGGAGTTCACCAACTACTACAACCGGCTGTTTGCGCTGAGCGGTCAGGGGCTCACGGCGAGCGATACGGTGGCACGAGCGGCAACCGGGATTGGCGGGAACATGTCGCAGGTCGAGCAGAACGCCGGCAACGCACAGTCCAGCATCTACGGCAACGCCGCGCAGGGCATCGGCAATGCCGCGCAGGGCATCGGCAACATCTACGCGCAGAATCGGCTGATGGCCAACAGCGTGCCGCAGACGGCCGGCAATCTGTCGTCCTATGCGCCGGATGTTTCGAGCTACCAGTTCGCACCAGGCTTTAGCTTTGGATACTGAGCCATGAGCGGCATCGTTTCACCGTTTGCGCAGAACCCGAACGCTCTGTTGAGCATGGCGGATATCTACAAGGCGGCTGACACGCACCAGAACACGCTGTTGCAACAGCAGGCGTCGCAGCAGGCAATCGGCGCTAACGAGATCGAGTATCTGGCTCGTGCGTCGAGCGGGCTGCTGGAATTGCCCGACGAGCAAGCGCGCGCGGCGGCGTATCCCGGCGCGGTGGCGCAGTTGCAGCAGTATGGGCTCGCCAAGAACGCGCCGAGCGCCTATCCCGGCGAGGCGGCGCTGCGGCGGATCGCATCGATGGGCACGTCGAGCGCCGATCTATACAAGCTGGGCGCGAACGCGCGGGCCAAGGCCAGCATGCTGCCCGATGATGCTGCGGCGCCGGGCACTGGCGGGGCCACGACGGCGGCCAACCCGGCATTGGCGATCCCGGCGCGTGGCACCGGCGGGCCAGGAGCGGGCGCGACGTTGCCGACCGAGTGGCTGCCGCATTTCCAGGAGGCCTCGCGTGAGACCGGCATTCCGGTGGATCTGCTCATTGCCCAGGCGCGGCAGGAGTCGTCGTTCAATCCGAATGCGCGCGGCGCAGCAGGCGAGATCGGGCTGTTCCAGATCAAGCCGAGCACGGCGCAGAGCCCAGGGTTCGGCATGACCGGCGTCGACCCAGGAACGCTGAGCGATCCACGCAGCAACATCTTGTTCGGTGCTCGTTACCTCAAGGCGCGCATGGGCGGCGGGGACCCGAACAACCCGGCAGATCAGGCGCGCGCGCTCGCGGCTTACAATGGCGGCGGCGATCCGAACTACGTGACCAACGTCAACCGCTATCGGCCTGGCATGTCGCCCACCGATCCGAATGCGGCGGTTACGACCTACACGCCTGGGGCGCCCGCTGGAGCCCCGACAGCGCCGGCGCCCTATAAGCTGGCTGGACCGATGCAGCCGCCGCCTGCGGCCTCCACAACGCCCGCACCAGCGCCTCCTGCTCGGGTGGAGACGACCGATCCAGAGACCGGGCTGCCGGTGGTCTCAGCGCCGCTCGCGCCACAGAACCCGCTGGCACCGCCGCCACAGCCGCCAGCCGCGGCGACGCAGCCCCAGGCTCCGGCGATCCCGCGCCCGCAGCCGCCCGAGCCATTAACTGGCGGTTTCACCGCGGCACAGCGGGCTAGGCTGCGGGAGGCCCAGCGTGATCCGAACGTGACCAGCGAGGAGTTCGGCAAACTCAAGGATACATACGTGCAGGCCAACGCCGCCCGGCAGGACAAGTATCAGACCGAGCTGCGGACGTGGCAGCGGGACGAGGAGGTGCGACAGAAGGAGGCGGCGGCTGCGGCGCGGGCCGACCAGGAGTTGGCACTTAAGGTAATAGACGCCGACAAGGGCAAGAGCGACGCTGACCGCATCAAGCAGACATTGCTGACCATCGGGCCGAAGATAAAGGCGGGGTCCGCAACGCCCGAGGATATCGCCCGATACACTTACGACTGGAACGAATACGCCTATGGCGATGTGCAGGAGATACCCAACCCGGATGGCACCGGCACAGTAAAGGCGCGGGTGCCGCGAGAGGTGCGCCAGGATCTATTCCCGCCACCTCCAGGCCAGAACGGCCCGCTCAAGCCGCAAGTCGTTCCCGGCACACAGAAGCAACCCGAGGCTGCACCGACGCAGGTCGTCGGTGGGATACTCACCAACGCCGACGGCCAGGCCAAAGCCATGAAAGCCCTAGCCGATCTAGAGGCTTACCCTGGAGGCGTTGGCGCTGTGGCGTTGCAGCCGAATTTCCTCGCACAACTGACAGACCCTCAAGGGGTGGCTGTGCGTGCGTCCATTGCTGATGTTCAGGCCCATGAGTTCCATACGCTGACCGGCGCATCTCAGACTGCGTCGGAGGCGGGGCGACTGAAACCCTTCGTGGTCGACCCAACCGATACCGCAGAGGCGATAAAGACCAAGCTAAGACGCTCGCTCGATCTAATCCGCGAGACCAACCTAAGAGCCTACCGAGCATACGGCCCCGAGGTGGGAGGTCGCAGGTATCCTGTGGTCGAGGAGGCTATTATTGCCTCGATACCCGCCACAGCGATCAATCGCTTAAGGGAGAACCCGAAAGAAACGGCGCAATTCGACAAGATATTCGGCAAGGGCTCCGCGAAACTGGTGCTGGACAATGGCTGAAGAGAACCCCTACGCCGCGTTCAGGAACGATCCGCCATCTGGCGCGGTTGGTGCGGAGCCGGAGTCCTCTGCGCCCGGCGGCACCAATCCATTCGCCGAGAAGCTGCCGCCAAATATCGATCCAGTGACGCGCCGGCCATGGCAATATGCCGGCAATATTCCAGCTGGCGATCCGGTCGGAGAATCAACCGGCAAGCCGATCGCCGAGGACCGCGCGCCAGGCTTCGGCACACAGGCGATCACCAGCCTCGCCACCGATCCAGAGCAGCGCCGCCGCATCATTGCCCAGCAGCTATTTCCCGACCTGAAGCCGCAGGAAGCACAGGCCCGGATCTTCTACGGACCAAACGGCCGGATGGCTGCAGTCGGTATGGATGGACAGCCATATTATGTTGATCCTGACCGGCCGGACTTCTCGGCGTTGCGGACCTTCTCTCCAGCCAACCTGGTAAAGAACGTCGGCACCCTTGCGGGGCCTGTGCTGCCCGCTGCTGGCGGCATCGCTGGCGGAGCTGCCGCCGGCCCTGCCTCCCTGGTGGTCGGGCCCTTGGCGGCGGCTGGCGGGGCTGCCGCTGGCGATGTGGCGCGCCAGACACTGGCCGGGCAGTTCGACCCGCAATCCGAACGCACGCCATACAACTTCCGGCAGACCGCGGGCGAAGGCGTTGGCGCAGGAATAGGACAGCTGCTTGGTGCTGGTCTGTTGCACCTTTTCTCGCCGAACCGACTTGGACTTAGCGGTCCCGATGTCCGAACTCTGCAGCGCAACCCAGCAGCGCTGCAGGATGCCAATCGGCTGTCTCAGCAAGCGGAGACGCAGGGCGTTACTCTGACACCGGGACAGGCGAGCCGGCTGCCATCGCTGCTGTCGCATGAAGATGTCATGGCGTCTGGCTCGGCGGGGCCGGGCACCGCGGATATTGCCGCTCAGTTCTACGGGCAGCAGCGCAACCAACTGAATCAGGCATATCAAAGCTACCTGGATCGGGTGTCGTCGGCTTCCGACAAAACCGATGCTGCTATGCAGTTCCAGCAGGGTGCGGAAGATGCAACGCGGCTCACTCGGCAGAACGCGAACGCCGTAGCTCGTCCATCCTATCAGGCAGCCGAGCGCGCCGGACAAGTGATGTCGCCCGACCTGGCGCAACTCGCCGAGCAACCGGCGGTGCGTGACGCACTCCAGGCCGCCCGCACCGATTATCAGAACCTATACCGCCGGCCCGCACCGGAAACGCCAGACTTTGCATTGTGGGATCTGGCAAAACGGAAGCTAGACGATGCGCACGGCACCGCGAAACGCGAGGGGCAGAATACCACCGCGATGTCGATTGATAGTCTGCGGGGCGACGTTCTGACGCATCTCGATGCAGCCTATCCAACCTATGCCACAGCGCGCGAGGCATCGGCGCCTGGGCAACGCATGGCTGCTCGGTTGCAGGATGTCTCCGGCAGCACGCCGGGCGGAACTCTTGGCACCGAGCGTGCGCGTGCCATCGTGGCGCCGGTGTTCGAGGGGAATAACCCTCGCGCGATAGCTGAGGCGCGCGACGCCTTTCACGCCGCAGGGCGTGGAGACGAGTGGAACGCTGGCGTGCGGGCTTACCTGCAGGATGCATTCGATACGGCGAGCAAGTCGCAAGAGGGTCTTAACCCGGCAATGCTGCGCCGGCAGTTATGGAGCGATCCAAATAAGCGGGCGGCGATCGAGGCGTCGATGACGCCGCAGCAATTCCAGGGCTTCAACAACATCATGGAGACGATCGAGGCGGTGGCGCGCTCGCGCGGCATGAACAGCCTGACGCAGCCTCGCGCTGCTGGCGCGGCTGCGCTTGAGGATGTCGCCGGCTCAACTGCCGGCGTGCGTCTGGTCAGAGGGGTATCTAGCGGGCTCAGCCCACGCGTTCTGAACGTGGCCGCGACTGCTGGCGACAAGATCGCCAGTAGCATGACGCAACGCAATCTGGAGAAACTGTCAGAGAAGCTTTTCAGTCCAGACGGTGTGGCGTTGCTCAATCAGACGGGACTGATGGCGCCCGGTAGCCAGCGACTGGTTTCTGCTGTCTCTGAACTATTCGGGCAGCAGGTTGGAGGAACCGATGTTGTCGCGGGCCGTCCTCCTGTGCCAGGATTGGATGTGCGTCCGCCACGCAATCGGTTGATGGCAACTCAGTGATGTGCCAACCACCAAAAGACCGTGCGGGTCTTAATCGCTCTCGCAGCCTGTGAACGTTGCTCTGTGCTGAGGGTATCCGACTCATGAGTGTCTATCGGTGGAAGGCACCACCTGTATTTCTTGCTGTAGAACCAGCGCGGATGCTCGAATAACACCACCACAAGCAGACACCAAACCAGCGCGATCGCACTTATCACAGCTGCACTCATGGCTTGGTTCCTGTAATCGGCGTGGTGATGACGGTGCCGGGCGGCAGCCGCCGCAGCGCACGGCCAAGCTCGATGCCGTCTGTGCGCTCCTCCCAGTGGTCCAGGATCGCCGCCTTGTTCAGCGCGATATAGCGGCGCACCGCGTCCAGGTCGGCTGCGGCCAGATGCCCCTCGACCAACTGCGGCGGGTCGTCCTCGACGCTGACAACCGCCAACGCCTGCAGGTCGAACCGCTCGCGGTGGTCCATCTGCACCTTGATCCTGGCTGCGTGACGCGCGTAGCCGCGAGGGCCGATCCAGATATTCATCGGCAGGCCCGTGCTGCGCGTCCGCATGTTGACCATTAGGAACAGCTCGTCGTCTGTCAGCTCGCTCATGTCGCTTACCTGGCGTATGGGTTGCGCACGCCCTCGGACGAGAACTCGCTGCCATACCGGCCGAACCGGTTATTGATGCTGTCGGACGAGAACTCGCTGCCGTAGCGGCCGAACGGATTGGACACGCTGTTAGGATCGAACTGGTTGCTGTTCAGGTTGCCGAGATAGGTGCCGTCCGGTGCGTAGACGCGAGGGCTCTGCGCCAGTGCGGGCAGGGCCATGGTCGCGAGAACAGCGGCGAGAATGATGCGTTTCATGTGAATGCTCCTATGTGTGAAACAGCCAGAAGCGGCCGATGGCCACGCCGGCGGCCAGAGTAGCGGCGAAGGCAAGAATGGCCTGCACGACGAATTTTCTGGTCTCCAGGCGGATTTCCTGCCGGAGACGTTCGGTCTGGGTTGTCACTTCGGCCGCGCTTGGCGCCTTAGCCATTGTCGTCCGCCGAGAAATCCCCACCAGATCCAGAATGGCACCGTCAGCGCCAAACCGATCAACGGCACCGCTGTCCAGGCGTCCATCTCAGGCTCCTTCGGCCACAATCACGGCAACGACTACGAGCATGACGCCGAATAGCGACCACATGATTGTTGGAAATGTCTCTAGAACGCCGCGCGAGACGAGCGGCCCGGCAATGCCAGTGATGATGGCTCCGACACCCAGGTTGCCGATGGATGTTGCTAGCTGTCGGACTTGAGCCTCGCTCACTTCGGCCGCGCCTTCTTCTCGTCGGCCTCGAGCGCCTTTTCCATCAGGGCGCGCATGCCGGACACCCGGTTCGGGCATCGGTGGCGATGCCAGTAGTTGTCGATCCGCTCCAACAGTTCGTTCGGCAGTCTGATCGACAGGGTAGTGCTTTCGTTCTCGCCGCTCATGGCAGTTCATCCGATGGTTCGAGTGCCCTGACCCGCCGCTCCAGCCTCGCGTGGCGTGAGTGCATGGCGCGGACCTCGGTGGTGAGCGAGGTAACGCCGGCCTCGGCCCGCGTTGTGATCGCGAGCAGGACGGTCATGTCGTCACGGAACGAGGCGATCTCCTCGAGGATGCGCTTCTGCTGGCGGGCCAGGAACTCCAGCGTGACGGGCTGTTGGTCGCTCATGCGCCCTCGCGCATGACTGCATCGACCGTGTGGTCCTGAATGGCGCAGTAAAGTTTCTTCTCGAACTCGGCGGCGTCGCGCTGGCTGACGCAGTGGAACTCCAGAACTTTCGTGTCTTGGTTGCTCATGACGAGCACGTTCCACACCGTGGAGCCGTCGGTCAGCGTTTCGGTCTTGGTCGTGATGTAGGCCATTGCCTGGGCTTCCTTGTGCTTACCGGAACACATGTAGCGGGACATACCGACTACTACAACTACCCTTTCGGGTTAGGAGCCGCCATGTCACTGGTCTGGGTGCTGGTCATTATCCTGGTGATCGTGGCGCTGTTCGGGGGAGGCTACGGCTACCGCACGGGCTGGGCCGGTGGCTCGCCCTACTACGGCGGCGGGCTCGGCCTGCTCGGTGTTGTGCTGGTGGTCCTGCTGATCCTAGCCGTCATGGGTCGCATCTGAGGTGGCCAACGGCGAGCCACAGAACGTCACGCAGGCCAGCACGCGGATTGCCACCGCGCTGATCTCCACGCTGCCGCCAGCGTTCGTGGTGCTCGTCGGACTCAATGTCCTGTTCCTCGCCTCGCTCCTTTGGTTTTTCAATTCGCAGTCCGAACAGCGGCTGATGCTGGCAGGCAAGATCATTGATGGCTGCTCTGCAGTGCAGGCGAAGCTGATCGAGCACGAGCTGCGCCAATGAGCATCAGCATAACGGTCGGCGGCGAAATCCGGGTGTCCGGCGAGATCGTGCTCGTCCCGCCCCCACCAACGCCGCCACCCATCACCGTGCGGGTCACCGCGACTTATGGCGGCGGATTCTCGTCAACACTCACAGGAGGCACACACATGGCCTACAACCTGCCGAACAGAATGCGCATTCACGTTGCCGTCGCCTATGTCGATGCGGATGGCCATCCAGCGACCGTCGATGGCGACGTCACATGGGAAAGCAGTGACGAGGCGATAGCCATCGTTGCCGCTGACGGCGCGGCGAGTGCCGTTGTCGCCGCCGCCGGCACGCTTGGCACCGCGCAGATCACCGCATCCGCCGATGCCGATCTCGGTCAAGGAACGCGCGCGTTGCTTACGCCGTTCGACGTGACAGTGGTCGCGGGCGAGGCGGTGGCGGGAACAGTCTCTCCGGTCGGTGACCCCGAACCCATCCCTTGAGGCGGCACGCACTGCAGCGCGAGATCATCCAGCTGCGACGCCTGGCAGCACTCGATTGCTGCGCGAGTGAGATCAGCCGTCACCTCGACCGCCCGGCCTGCTTTGTCCGCTACTGGGCGCGCAAACTCGGCGTCAATCTCAGGCGCGGGCACTTCGGCGGCAGCTACCACACGCCAGCGCCGGACGCTGCCTACGCCGCCAGGCTGCGCCTGCAGGCCACGATGGACCGGCTGCGGCCGCCCGCCACGTAAACACCAGAAGGGAACCCCATGAGCGACGATGTAGACGCCCAGGCCGGCAGCGATCCAGTCACGCAGGCGCAATTCAAAAAATACGCGAAGGCGACCGATGAGCGACTTGCGGCGATCGAGGCGCAGGTTGGCATCAACGTCGAAAACATCGCCGTCAACCAAGAGAACATAGCGGCCAACGCAGCGGCCATCGATGTGCTCGAAGAGGGCGGCGAGGTGGTGCCACCAGACCCACCGGACCCGACGGACGGCGAGCCCTCGCCAGATGGCACAGAAGCTACCGCGCCGGGCGTCGTTCTAGTCAGCAGCGGGCTCAACACGTTCGAGCTGGTTAACCTGCCCGATGCGTCACGGGACTATGGTATCGGCTACAACGGCACGCTGGACCAAGCGACGCACCATGTCTCACGGCTCTATGCCAAGGGCGGGCGGATTTATCAGGAAGCCCAGGGACATTGGTATGTGAGCAACGACGATGGGACGTGGAACCCAACATCCGACCCAACCAAGGAAGACACCGTGCCGATACCGCCTGGTCCCGATCCAGAGCCGCCGTTAGTTGGCGAATTTGTGGCTGTATATACAACCGGTCGTGGTTCGTCAGGCTCGTGGAATTTCGGAACGGGCAACGACGACGAGATGTGCGATGCAATCGAAGCGGTTGAACGCGAGATCGGTCGTCAGGTGCAGGGCTATGGGTTTTTCAGCATGTATGGCTCGATGGATGACTGGCCAGGGAATTACGGCTGGGCGATCAAGTGCATGCTCGACTCGCGTCTGGGTTCACGTCTGCGCATACCCGTGATTGGCGTTTTTCCCTACTGGTCTTCGGTCGCTCCGGAATTTTATGGGTGGAACGATGACAGGGCGTTACAAGATGTCGTCAACGGTAGATGGGACTCAATGTATCGCTCGCTTGCGCGGGCTGTGTATGACGCTGGCGCACGTGAAGCGATTTGGAGGCTTGCCTATGAGTGCAACGCGAATTTCATGTGCGCGGCGCCGAACTGGTCGCAGGAAAGCGAAACACTATGGGCGCGCGCGTTTGAGCAAATGAGCCATTGCGTCCGCGATGAGTCGGCAAAGGTTGGGCTGAAATCTACGATCTTATTCAATCCTACGCTCGGCAGCGCGTCGCATAGTCTCGAATACATGACGCCCTCTCCGGAGGCATATGACGTATGGGCCGCGGACAGCTACAACGGCTACTGGGGCCAGGCAGATCAGGCCGACAACGATCAGGCGCGGCGCGACTACTGGGCAAAGAACTGGCTGGGTATGGAGCACGCGATTGCCTATGCCAAGCAATACGGCAAACCGATGATGCTCCCAGAAACGGGCGCGGGCGCGCGCGATGATGGGGCGGGCAAGGCGGATTCGGCGAACTTCTGGCATTGGGAGGCCGAGCAGATGACGGCGGCGCGGGCACAGGGCATCCCCTACTGGGGCGCTATGCTGTGGGACGTATCGCCGAGCGACGGGCACTTCCGCTTCTCGAACAACACGCAGCCTGAGTGTCAGGCAGCGATCAATCAGCACCTGGCGGACGGCACACTACTCGGCAACATGGGCGAGCCCGCTGTCGCCAGTGCGCGAGCCGCCCCCAGCCCGGTCACCATCCCAGACTGGGAGACCGTCACGAAAGCCTCAAAGGCGTGGGTCGAGGCACATCCGGAGGTCATCGCTGCGGCGCGCAAGCGGGCACAAGACCTTGTCGATCGCGCACGTCGTAGGATCGAAGAGTTCCGCGAAAACCACCCACGACCGACTCGGGAAGCTTAGAGGCTAGTCGGCGGCGTCTTTCAGCGCCGCTCAGGCCCTTGTCTTTTTGCGCGCCTGCAGTTCCTCCAGCGTCTTCGGCATCGGGGCGAAGCTCGACTTGCGCTTGATCGGCCCCTCGTCGCAGAGGCTCAGCTTCTTCTGCCGCAGCAGGATGAAGCCGGCCGTTACCTTGGCGGGGTCACGGTTGTCCGGATGCAATGCCCAGAGCAGTTGGTGGTATTGCTCGGCAGTGAACGGCGGCCGCATCCGCCCGGTGTTCTGCCGGATCAACTCGTTGGCCTGCTCGACCGCCACGCTGTCCTCCGCATCGCGCGCCTCCAGCCGGCGCTTCACCTCGTCGCGGACGCGCTGTTCAAACTCGGCTTCAAGCTGCGCGCGCAGCCGGCGCTCGAACAGCGCCAGCTTCTCCTGTGCGGTCTTCGGCAGCGTCGATGGATCGGGCGCTGCGGTCTCGCCGGCTTCGGCTATGCCCTCCGCGCGACCACGCTCGAATGCGATGGCAGCCTCGGCGATAATGCGCGAGCGGCCGGTCGCTGCCACCACCTCCTGGACGTGGAGCAGATCGCCCTGCTCGATCAGCGGACGGACGTGCTCGCGCACTTCGCGGGCCGCGTCGCTGTCACCTGCGGTGGTGGTGCGCTTGCCTTTGGCGGACCGGCTGTCCTTGATGACATTCGGATCAGGCACCTGCTTGTCCTTGGGTGTCTTGCGCACATAGTCGGCGGCGGCACGCAGGCCGGCCTTCTTGGCTCTGACAAGGTCGATTACCTGAGCGCTGCCTTTGCTCAAAATGGCCTTGGCATCTTCGACTGCGTATCCCGGTATGCCAGCTGCTTTGGCTATCGCAGCATTGGTTTTAAGGCTAGAAACAAAACCTGTATTTACAGTATTTGTTTTCGCTGCGTTGGCGTTGCCAGGTGGTGCGCCGCGCGGCAGCTTCGCCATCTCGGCGCAGACAAATGCCAGTGCTACCTTGTCCATGTGCCGACGGTGCCGGTTCTTGGAGAGGCTGAACGTAACAGGATCGCCATCGTGGGTGACCACGTTCAACTCAGTGCCGTTGATCGCACAGGCGGCCTGACGGTTGGCTCCATCGAGCAACAGGCCGTCCGGCGCGATCGTCGCCGGCTCAAGCTGGCCATTCGCCTTCATGTCCGCGGCCAGTTCTGCCAACTCAGCTTCCGACATGCGCGGCCATGCCGAGCACGCTGGATGCAGGGGGTATGTCTTCATCGAACGATCCCAAAAAGGGCGGCGACGCAGGTATCGCCTACGCCGCCAGCCGTTCACTCGCCGTTAGGCTCGACGGTCTCGCCGTCGATCATGCGCGAGCGTTCCTTGCGGCTCACGCCATAGCGTCGCAACACGACGCCGAGCGCTTTGGCGATTGTCGCCAGCTTCTTGTCCGCGACATACGGATCGAAGCCGTCCGCAATCGCGAAGTCCCGGATCATCTTGGCGGCCAGCAGATTGTCGGCGGCCAGCGATCCCTCGACTGCGTCCTCGTCGTAGACCGCGTCGAGCAGCCGCTGGTAATCCTCGTTCTCGTATAATTTCAAGTGAATGGTTTCGACGTGGTCGTTCAGCGTGCGCTTCATCTCGAACTTGCGCTGACCGAGCAGATCCGAAGTGGTCGCCGGCAGAGCGGGAGGCCGGGCCTTGGCGACGCCACGCGGTGCCGACTGGTTCTCAGACATTCAAAAGTCCCTTTCTGGGCTGCGAGCGGACGGCACGATCGCCATCGCCGCGCGGCAAGACATGGTTGACACCAGCGCTGGTGTCAAGCACAACTTGCCAGGAAGGGCGTTCGGCCCCAAATTACCGGGATGCCAGTTGACAAGCCTCTTCACGATGCGATCCGCCGTATGGGCGGGATTCGAGCATTAGCCAGAGAACTAGGAATTGCACACCAGGCGGTTGCGCAATGGACCAGGACGCCGCCGCTGCGGGTGCTGGAGATCGAGCGGCTAACCGGGATTTCCCGCCACCGGCTGCGCCCGGATATCTACGGCCCGCTCAAATGAACCCCGCCGTGCTACGTCTCGCCCGACATTGGCCAGCAGGGCGCTGGTAAGTATCCTCAAAAAGGATAGTTAATTGTGCTTTTAAAGCACATTTAATTCTGCCTGGGCCGTAGAGACTTCGTATGAAGTCTCTTCTTTTCATTCCTCCAGGAGCGCCGCTGAACGAATGTCCTCTTAAAGGATATTCGTTTTCCCAGCCTCCTACACGAACCCCACACCGCGCGGGCTGCCTGCCGGCTCCCAGTGCTGCGCATCGGGGCCGCACAGGTTGGGGAAAATCCTGACGTAGGCACTGGCGCGCGTCGTCTCGCAGGGCAGGCGCTCGCCGGGGGTCGTCTTGCCGGTGACCGGGCTGGTGACCGCCTTCGTCGTCGAGGTGGGGTGCTGGCACTTCGGGTGGCTGGCGCCTGGGAAATCGATCCAGCGGCAGTCCTTGCACAGCTTCATGACGCCCTCATGAACGCGGTCAGCTTCGCCTTGGTGTAGTGGGTGCGATACCAGACCACCGCGTCCCAGATGATCTGCCGCTCGATGAAGTTCGGTTCCCACTCGCCGAACGGACCGGAGAGTTCCACGCTACGGGCGGCGATCGTGGCGCGCAGCTTGCCGACCTTGGGATGCACCATGGCGTAGGTCTCGGTCTGCCACTCTGCCGGGCGCTGGTAGATCAGCGCGGCGACCATGCGCGCCTCCAGGTAGACCGGGGCGTTGATGGCGCGCAGCACGAACACGATGATGCGCTCGAAGTTTGTGGCCACCAGGGCGATGGTGCCGACTATGGCTATGATCGACAGGCAGATGATGAACAGCACGGTGGCGGCGTTCATGTGGCCGCCTCCCAGTATTTGCCTCTGGGGCCACAGACGCGCTCGTAATTGAGGGTGCGGACCATCCAGCAGAGCGCGGGGCCGCCTGGTGTTCTCACCCGGCCGTCGACAGGATCGATCTCTGGCGCCTGGCGAGAGGTCGGGTGGCCGCAGCGATCGCCGGCTTGGTGCCACTTGCAGGACCGGCAGATGGGTGTGTTTTGTTCGGTAGCCATGGTCGCGGTTCCATCGCGGTTGTGGTCAGGGGCGGCAGGATGTTCTCAGCGTCCTGTCGTCCCGCCTACTTGGCGCCGTCAGGCTGGGGGCTGCAAGCAGCCGCGGGTTGTGCTAGCCTGCGGGCTTCAGACTGAGCCACCACTTTAGGGCCGCTCTATCCCAACTGCGGCCTTTCTTTTTCAGCCGTGCAGAGGGTTGCGATCGGTGCTGCGGCGATGTGGTCCATACCGCGCCCACATGGCGGCCCATGAGCTGCTGACGCAGTTATCCTGCTCGACCGGGAAGCCTGACGCGTCGATGTAGCGACTGCCCTGGCGCGAGGCGCGCGATTTCGGGATCAGGCTCAGCGCGCATTGGAGCAGGACGACGAGGGGCAACCCCCAGACCATGTGCAGGCGTCGCATCCGCCGATGATAGCAGCGCCGGAACTGAGCGAAATAGGCGGCTTTCCGAGTGAATTGTGCTAGGCGCGATAAGCCCGGTTATCGCGCCTTACGGTCCGAAAACTCCTGCAACACACACCATCCCGCCGATCCCCAGACCCAGCACCATGCCCGCCATGACCGCTGCCATCACGATCAGGCTTGGCGGCAACAGTCCAGGAATGCGCACGACGACCTGCAGCAGAGCGATGAACACCAGGATCATCGCCAGCAGCGAGACCGCGATGAACCACATCACGACTTGCGCCTGCCGTGCCCGATCGCGCGGTGGCCTGCCTCGGTCGCTGCCTGCCGGAAATACTCGACCAGATACACCCTGACCGCGCCGGTCCGCGTGCCGACGAAGCCGTTCTCCTCGATGCGCCGCACCAGCTCGTTGCGGTCGAGATCTTCGCGCTCACAGATTTCGTCGATCGCATCCCACAACTCTGGCTCAAACCTCATGCCGGTGCGGCCATCGCCCGACCAGATGTTCCGGGCGATCATGCGCCCCGGCATTAGTGCCCCCACCACCACCAGCCAGCCGCCAGGCCGAGCACCAGGCCCAGCAGCAGCGCCGCGCCGACGATCCCAAGCGCCGTCAGGTATTCCTGCAAGTCGTCCCTGATCCCGGCGCGCAGGGTCACCGGAGGCGCCGGCTGAGAGCGCGGCTAAGCAGCGCCAGCAGTAGAAATAGCGGCGGGCCGACCGCCCAGAGGGCGAGCCAGAACGGCCAGGAGTGTGTGAGCATCGGGGATCAACAGCAGGAGTTGCGGCGTTCGCAGCCTGCACAACCTGCCGTCACCTAGTCAAGCCGCGGCTGGCGCGCGCACGTCAGGCCCTGGCCATCCGTCGTCCGTCGTCTCCTCCGGCACCTCCTCCTCGGGCGGCGGCGCCGGGTTGGCGCGCTGGATCGCCTCAGCCTTCATGCGGTTGTATCGCTCGAGGGCGCCGTTCCGCAGCGTCTGGGCGATCTGCATGGACCTCGCATCGAACAAGACCCGGTCGACCTGCACGCGGTCGGTGCCGGCGTCAGCCAGGGCGATTTCCATGGCCTCAAGCCAGCCGGCGATGGTCTGGCGGGGCGGCTTGGCAGGCTCCGTGGGCGTCGGCTGGCCACCGCCTGGCACGCGGCCGGGTATCGGGTCGATCGGTGGTGTGGACTCTGCTGGCGGCGGCTCGTGCTCGAGCGTCGGGCCGCGGTGAGCGTCGGGCGGGATGTCCTGTGCTTCCTCTGCGGAGATCACGCCGCGCAGGACATCGGCGTAAGCGTCGCGAATGGCAAAGCCTCGGGCGCGCTGTTGCAGCATGCGCTTCGGATACTGCTTCCACGGGCCGGGCTTGTCCCATAGCCCAGCAGCGCGGGCGTCGGCGACGCTAAACCGGCCGACAGTTTCCTGGGTTTCGCCCTTCCGGAGCGTGGCGCATGTGGCGACCATCGCGTCGCCTGTGCCCTCAATCGTCTCATGGATGTAGCCGCACAGCCCCGAGCCACGCACCAGCGCGACCATCGCATCACCCCAGATGCTTGGTCGTCCGTTGATGACCGCAATCGACTGCAGGGCCTGTAGCGTGCCCAGGCCAAGCTCGCGCCCCCACTGGACGGCCACCAGCACGTTCTCGGGCTTGTTCTGGAAATCCCGTGGGATCATCGACGACTTTGCGATGACCTGTGCGAACTGCATCGCCTCTGACAGCGTCGCCGGTTCAAGTGATACGCGGGGGGCGGGCGCGAGTGCGTTCATCTCATGTGGTCCTGATCCGCAGTGAAGGAGCCGGATTGGCAAGCATGGCGCCGGGGACCGTTTCGCCGTTGCCAATTGCCAGCCGGATCGCGGCCTTGTCGGGCGTTTTGATAACCCGCTGATACTGGTCCGGGATCTCGTGAGGCTCAGTAACAACGACAGATGGTTGCCCGCCATTTGCGATGTTGGCGGTAAAGTCGGCACGCTCGATCTTGCGCAGATCCAGCGCCTGCATCAGAGCGAAGGCGGTATCGCGCAGCGCCTTGTTGCGGCGTTTGTAGCGGGCCTCCCGCTCAGCGATCTCGGTGGCTCTGACGTGGGCCTGGGCCGCCATGTCTTCAGCTTCTATGGAGCTGCGGATCAGCCGGTCGATGGTGCCCATGGCATCGCCGCCCTCGCCCTCCAGCATGTCGCCGAAGAGGCGAGGGTCTTCTGCGATATCAGGCTCGATCGCCAGCAGCTTCTCGCGGGCCTGCAGCAGCACCGCGTAGGCGTCCGAGAGCTGGCGCGGGCTGGGCGGTTTCACGCCGCTGACTCCGGCACCAGATAGTCCGCCGGCTGCATGTCGGGCA
>Ga0134125_10000744_pt1 | contig 42609 bp, 56 predicted proteins | sample KB31751_FD_96464 | JGI IMG/M metagenome (GOLD analysis project Ga0134125, IMG submission 96464) | Terrestrial soil microbial communities with excess Nitrogen fertilizer from Kellogg Biological Station, Michigan, USA - KB3-175-1 | ecosystem: Environmental > Terrestrial > Soil > Unclassified ...
CCGGCATAGGTTGCCGCCGTTGCCGAGTTATCCAGATTCAGATCCTGGTTCTGCAGCTTTGGAAACATCTTTTCCACAAATTGCTCGCGTCTCGCCAATTGACGATCGATAACCAGCAAAGCCGAATCACTCACCACTTCACACGCGCGCTCATTTTCCATTCGGACCGCGAGGCCGATGTAAGCCCCATTCAAAAACGCCTCGCGATTTCGCAGCCGACGATTCTCTCGCCGACTCCACACCACGCGGAAAGCGCGTTGCAAAAATGCAAAAATATATTTTGCAATTTCACAATCCCACTCCGTTCCAACCAGGTTAACCTTCCACCGCTTCTGAAAACGTCCCTCTTCCACACAGCCCACGCGCGACACAATCACCGAAACGTTGAAAAACTTCGTAATGATCCCGCCGGCAAGCTTCGCCTCAAGCGGAAGCCGTGTACCCATCAGCGCATGAAGATGTGTGAGTCGCTCCCGCGAAGATTCCTCATCCGGATTGATCGAAGCCAAATCGATCGCATGCTCACGCGCCAGTTTGGCGGCCATCGCCAGCGCATTCTCAATCTCCCCAGGCGCGCCCCCGCGCTTCATGCGCAAAAGCTTCTTAATCTTCTCAATAACGGCGTCTTTGTTCATTGGAAAAACTCCCGGCTCGCCGAAAGCTCACCACGGCCCTCGACTAATTCCAACGTCCGCAACTTGCCCAGGTAAGTCCCAAACGTTCCGCTCGTATGCGAAATGTTCGCGCGAATCCCCAACTCTTCCTTCGTGAGAGTGGTAGGCCACGCCTCCGCCAAAACAGACAACATCCGCCCGGCGCCGCTCTGGCCCAAATCACCCAACCAGTAATCAAGCAACGCGCGCCCCTCTGGCAATGGTTCGTAATTGCCCAAAGCAGCCAGGCCTGCCGCCGTCAAAACCAGTGAATCGCCTTGCCCTTCCACATAACCGCTCGATCGCATGCGCCCCAGGTAGGTTCCAAACGTCCCACTGGTACTGGAGAGCCCCGCGCGCACGCCCAATTGTTTCTTTGTAAGCGGGCTGCGCTGCGCGAGAGCAATCATCATCCGCCGCATGCCGCCCGAAATCTCGCCATTCGTCGGCGCCGCGCCAGGAACACCATCCCTGTGCACGGGATGGGTGAATGATCGCGCCGGCACTCTTGCCGGCATACTGTATTTTTGTACAGTATGCGCCTTCGCCCGGATATCCTTCTCCAGGTTGGCCTCGCGAATTTCCTCCGCCAGCTCAGCCGCGATCGCCAAAAACTTTTCTGAAAGTTTATTAACCCGCTCCACAATCGCGCCCAGATCTTTAACCTGGCCATCCTTCAGGATCGGAACCTCTTTTATTTTCGGCTCCTGTTCCGGTGGCAGTGAAGTCTTATGTTTCAGATTTTCGCGCTTCAGCTCCGCAATCGTGCGCTTCAAATGGCCCACGTCGTTTTCCTTCGCCTTCTCGATCGTCGCGGCCATCTTGTCCTTGAACGCCTCGAGATCCAGCGGCGCGAGTTCGCGCTGCCTCCGCTTCTCGCCAACCTTGGGCGTGGCGCTCGCGTCGAAAGTTTTTTTCTTCGCGATTTTAACCTTCTGCAAAATGCCCAGCCATTGCGGGGACCAAACGTAAGCCGTGCCGATCGGCAGCGTCGGCAGCTCGTCCACCAGCTTCGTATCCATTCCCTGGTGAACAATCCAATCCTTCAGCGCCTTGCGCTCTGGAGCGCCATTCACCTGCAGGACCACCAGGCATTCCGTCTGCGTCAAAACTTCCTTGTTCACCGATTGCGGCCGCTGCGTAATCATCGCCACCCCAATTCCGTAATTGCGCCCCAGGCGAATGATCTCTTCCCAAATCCCCACCATCGCCGCGTCATCACCGCGCACCATTTGAGGAACAATCAACTGCGCCTCCTCGAGCGTGATAAACAACGGCGTGGGATTCGCCTCCGATTTCTTCCGCTGCCAGAGCCGCTTGGCAAACGACGTGGCGAACCGCTTCCGGTCCGCCTGGCTGAACTGGCTCACATCCACAATCACGCTGCGTCCGGTGTCGGCAACCAGGTCCGCCACCAGCTCGCCGCCCGTCGGCTCGAGCGGCAGATCCCCGCGCAAGCCTCCCAGGACGGGAATATCAAAACCGCTACCCTTTCCCTCCGCCGGCATGCGCAAGCCGTACCAATTGCCCACCGTATCCAGAATCACGCATTGCACGCCGGCATCGAGAAGCAATTCATTCAGCTTCCCGGCCGCGTACGTCTTGCCGGCGCCCTTCCGCGCGACAAAAGCAAAAGTCTGTGTGGCCGCGTCGACAGGCAACGAAAGATCGTCAGACAAGTGGAGTTTGCTCATTGGCGTATCTCAGCCTGACTGGGTTCAAAACTGTTGGCTCCATCGCATCCAAAACCGTTGGGTACCAGACATTGTTCACGCTCCCGCTTAAACACCTCGCGCGCCTTTTCTTTCGCCTCCAATTCAGATGAGGCATCGACGTCTATTTCGCATTGCCAAGGCACCATAGCGTAGCCGGTGACCTTGTACGTTCTAACCTCACTCAAAGGATCCACTCTACGTCCTTTGCGCCTCTGTGTTGATTTTGAATTCGTGCCCATTCGTGAAATTCGTGTAAACGCTATGTCTTGACGATTTCCTTCACCACCCGCTCAAATTGTTCACCCGTTGGATCCGCGGTAATCATTAGCCACGCCGCCAGATTGATTGCCCGCTCTGGCGATAACACCTGCCGCGCCATCGGCGGTTGAATGATGGCAATGCCCGTCTGCGATTTAACCACTTCAAAATGGTTGGCCGTATCCGACTTTGGACTTGGGACTTTGGGCTTTGGACTTTTTCGTCTACGCGGCTGTTCAGCAAAATCAATCATGGGAATCCCCCGTTTCCTTCTTTTGTCGGTTCGCCAGCAAACCCTCCTTGCGCCGTAAATGGTCCTGCAGCTCGTCCAGGCCGTGAATCGATTCAAACACATTGGCACTCGCCACCCCGTCCGCCGTGCCGATCGCATCCGCCAACTGCATCAACCGCACTTTAGCCTCAGTCGCCAAATTGATAATCCGCTGCTCCCGCGTCCCCGCCTCGATGACTTTGGGCCTTGGACTTTGGACTTTGGACTCCTTGGTAACAACCTCCGTATCCGACGAAATCCCAGCCATGCGATTAATCCGCCTCTGCACAACCTCAGCCACCGCGCCCGTTGTCACCCTCCCGTTCGGGACAATGCGCAGCACATCGCGCCAGGCCCCCGCCCAATCCTCACGCGGCAACTTCGTCAACGGCCGCGCCTGGCTCTCCGTCGCCGGCAGGACCGCAAAATTCTTTTCCTCCAGGACGTGCACCACATCCGCCGCCGAACGCAAATTGCGCGCGAACCGGTCCGAAATCTCCCAGACCTCGAGGCAATACTCCTCAAACGTGGAATAATTCTCCCGATACAACCGCGAATCCCGGATCCGCGAAAGCGCTTGCCCCACCTGGACAAACACCGCTCGCCCCGTGCGAATAATCGCCTCACACTCCAAAAGCGCCGCCCGCTCCGCCACCGTCAAAATAATCTGTAGCGGCACATTGGTGGGGCGAGAGTCCTCGCGAGCCAATTCCCCGTTCGATGTTGGATGTTCAGTCGCGATCATATTCATTCCTGTATTCCGTCCTTTTCCTCACGCGCAGCGCAATGATCGCGCAACGCCTTTTCCCCCGCTTCCCCAGTAGCCTCCACCACCACGCGCAGCGCAATAGCGAGACGCGAAATGGCAAACGTCGGCATTGGATGCGAGAGAGGCCCCGCCAAAAGCTTGTTGAATTCATCAATGCTCATATTCATTTCCTTCCATTCACAACTCCGCCAGATATTCCTCCGCCGTGGCATGCGCCAGCGCTGCCGAGCCAGGCGCCACATGCTCCCGAATCTTCAGCAACGGCTCATTCGTCAGAACCGAGGCCGCGGCCGTCAGCAAATCAAACGACTCCGTACCGGCGCCCAACTCGTTGCGCACGGCCGGAGATTTCCGAATCAGCATCAACACATGCAGGACCGCCCGCCTCGCCAATTTATTTTGTTCCTCAATCGTCATAATAGCCCGTGGCGGCTCGCCACTCGTTTAATCGCGCGCCAACCGCGCTGCGCCAGCTCCCACAACCGAATCAGAATCACGGAAATTAAAAGCATATGAGTTTTAGTGCTCAACACTTATGCCGCCTCGCGGCGTTCCCAATCCACCAACGCCTTCGCCTGCACCGCCGTCAGCCGCGCCAGGCGTTCCAGCGTCTCCTCGTCCAACCGCACGATCGGCGAAACTGGATTCAAAACCGCAGATCGCGCCGATCGCGCAAACAGCATTTTCCCCAGGATAAACTCCCGCACATCCGCCGGCTGATACCGAATAATCCGATCATCGCGAAAATGCGTAATCAGCTCCTTTTTATTCCAATCCGAGACCGTGCAATGGCCCACATCCAGGATCCACTGCAACCGCGGCGGACTAATCCACTGCGCATTCAAATCCAAAGTTGTGGCGTCGCTGGTCATTTCGGAGATTCAGGAAGAGAACGCCAGTGCGTGATGGTATATTCCACGGCGCTACCCTGGAGAGTTGTCCAATGGCCGCGATCGAGAAAAGCCACCGAGATCGGCTCTCGGTTCGCCGGCTCATAGATCAACACGCAACATTTATCCTGGGGCAACTCGTCAACCGTTCGAATCCATCCATCTTTGCGCCCTTTGCGTTCTCCGCGCCTCTGCGTTGAAGTCTTTGAACTCATAAAGCCGTCACCCTCGCCAGGCTGTAACAACCCGTGAAGCCGTGAAGAAAAATCACCGCTGTATGCCCGCTCAGCAAATACGCCTCCGTGGTGGCAATAGTCTCCACCGTGGAACCATCATCCTTCAATACGCGCACCTTGGTCCCGAGTTGCTTATGCTCTCGGTTCCACTCCTCAACCAAGCGTTTATTTTCCTCGAGCGACCTCGGAATCTTCAGCGACCTTGGACCTTGGACTTTGGACTTTGGACCCGACATCACATCGTCCTCCCTCTGCTTGGTGTCCGGTGCACGCGCGCAATCAACATCTGCCGGACCGCTTCGTGGATATCGCGCAACGTATCCTCTGAAACGCGCTTGAACTTATTATGCGGCCACGTCGCCGTGGCATGTTCCAGGAGAAAATTCCGCACTGCGCTGCGATTGATAAATGGCATCGAGTTCACCCGCTTCAGCTTTTGATCGATGCCGAACTCACTTTTCAGAATCGCCTCCGCGAGCCGCTTCCCTTTTAGCGGCCGGGAGCGCGGGCGAGTTGCACTCCCGCCCGCGCTTTGCGACATGCCGACGGGATGATTGGCGGGGACCGCCGGCAAATTTTTTAAAGGATTCATGATTCCGCCTCGATGGAATGAATTAAGTGATAGAGAGCTTTTCCCAGAGCCACAACGCATTCGGTGTAGGCATTCTGCTTGGTGATGCCAAACGCGCGCCCAATCTCCTCATAGGTCGCGAACCACGCAGCGTGTTTCGAATAAACAACACCGATTCGGTAATAAGTTCTAAAGCCCGGCTTACCTCGAAACAAAGATCGTTCAGTGCCGTTCAGCGCCAGCTTGGTGGGGAGAGCGTCCTCGCGAGCCACCCCCGACTTTGGACTTTGGACTTTGGACTTTAGACTCAATTGCGCCCCCTTTGATGCTGACACGCCCGGCACGTGCACATCCCCAGCTTCGTCATCTGAAGCGCATTCAACCGCGCCACATTTCGCAGCGGCACAATGAACGTATGCCCCGCCATTCCCGCCTGGACCACATGCCACCCGCCCTGGCGCGGTTCTTTCGCCACCTTCTCCAGAGCGTCCGCCAATCGCAATAGCGCGATCGCATTGCCCGCTCGCCGCCACTGCTCAGTGCGTTTCATCACATCCGCCACCGAAATCACCCGGCACTTCGGATGCACCGGCGAGAACTGTCCATCGAACGCCGCCTGGTAAGCCTGGTAAACAATCTCACTCACCAAAATTTTCTTTTCGCCGGATGATTCCATAGCGATCAATTTTGTTTATTGGGTTGGCTATTCGCCGGCTCGACCACCGTCTTGAGAGACGCCATCAATTGAAGACACGCCGTCGCGTCGAGCGACTCCACGTACTCCGTCAGAGAAGTTGCCGTGTGCACCTTGCACTCCGGATGGAAAGGCGGCAATTGCTGCGCGATGACCTCAATCTTCACCAGCTCGCCCTCCGGAATCGGAAAGCTGCCAGTGGCAGCCGGCCCGCCCGCCGGCGGCTTGTAAAAACTAATCTTCCGCGCACTCATGCTGCCTCCCCTGGGAGCGCTGGCGTCTCGCCGGCGATGAATCGAAACACCAGCAAATTCCCGCCGCGAAAAACCACATCCCCAATCGCGCAGAAAAACGCCGCACAGACCGGGCCCGGCAAAACGGTGAAAGGCGATTGCTCACAGCGCAACACGTGCAACCTCTGCCGCGTCTTCACCGACGTGCATTCCCCGATCTTTTCGAAAATCTGTTTCCCGTAAAAATCGTAGAACCGACCGCCAACGGGAATCCGCCACAACCGCGTCGGCATCTCACACAATTCCTCGGTGGGGCGAGAGTCCTGGTTAGCCGATTTGGACTTGGAGCCGATAAGCGCGCTCATGCGATCCTCACAAAGGCTTTGGTGTTTTTCGGGTCGACCAGGAAAAACTCACAATCCTCCCGCCGATAGGAATTGCTGTTGAATCGGATAGAGTGGCAGTCGCTCATCAGCGCCATGCCGCTCTGGGGATTGAAGCCGTCGAGTTTGAAAAATGCGGGTTTGCCATTCTCGAGCAACCCCTGATGGTAATATTTGGAGGATTTTTTCAGGCGCACCCAAACTTCGAATACAATCACCGGGCGCACTTCTACCAGCTCGTCATCAGGAATCGTGCGAGCGCAGCCATCCGGCATAACTGTCTTTGCGATCGCAGCGGCACATTTGCCGCGGACTTCACGCGTCTGAACAATGGAAGCCAAGCCAGCATGGGAAAGTATGTGCTCCATCCAGTCGTGCGCTTCCTGGCAGGCATCTAGCAATTCTGGCGCAGCGGCGATGAGTTGAGCGTTGGCTTCGTCCTGGGCGTCCCGCTCTGCAAACGCGTGCACGTGCACAAGACCGTCGGTGATCGAACGCACGGTGAGATCTTCTTTGTTAAGCCGCCACGGCGCCGGAGAAAAAGACTGTGGACTGTGGACTGTGGACTCAGGACTGGTTGTAGCATTCATCAGGTTTCTTCAGGTTGGGCCGCGGAGATCGGCGCGGCCGGGTTTAACCAGCCGGCGCGCTTTGCAATATCAACGGCCCTCCTCCGAGGTCCGCGCGCGCCGGCCGGAAATTGTCAGGCAGCTTTGGCGAATTGCCGTTCCAGCTCAGGCAACGCCTTCTCCAAGCATTCTTCGATAATGCTTGTTTGCGTCCGCTTCGAAGCTAAGACGACTTTTTTAAAACGGGTGGACATCGGTTCATCCAAACGGAAAGAAATGCGTCCGTTAGTATCCGGATTTGCGGACTGGGTTTTGACTGGGCGTTTCATACGTAGTCTTTCTAGTCTTACTTGTCTTACATGTCAACAATTATCTTGAATAATTTTATGCCGTGTCATACAAAAAGGCTGTGAAAGGCAAATCCATCACATTCCGACCAAAAAAAGACCTTCGCGAGCGTTTGGAAATTTTGTCCAAAGCGACTGAGCGTCCGATTTCCTATTTCATTGAAAAGTCCATCGAAGCGCACCTGCCAGCATTAGAAGAAAAACATGCGGTGGAAATCGAATCCGAAAACAAAATCGTTCATTATGAATTAAACGACAGGGGAAAGAAGAAAACCGGATAATTAACCTCCAGGATTATTTACCGGGATTATGAATACGCTCTCCAAATGCAAATGCCGGCACTGCAATCAATCCATACAATTCGATTCCGACAATGCTGGGGCCACCATCGCGTGCCCGAAATGCGGAATGGAAACCTTGCTCTTTGTTCCTCCCGAGCTCCCCAAGCCAGTCTCTGCAGTCGAGCGCAAAGCGGGATCGTTGGTTGAGTGCCAGGAGTGCGGGAACTCGATCAGTCGGCAAGCCGTGCTCTGCGTGAATTGTGGAGCCATTCCCAGCTTATTTCGGATCGGTTGGTATGTGCTCTGCATCATGGCCGCGATGAGCATCATTTCCGGAATCATCGCCTTCGCCGTCTGGGCTGTGAACAATTGCATCGGTTCAATGAAATAATCCGGCGCAAATTGCGCCGTTTTAAACCCTGATGAACCTACCCGAAAACGTATTTTTATTAACCGGTCCGGAAGCGCTCAGGTTTGTTACCGAGCTAGGTTTGTTGGGGGATTTTCCCAAGTATGTCGGAGAGTCGTCGAACTGTGTGGAACTCGTACTTGAACCCCATTTCCCCAGTCACTGGATCGTGGCGGTGCGGGAGCGGCGTAACCTTGATGCCGCGAGCAGCGCCTACACCGTGTTTGGCTTCGATAAGCGCTATTACACCATTGGGCCCGTCCGGATATTCATCGAGGGACTTCATAAATCAACCACCGATGGATCCGGAAAACCGGCAATCAATTTCCCCAAGCCCGATCGCAATTGAGCGCCTCATGACCCGATCTTAAACCCAATCCGGTGCAAATTGCACCACTTTAAACCCTGATGAACGCCAATCCTCACTTGGCGTCGGCTTCGCCGCCGCGCCTTCGTCTCCGCATTAACCTGGGAGCGCGGCCCACGCCTGGACAAACCGTGTCTAGACAAGAATTGTCTAGCTCTGTCGAGGCTGAGCCAAGACCCGAGCCGAAAACGATCGATATCAAACTCGGCACCAGTGTCCACCAGTTCAGGTACTGGAAAACCAAATGGACGAATAAAAAGACCCGCCGCGTTTACACCAGTTACGAGCTCGCGCCCCAGGGCGGGCGCCGCAAAGAAAAACGCTCCACCCTCAAAGCCCTCCGCGAACGCTGCCAGGAACTCGCCATCGCCATGGAGAACGGCGAGACCGCCCGCCTCCAGCTCACAGCCGCGGACCAGGCCAGCTATCTCCGCTCCCGAGAACTCGCCGCCAAAGTAGCCGCGCCAGTCGAATTGCTTGTTGCTGAGGCTGTCGAGGCCCGGCTCGCCCGCGCCGGCCGTGTACAACGCAAAACCTGTCCAGAGATTCTCACTGAACTTTTAGCAGCCAAAAAAGCGGAGGGCGCTGGCTTGCGCTGGGTGGATGATTTGGATAGCCGGCTAAACCGATTCATCAAATCTTTCACCAGGCCGCTTTGTGAAGTAGCTGATGATGAAGTAAAGCTGTGGCTCACGCGTCTCAACCTTTCGCGCCGTTCCTGGAACAATAATCGCACCGCGCTTCTCGCGCTGGTTGCCTTCGCGCGGGAGCGCAAGTATGTGCCGGCGGATTGGTCTGGTTTTGCCACCATCAAACCGTTCAAGCTGACGAAACCTGTGGAGGAGGTTTACACGCCGGAACAAATTCGCTCGCTACTATTCACCGCGGAGAAATATTATCCGCAACATTTGCCGGCGCTTGCCATTATGGCTTTCGCGGGACTACGCCACTGCGAATTGCGGGACGCCGAAAACGCGCTCGATTGGAAACATGTTCACTTCCACACGGCGAAGATCCATGTGACTGAAGATCTCGCCAAGAGCAACACCGGACGGCGCTACGTTCCCATTCAAGCCAATCTATTGGCCTGGCTCGAACCTTACTTAAAACCGCGCGGCCCGGTGTGTGAAGTGGAGAACCTCACCAACGCTTTCGCGCGGATCGCCGCCAAGGCAAAAATCACTTGGAAAAAAAATGCGCTCCGCAACAGTTTCATTTCCTACCGCTGCGCCGCCACCCAGAACATTCCCCAGGTTGCCAGCGAGGCCGGGAATAGCGTGGGTGAAATTCAGAAGAGTTATCGTCGCGAGCTCACCCAGGAAGAAGGCCATGCTTGGTTCGCGGTTGTGCCCACCCGCGCCGACGTCTTGCCATTGTTCGCCTTTGGCAAACTGTCCTGAAGGAAATCCTCCCCAAACCATCCCCAATTTAAAAGTGCCTAAAAAGGCCAATAAAAATGGCGGGAGCGGCGGGGCTCGAACCCGTAACCGTCAAAAACCGCAGACCCTCCAAACCATATCGACATACCGTCGTTATTGCGGTTGTTTCACGCGTGAAACGGCGCAATTGCATCGGTCTGAAATCTGTTATTGCCGTTGGAGTATGGTCATTGCATCCCAAATTGTCCCCAAAGCTGGAACCGTGCTATAACCTCGCGCTCGCACCCAAAACCTGAATCGATCCACTTCATGAAAATCACCAAAGCTATCGTTCTTCTCTCGCTGCTGGCGGCTACGCTCTTCCAAGGCTGGATGGCCGTGGACTACGAGCGATCGGCGAAAAAGCTCAGGGACCAGGCTGTATCGCTCAATGCGCAGGTGGAAAAAGTGAAGGCGCAATATAAAGCCTCAGGTGAGCGGCTGAAGGCTCAACATGAGGCGGTGCCCGTTCCTTTTGCTGAAATCATGCAACAGGAAATGCAGAATAAAGGGTTTACTAATTTGAACTGCGTGGTGTGGGGTGAAAAAAACGGCAAGATGATCGGGTTTATGATCGATTCAAATTCGATCGTTCCGATGCCTAATTTTTCGGTTCGTGTCATTGCGGAGGACGCCGATGACGCAAAGGTCAGAAGAAGGTTATAGGAGGTTCAAGGCCGCCGTGAGGTCATTGTAAATGACGGCCGCGATCGGCAGGAGCGTTGGGGCCCCGTCGGCGCCGAAAAACAAGAGAGCGCGCTGTGCCTCATACCACGCGGCGCCGGAATAGGAGCCGACGGAATAATCCCGCCCATTCAACTTCACCGAGGCGGAGTTAAAATTGGAGTGCATCATAGGTTGGAAATTCACGGCCGCATAAACAATCACTTGCTCGGTGCATTGGCACGCGAGCGGCGATCCGGTCAGGACCACCAGGAAAACGGCCGCGGTGGCTGAGGTTTGGCCGGCGGGAATAGTGATGGTTTGGATCTCGGTGAACACGCCGGCGGATTCGAAGGCAAATCCGAGCATCAGGCCGATCTTCACGTCCAGGGCGTTCGCGGAGCTGGCGCCGGGCCTGCGTCGGACGGTGAGTGAAGAAACGCAATAACCCGAGAGCGGAATGGGCCGCTGATCGACGGCATTGGGATCCGCGAAATGAAAACTGTCTCCCTCGAGTGCCGCAACGGCGTTGCCATTGTCATCCAACTCAGTTGGGAAAAACGTGCCCGTCGGCGGTGTGGCATCGGTGATGGTGAGCGCGATCGTGGTGACGTCCACATTTACGGCCGTCGGATTGTAGATGCCGATAAAATAGAACGTGTCGGTGGCAAAGCCGGGATGTGTTTCACGCAGTGAGAGCCAGTTGCCACCATTAACCGCAGCGTCGAATTGTGTGAGCGTCGGGAAGTCGCCGGCGCGCACATAGACAGTCACGTTGGGATTGTTCGCGAAGAACCGCGCGTCAAAGGCGCCGCCCGGAACGAACATCGAATAAAAAAAGAACTGCCCGGTCGGCGCGTAGGGCGGGATTGAATCGGTGTTCGTTTGCGTCGATTCGTATTTTGTCGGCAAGCTCTGCCAGGCAGTGCTTCCATTCACCGCGCGGCCGGTGACGTTGTCCGGAACAAAATCCGTGTCGCGAAATACAGGCCAGCGCGAGGCCATATAATCCACGCCGGGCATGTAGGGTAGAACATCGTTTCGCGGAAGGCGCTGCGAGCTGCCGCGCTGGCGTCCACCGTTGGGATCGGGAGCGTATTGCGGAAGATCCATGTCCAGGAAGGTCATCACTCCAAGCGTGGGCAAGGTGTTCGCCACAAAGACGCCATTGCAGAAACAGCGGTGATGCGATTCGCAAATCACTTGAACGCCGGTCGGGTCGGTGAAGGTGATGGGATCGAGCGTTGCCAGCAGCGCGGCGGACTTGGCGGCAAGGCCCGCCGTGTGAATGGCGATGGTATCGGCCGCGGGATATTCGACCAGGTCGGTCTCGGTGAATACCATGTTAATAACTGTGCCGCCGTAAATGCCGCCGCCGGCCGATGGAGTGACGGTGAGGGTGATGACATCTCCGGCCGTATAATCAACGTTCGTGAAATCGAAAATGAACGCGGTGGCCTGTGGGTGATTGTCCAGGTCATCAGTCACAAAGTTTGGATCGAAGCTGAAAGTGACGCCCGGCGGAAGCGCGCCAATGGTCCAGTCAGAGAGATTTTGCCCTGTCGGAACGGACAAGAGAACAATGCGGCCGTTGATGGTGCCGTTGGCGTCCCAACTAAAATCATTCGCACCGATGTGCGCGGTGATGTCGAAAGCCAGGTCGGTTTCGCGCGCGAGTTGGTTCCCCTCCACGGAATCCGCTTCCGAATAAATGAACTTCAGGTTTTTATACGCGGCGCGGCGGGTTGCTTGCGGGCCCAGGTAGAGATAACACTTCGGCGCCACACTCACGCACCAGGGACCGGAGACGAGCCAGGATTCATCGAAGACGCGCGCGCCGCCAAAGATATCGAGGCCGGTAAACAGATCGCCGTGAATTGTGTTCAATGTCTTCAGCCAGGCTCCGTGACCGCAGGGAAGGTTTTGCTCCGGAAAGCCGAGGTTCTGCGCATCGAGCGTTTGATCGAGGTTCCAACTGCCGTCCGGCAAATAGTTGGTGACAGTCACCGAATGCGCGGCGCCGATATCTTTCCACGCCAGCGCCGGCCCGAATGGATTCGCGATGGCGACGATGTAGCCATCCGGCAGCGTGCCATCCGCAACGGGCGTCCAGGACAACGCCAGCGCGAACGGGCTCGAGCCGGACGGGCGGTCATCGTAGAACGCTTTGAAGGTAAAATACGCGGAATAGGTTTTGACGCCGGCAATGGTTTTGTAACCGTAAATCCGCGCCGTCACTTTGGATCCGGCCGGGAAGGAACCCGGGAATTGCCGCTCCATGTCGATATCCGACGGCAGCCCGATCCGATTGTTGCCCGCGAAAGCGCTGAATACGTACGGCTGAGCCGGCGCCAGTTTCGTATTCGCCAGCTCGGCGAGGTCTTTGAGATCGGTTTGGGTGATTTTTGCGGCGGGCAAGGCCATGATTTCGGTGCAATTTGCGCCGGTTTAAGCCCAAACACCCGCCGGCGATAGCGGAAATGAGTCCCAATAGGGCTTGCCGGTGTCCGGTGCAATGCCTTCCGGAACAGCCTGCAGGGAATAAAATGTGCGCCCGAAATCACCGTCCGGCGTGAAAAACACGATTACTTTGGCCGCATACTTGACCGCGGGATCCCATTGGCCGCCGATATCCACGGTACCGGCACCGCCAACCGTCGCGGCCTCGGTCAAAATGCCGTTCTCGGTGACGGTCCATTCACGCGTCGCCAGGATGCCGCGGAGGATGGCGGTGATTTTGTTCCAATGCTCACGCGAGACCATCAGATGATCATTGTTATCATCGAGGTACGGCAAATGATCGCCGCTGCTCGCATTGGGCTGGGGATTGTTCATTGCGCTTTGACCGTGAAACGCTCGCGCATATAAACGCCGCCGCGGAAGTTGGTAACCTTCGAATCCTGGACATCGATGATGCCGCCATTAGCAATCATCGCTTTGTATTCCGACAACGACGGCGAGGTTCCGGGATCGGAACCGGAAGCATCGCGCAAGGTGTCCACAAACGCGGAAATATCCGTGAGATCCGCGGTGTCTATGTCGTATGGCTGAAATTGGGGAATGACTGGAATATCCTGCCAGCTCGCGAACGCGCCGAAATTTCCGCACAGGAAAAAGTCGCGCAGGATTTCCAATGCCACCAGTTTTTTTTGCCCGGGCTCGCGCGAGCCGAAATCAGTTGCGGCATCAAATCCAGGAAAGGCGTACGGACAGGTTCCGCCCGCTTTACCGTAACTTTGCGGAATCCTCACCCAACTGCGCGTCCAGCGCACGCAAAGGCCGCCGTAATCCTCGCGTTCGGATTCGTTGAAGAGATACGCAGGATCTCCAGCCAGGTCGGGATTGATGCTGTTGTAATCCAGCTTCTGCCAGTAGGCGAGGAGTTGGACGTAGTCCTGGTGAAAAACCAGCACGTCTTTCAATTCCGGCTGCAGCGGAGATTCATCGCGCAGAATGCCGATCGGCTTTGCCACCGTCCAATCTCCCGATCGATATTTGACGTTGCTCATGGATTATTTTACGCCGGCGAACTTCGTTTTCAGGATCGCTTCGCCTTTAGCGATTTTTTTCAAGGTCAGATTCATCTCCGCGTTGAGCGTTTGAATTTCATGAAGTGACGTGCGCTGCGCAACAACATGGCGGTCCGCGAGGGAATCATAAACCTTATTGCGTTGGTCGATATCGTGTTTGGCGCCGACAACATCGCCACGCTCGAATTCGCGTTTAGCATGGCGTTCCAAGCGCGAAATGCTGCGCGCCTGTCTTCCAAAACGGCCATGGTGGGCGAGTTCATCGAGAGTCGGCATGAATTTCTCCATTTCGCTTTGCTCGATATTGGCGATGCGAAGCTTCGCCTGGTCGACCACTTGTTGTTCCTGGTTAATCTTCTGCTGCAGTTCCAATTTCTCGGCCTGGATGTCTTTGCTCGCTATATCGGCCTGGTGTTGCGCCTCGTCCAATTCCAACTGCTTCTTTTTATAATCGATCGTGGCGCGATCCATTTTGGCCATCTCATCCTTCAGCACCATTTGCCTGACCAGCGCAGAGCTCAAGCGATCGTGCGCGTTCATTTCGAGAGCGCCATTTTCCGAAACCTTCCGTTGATGCTCCTCGTCCAGGCGTTTCATCTCTTCCAGGTCTTTGTCCGATATCACGCCGCCGTGTTTGCGGATAAAATCCTGAGCCATTTTATTGCCCTGGGCGGACGGCACGTTTAAGCGCTGCGCCATTTTCTGCGCCTCCTCATGGCTGACGCGGCCGGCCTTTTCCAAATTATTGATTTCAGCTTTCAACCGTTCCGCGATGCCCTTTTGAACATTGTCCAATCGAGTCTCGCTGGCGGTCTCAGCCTTTTCCGCTTTGCGCATACTCCACCAGGCGGAGGCGATCCCAGCCACTTCGCCGATGATGACACCAATGCCAAGCATTTGGGTGATTCCAAGCCCGAGCATTCCCAGGAGTTTTGAAGCGCTGCCGAACATGCGCGTGAAATCGCCGCGGAAACCTTCGCGCACCAGAACCATGGCTTCGCGCATCACGCCGGCGGAAACTTTTTTCTCCGCTTGTTCAATGGCCGCTTTGGCGGCTTTTTCCTCAAGCTCCTTGCCGGCTTTTTTCGCCGCGGCTTGTTCCATCCAACCGGCCGGGAGAGACCCTTGCCCAATCAAAGTATTCGCCGCGGCTTGCTCGACATTAGCCGCCACTTCGCGCGCAGTCTCGCGTTCGCGCAACAACCTCCGCGCCTGGATCGCGCGAAAGGCGGCGCGGACGGAGGCCGCCACTTCCATCTCCTCGCGTTTCTTCAGCTCGGTGTTCCACCAATTGGAATACTTCCCCTCTTCACTGCGCTGGAAATTGAGATACTCCTGGAAATGACTGCGGTGAACACCGAGCCCGCGCTCCACGGCGCTGTTGTCGATGCCCAGGGCAACCAGCACTTCTTCTCTTAGACTTCCTCCCATATCAATTGCGCGTGTTCAATAGTTCGAGAATGCGATCGTATTGGTTATCGCTGCCATTCCACATCACCGGTGTATCGCCGGCGGAGAGCGCGTTGTGTTCGCGGACCTCTTTGAGGAATTGATAAATCACCTTGGTGGGCAACCGTTGAATGAGCTCGTAGTTTAACCCCGGGTAATTCCGCATCAATGAGCCGGCGACGTGGCAAAAATCAGAATAGTACTCGATGCTCGAGCTGCCATCAGCGCTGGAAGGCGGGCGGTCCATCAGCGATGACTCCATGTACGATCGCGCGGCAGTCACCGTGCGAGTGAAGATATCGAGTGCGGCGCCGACGCGGCGTTCCCAGCGTTTGATTCTGAAGGTTAAACCGAAGATCGGTTCGACCGGTTTAAAAAATACATGGCAGGTTTTAAAGAAGCGATTCCGCGCGCGGACCGCTTCCTTGTGGTTTCCTGGAATGAACCCGGGATTCACCACCCACAGGAACGTCGCGAGCTCGTCCGGGCCCGGCGTTTCGAACGGCGGCATGAAGGGCGAACCCTTCAGGCGGAGAATATTGCAATGGCGCAATGTGAGCGGCACTGCCGGATAACCGGCGATGTCCTCAGTTTGCAGACCGAGAAACGCGGCATCGCGGATGATGCGCTCGCGCTCGACATCCTTGATCCGCTGCGCCTCGATCTCCTGAATTTCTTCGCGGAGTGTCATTTCAATTCGGCGCAAATTGCGCCGTTACGCTGCCGAAACGGCAGCGCTCCGAGGTTAATTGCCGTTCAGCGGATCGCGCGGCACCACGTTGATGGCGTTTTGATCCACGATGATGCTCAGGCTCATCTTGCGATAGCCGGCATCGGCCGGGCGGTCCGGGCCGTGAATGACGAAGCGCTCGGCGATCGGGGCGCCGACGGCGTCGACTCCCAGAGCGGCATCAAAGTAATCGCCATTGTCGAGCGTGGGCGTGGTGGCCACGTTGCGTTGAATGACGGCATTGCCTTCCGTATCGCCATCGATGATGAACCAGCCGCCTTTGCCGCCATCGATATCCGGCCGCTTTGTGAGGATGGCGCCAGGCTTGGGCGAAATGGATTCCACGCGATAAGTGCCGAGCTTGGTACCGCCGGCGTTCGGATTCTCGGGATCGTTCGGGCGATAGCAATCCACGTAGATGCCGCCATGCGGCACATTGCCGGAATTATATTTTGAATTGGGATACATAAATCAATTGATGGTTTTTATGGCAGCTTCTGGATTTTAAGAGTGTTGATGGGTTGCGGGGCCGGCGGAGTAGCTACCACGTTGCTCGTGATGCTGGACTGGCCCCAAAAGTTGGAAGATGTGGCGACAAAGAAATATTGTGCGGGCCACAGGTCCAGAGACACGAGGTAATTGGTTCCGCTCGGGTCATTGGTATCCAGCGCATCCGTCGAAAGAATATTCGTCAGCAATGGCCAATTAGTCGCCGGAGTTGTGAGATCCGGGGCGCAATAGATATTGAACGACAAATTAGTATTGGCCGGTTCGGCGCAACCCCATCCGAGCCGCACATGGCCGTTGATAGTCGAAACAAGCGAGGCTGCGGCGCCGACCCAAAAGCAGACGGTTAAAATTGTGATGGTAGCGATGAGTTTCATGGTAGACACGGCATTCTATTTGCTTCACAAATTGAATAATGAAATCCAGCAAGACGAAGAAAAAGTTGGCGTTTAAGGTCACATTTTTGATTTCCGTTTGCGTAGCGACCATCGTCCTGCTGTCCTTTTTTTTGCCCAAGAATCCCAACTCCTACCTTCACGGATTTAAACAGAAGGACAATTTGCTGAAGCAAACGCACAGCCCAAAAATTATTCTGGTCGGCGACTCCAACATGGCATTCGGCATCGACAGCGCAGCCCTGAAGCGCGAATACGGTGAGAACGTCGTCAATACCGGCCTTCACGGCGGCTTGGGAATGGATTTCCCTCTCAACTGGACGGGCCGCTACATTTCCAACGGAGACACTGTTCTTGTTTCCTTCGCCTATCCGATTTTCTTCGGCAAGTCCTCGCACGGTGATGAGACTGTCAGTGCGTTGCTCTTGGAGGAGCCGCGCGCATGGAAGTATCTTGATTGCGGCAGCGCGAGAACCCTGTTCAGTGGGTTGGGGAACGTTTGCGGAGATCGGATTTTGGACTGCCTCCATCGTCACCCGCACTTTTCGTCTAACGAAATTTACAACGCGCAGGCATTCAATGAATTTGGCGACGTAGTTTCTCAGGCTGGAAAATCCCCGCATCAAATTCCTCCGACTATGCCCGAAAAAGAATTGAGTGCGGACGCCTTTAATCGACTCGCCGCTTTTGTTACAGGCGCGGAGGCCAGGGGAGCTAAGGTCTGTATCATACCGCCTCCATATCGTGCTGACATGTTTGACGCCACACGCGATCAAGTGCGCGAAGCATGGACCGAAATGCAAAAGAGGTTTCCCAAAGAGGCGGTTGGTGAACCGTCGAACTTTGTTTATGAAGCTTCGTTTTTCTTCGACACCGAATATCACCTGAACGGTTCCGGCAGGAAGATGAGAACTCATCAAATTGTGAATGTTCTTGGGCATGGTATTGCTAAAAACTGAACGAGCTTGAGGGCGTATCCCAGAGGCTTGAGGAGCTTGCCGAGCCAACGGTGTCCACCACGTTCGTGCCATCCGTTGAATCATAATTCCCGGACAATCGCGCCCCGTGAAAACTGCTGAAGAAAATGTCTTTTGCATGGCCGTTGGAGAAAATATTTCCAGTTATCGTGGCAGGCGCACCAACATCATGCGTCAATGCAATCGACGAAATTCCAATGATCGCGAACTGATTCCCAGTAATTGTCGCGTTCGCAATGGTATTGCCGCTCCCGTTCGTCTGCGTCAGCAAACCGAAGGAGCAATTCTCAACCGAGTTGTCGTTAAATATAATGTCTGAAGTCGTGCCGCTTGGTCGAACGCAGTAGCCAACGGCAAAATTGGCATTGAACTTATTTGCGACGACCTTTCCGCCACCGGATGATTCTTGGAAAACTGCAATCCATCCGGGATGAATCCTAGATATGAACGTGTTACCCATCATCGTCCAATCGCCCGCATCAGGCGCTACAACGTTGCGAATCCAAACACAATAATTCGACGGTGAATAAAACTGGCAATCGTTGATGTGCCAGAGCGCGCCACTGTGCTGTTCGACCTGATTGAAATTTCCAAAGAATGTGCAATGAATAACGTCAATTGTCTGAATGCAAATTACCGAGTTGCTCGCGCAAATGAATGCACCAGATTTTAATACGGGGTAATTTGTTTGCGTGTCCTCAAATGCGATGTCTCGCACAGTGCCAACGTTGGTTCTGAAAATGAAAAGGCTTTGATTACTGTTGCAGGTCAATATACGAGTGCCACTTGGAGGCAAGGTATTCGTGTTCGCATATCCGAAGTTGTCCGAGCTTGGGCCATCACCGACAAGTGTCATGGGCCAAGTAATTTGGTAAGTGGCATTGCTCAGGTTGTAACCATAACTGCTGTGAGGCACATAGACAGTGCCGCCGCCAGCGTTTGAACAGGCATTAAAACAAGATTGAAACGCAGCTCGGTCGTCGGTGATACCATCCCCAACCGCGCCGAAATTCACCACGTCGAAGTAGTGTGCGGAAGTGCCACTACTCACGGTTTGCCACGTGGAATCCTCGCGCAGAAATTTTGTGGAGCCGCCGCTGCCGCTTCCCAGATTCGCCGGCGGAACCGTGCCGCTGAGCTTTGTCGCGTCGAGATTCGATGTTCCTGTCAAGACGGGAACGCTGCCCGAGAAAACACCGTTGGTGCCGTAAATCGCCTGCGCGCCGACGTTCGACCGCACGGTGAATGTGTCCTTCTGGTAATCCATGACCGCCGCATCGATCCACGCAGGATTGGTGAAGGAATAAACTCCATTGGTGAGATGGCCAAAGTGAATTTTATGATTCAAAAAATCCCACGTCGTTACCTGATGGTCAGGCCGCGAATCAAGATTGGTGCTCGCCTCCGCGATGATGCCATTGGTTCCTACGAAAGCTGTTTGAGCGATGGTGTAAGGCTGCGCATCGACAACAGTAAACGCAACTCCCGCGAAGGCTTCGATCGCGTTTTGATTACCGACGCCAACACCCATAACGTTTGCCGAGTCGGTTTTCGACCCACCAGAAACTGAATTGGTTTTGAATCCAAAAAAACCAAGCTGAGAATATTTAACGAGGTTGGCATTATACAGAGCCAGAGCTACGTCTGATAGCAGATTCACATTTGTACTTATCTGGTCGACGCTGTTTCCATTCACCCAAAACGCCCAGTTTCCGGAATCCCGATTGGTCGGCATCCGGTTCAGGCCGCCCCACTGAGCGGGACGTGAAAAATCGAACGAAAATGTCTGTGACCACTGGCCGGGATTTAGACCGTATGACTGCCACAGATAAGTGGCATTATCGCCAAAATCCGACGTGCCCAATTCGCCAATAAAATCGGCAGCGGTATTAGTCGCCGCGCTGCCGTTGAGTCCGGTTTTCTTCGTGAGATTGACCATGCCGTTGGTTCTCTGCGCAAAGGTCGACTGATAGGCGGCATTGCTTGACTGAAGCCATGATTGAACGGCGGTGTTGGTCGCTTGGAATTGTGTCTGATAAGTTGTATTGCTCGCCTGCAAATTCGAAGGCGTGGCAAAATCCGTCGCGTCGTGAGTCGAGGCGGATCCGAGGCCGAGCGCGCCAGGCAATTGCGCGGCGCTGATGTTCAAATTGGTCACGCCGGGCCGCTCCACGATGAACAGATCTCCGGATTGCAACGTGGCTGTGTTGGGATACTGGCTGATGAGCGCGCCAATCCCGGTGAGGGCGAGCAAGCAAACAATAAAAATAACGGGCCGTTTCATACGTCAAAAGGCAAGGATTGGGTTTCCGCCCGTGTCTAAAATTTCTTGTCCACCGGTGTCTAAAATCTCGTCTCCGGATTCCGGTTCCGGCGCCACATCGGAAAATTCAATCTGTTTCCACGCATCGTCCTGGATGCTGAAGTCGAGATCGAAGAGCATCACGGTTTGAAAAGAACCCTTGTCGGCTTCCAGCGCCGGCGAGCTGCCGGCGTCTTTGAAATCCACCTGGATGCGATGCTTATCGAGAATGTTGCCGTTCAGCGTGTAGAGCTGCGTGTGCACGATGAAACGCACGGCCGTCACAAATTCGCGGTGTGCGCGGATGTCGGGGAGCGTGATGACGTCCAGTTTGTATTGACCGCTCCAGCTCGTCTCGATCGGGATCTCCTGCAACTCGCTGATTCGCAGCGGACGGAATTGCCCCTGCCCCGCTCCGGGCGTGAACAGGATCTCCACGCGCGGGCGATCGCGCTGGAAATCTATGATTTCAAAACCCTGGTCTATCAGCTCCTGGTCCGCGCCGGCATCGCCCGTGCTCGAGACTGCTTGCGTGGTAAACGCTTTGATCTCGCGCGCCGTCAACAAGCTCTTCAACGCCGGTTCAAAGATCCCCGGGAAATCGAAGAGCGCGGCGATTTGTTCGGCGGTGATGTTCATGGTGGCCGCGTGCTAAGAATTCTTGAAGCCGGCGCGCTTGTAAGCGCCGCGCAGAAGGTTTTTGAGATCCGCCTGCATCGCTTCCGCGCGATAGCGCAGTTTTGCGCCAACCATTTCCAACTGGCTCGGCTGGGTGCAACCGGTGGCGCGGTTGACCAAAGTGAACGTTGCATGGCCGGGAATGCCGAGGCCATCGATGTAAGTCCCGCGCGCGGTGCCGTCCTGGACGTGGCGGAATTTGTATTTAGGCGGCTTGGCGCCTTTCGGCTGAAGCACGTCCCAGGCAACGGCCCAGGATCCGCCGAGAATGCCGGCGCGTTTCTTCAGGCGGATGAGCGATTGACTGTAAACGCCGCGTGGAATGACGATACGATCCAACTGCACCACTTTTTGCGCCCTGCCCTTGCGGCCGCGAATCGAGCGCATGATCATATTGCCGTTGGATCCCTGGCGAACGCCTAGCTGGCGATATCGATTGCCGCGCGGTTTCGTTTTGTGAAATAGGCGCGTGACATCCTCGACCGTGTCCTCCATGTGGTAATCGTAATTTTTCACGCCAACCACCACTTCCGGCGTGGCCATGAGCCACATGAATCCTTTGCCGCGGCGATGCTGGATGGGCAGCATTTGCTTGGGCGCCGGTGAATAGACCTTTCTGAGGTCCCGCTCCATTGAGCGCTCCAAGGCCTGCTTGCTCTTGGGCGCCGAGCCCGCCGCCAATTCTCTTGAGAGAATACCAGCCTGCATCTTCACGACATCGCGCGGCTCGAGCTTGAGCGACACGGCGTATTTCGCCATGCGCTCATTGAGCAACGTCATGTCGCTTTTCAGCGTGATGGGGATCGGCAGCATCGGATTGGCGATTTACGATTGCCGATTGGCGATTGGTGCGACGGGCGCGGCCGGCGCGACCTTTGGAGCGTTTGCAGCGGCGGTTTTGGCATTCGCAGCGTCTTTCTGGTCCTGCTGGAAGGCGGGTAGCAATAACGCGCGGAAGTCCGTCACATACTGGCGGAAGTTTTTGTAATCCGGATCCGAGAGCTTCAGCTCGGCGGCTTTGCCTGCCGTCGCGGCGTCCACGTTCACTAAAGTTTGCTGGATGGTGGAGTAAGCGACGCCGTACGCGGCGTTTTTCAATTCGAGTCGTTTCATTTAAAAAATCGGTTAAGGGTTGATGATTAAGAAAAAAGCCGGCCATCATCCCAAACGGTGGCGAGCTGGCGGGTGGCAATGAAGTAACTGGGCGGAACGCGGTAACTGGGATAGTCCTTCGCAAACACGGGATTCCCGCCGGCTTTGAAAAATTCCGCGGCGAACTCACTGCAAATCATGTGGCCCTCGATCGGGTTGTGATTGAGCATTGCGAAGGTGAGCAGCGTTCTCCAACCGTACTTCTGGCCCTGGGCTTTCGGTTCCGTGCCATTGCCGAAATAGAACCAATGCATGGCGCGTTCGAGATCGAAGCCTGGGCACGGCCGGCGGACCGCTGCGACGTCAGTCTCGCGCACGGGGTACTTGTCCACGCCCTGGCCATTCCGGGAAGCCACGGAGAAGCGATCGCCGATATAAACCTCCACGTGACTGACGCGCGTGAAGGTTTTGAGCGCGACCACGTCGTCAAAAATGTCGGTCGGGCGATAGAGAATACAATCGCCCGGCTCGAGCATTGAAATGGAGAACGGCTCGAGCATTAGAACGCGTAGCGAATGCCGCCGCCGATCATGAGGCCGCGATCGTTTTGTATTCCTTCGAACGCGTAGCCGACGCCGACGTATTCACCGAGGTGGCGATTTTGCCGGTACTCCACTTCCACTTTGGCCACGCCCATGAAACTTTTGTTGTAATTGTCGTAGCCGGCGCCGAGGCCTGCCACGAAAGCGACGTCCCCGATCGGGCGCCGGTAATCCACGAAGCCGTAACCGCCGGCGGTGCCGCTTTGTCCGCTCGCATTGCCTTCCAGGACGGAAGCGCCCAGGGAAAGATTGGGCAATGATTTGATGACGCCGTAGCGCTCGATGCTGAGCTGGGCGGCCGCCTGGCCGGAATTCTGGGCGAACACACCGCCGACGGAGAGATCCCATTCCCCATTCGTGCTGTAGTAACTGATGTTCGCCGGATTGTTCGCGTTGACAAATTCCTCCGCGCGCGAAGTCGCGCCGGCGAGCGTGGTGGGTGGCGTGACAGTATTGGTGCCAGCCGGGCCGGTGGTGATGATCGTCAATCCGCCGGAAGCATTCGTTTCAATAACGAAGGTTTGGCCGTTCAATGTGAACGGCTGGCCAGTTTGCGGCAGCAACGAGGATAATTGCGATTCGAGCGACGACGGCAGATTCAAAACTGCCGGTACAGCTTGGATGGGCAAATTTACGGCCGTGGTATTGACTGTGCCCGGCGGCGTCACTTGAGCGTGCGCGACCGAAGTCACGATGAGGCCGATGGTGACGGCCGTTAAATAGACGAGAGTTTTGAATTTCATACTACTTTTTTCAGTTGTTGGGTTTGTTGGTTAAGCTCGCCGGCGGGACGCCAGCGCTCCCAGGTTTGCCTTTGAGAAATTGATTGATGAGTCCGAACACCCCGCCGTTATCGCGGCAATACGGGAAGATCGCGATGATGCGCGGCCAGGCGAGATGGCTGAAATGCACAATGCCCATGGCTGTCGCGGTGATGGCAGCCTGGTGTTCCTGCATGAATTGGATGGTGTTCATTTATCAGTGGGTGGATCGTTGCGGTGAATCCATTCGCGGCGAAATCTCAAGGCGAGAATGCCGACGGTCAGAATGCCGGCGACGCAGCCGAGCGCCACGTTGATGAATCCCAGGCCAAACGTTGCGGCTGTGCCGGCGGTTCCAAGCATGACGTCGACGTTTTTCATAACTGCAGGCGGAAAAATTGCGCGCCGAGATAAACACCAATGGGCAAGGCGTTGGTGTCATTGAGCGTGGCGAAGAGCCGCCAATGGATCATGTCGTCGCTGCTTTCAATCCAGACCTGGTCCGGCCAGTCCGGTTGAATCGACCAGGTGAGGACATTGGTGCCGATGGGAACGCGCGCTTGAAAAATGTAATCCGTCGGCGCCGGCTCGATGACTGATTCCACCGCGAGCCTCAGTTTCTCCGTTGTGGCTGGCTTAAACTCCGGAGGCTTCGGAATGAAAAGCGCCGGGCGATCGCGTTCATCGGGAATCAGCGAGAACAGATCCGCCGCCGCGGCCATGAATGCCAGGCCAACAACGAAAAGCAAAATGGCGAGCGCGAGTTTCATGGCCAGAGCGCTTTCATGAAGGGCACGCCGTTGGAATTGTAGATGAGCACCAGGATCCCGTTGGATTGCCCTTCCCAATAACTGAAGTTGGGCATGGCGTTCGTGACCGCGTAGAGCGAGAACGGCGCGAGGCTGTTCGAGGTGAAGTAAGCTCCGCCATTGGTGCCATTCCAGCCGTGCCAGGTCGGGCCACTGACGTAGAGGCCGTTGGTTCCTGACACCGTGAATTGTGAATTGGTCGTGGAGCTGGTCGCCGTCCCGTCCGACCAAACGAAAGAATTGCTTCCGGTGACCGTGGCGTTTCTGCCCGCGGCAATCGACCAGGTTCCCGTAACGCGATTGGAAGAGCCGCCAAGAATGACGCTGCCGTCATTCAGATTGGTATTGGAAAGCCCGCCGAGGTTGATGGCGTAAGCGCCCTGCAGCGCATTATTATATCCACCGCCCAGGAACGCGAACGTGGAAACGTTTTGAATTGTATTGCTGAATCCTCCGCCAAGGAAATTAGCGTCTACAGAGCTGATGCCCGCGCTTCCGTTGATGGTGTTCCAGCTCCCGCCCACAATGATGTCCGCATTGCCTGAGCCGCCAATCAACGTGTTGCGGATGCCGCCGACAATCAGCCCGCCGCCATCCGCCACCATGCGATTGGTTGCGCCGGATAAAATTGCCCCGCCGAATCCGGAAGAGTTATTCGTGTTCGCCTCGCCCCAAGCCGCGCTAGCAAAATCCATTTGCGAGCCTGGATTCGATGGACCGGCAAGGCTTAATTCCGTGGAATTCCAAAGAAGGCGCGTGCTGTAGAGCCGCGCGTTTGTGCCAAAGCCGCCGTTGTTCGCGATGTAGTTATTCGTCGCGAGCAGCACCATGTTGGTGAAGAGCGCATTGGACTGGGCCACCTGGTTGCTCACGGACCAGTAGCCGAGCATAACCATGCTTGGCAGGATCGCCGCCGTCGAAAAAGAAGACGGTGCCGGCAATGCGCCATTGACCGCTGAGTAAGTTCCGATCGGCGAGCTGCTGGTTAATGAGTAAAGCGTGATGCCATTGGTCTGCATCAGCCAGGCGGAGCCGTTGTTGGTGAGAATGACGCCGTTGAGCCAATTGGTGTAGCAATTTAGTCCACTGGTCCAGACGAGCGCGCCATTGGTCGCTGGCGAACTTCCGGCCCCGGTGAAAACAAGGAAGTTGGTGCCCTTGCCAGAGGTAATTCCCAATGCCTGGCCGAGCGCGCCGAAAGAAACATCAGCTTCAAGCTTGGTGTTGTTGGTGAATGTCGGATTGACACCAAAGCCGTTGGTGGAATTTATTTTCCCAACAATGCCCGTTCCCAACCCTGCAAACGACCCACCTCCCGTAATGGTGAAATCTCCCGTATCCGGATCCAATGAAAGTATGTGAGAATTTAAATCTTGAATGGTGACACCGGAAACAGGATCTAAAAAAATCGCCTCGCCTCCACTATCGCCCAATGACAATTGGCCATTAGCGTTCCATCCAATCTGCTGGCCTTGAGGTCCATTGATATCTCCTATTCCACCGTCGGACCCATGATTTACGTTGATGCTCATCACTGAGTCATCATTTGAAGTCGCCAGGAATAAAAAACTGTTGCTAACCCAAGCTCTGACATTCGGACTATACAGCGTGAAATTATTCGTGCCGTATCCATGGCTGATGATTTGGTTGGTGCTAAAACCGTTCGTGGCGTTGACTTTTAAAACCGACAGCGTGTTGCTGGTGGAAAGATTGGCGCCGGCGAGCTGGTTGCTGGCGGTGTTCACTTTGGCCTGAAGTAGATTGCTTGAAGTATCGGAGATCGTTTGCGCTAGGCCTTGGATGATATTTGTTGCCGAGCTGGTGAATTTGAACGTCTGGTTGGCGCCATTGGTGGAAATCACACCAGCAGCCGCGTTGTTGATATTCGTTGCCGTGCTGGCATCGATGCCGCCGGCCGTGATTTGCCCAAACAGGGAATTGCTAACCGCCACCGTGAAATTGGTTCCCTGCAGCCCGATTGCCAGCGCGGCGCCGAGCGCGTCGTAATTCGTGCTGATGTAGGCGCGGCCTCCGGAATAGGTCACGCCGGCGGCATTGGTCGCGAACGCATTGGTGAGGCTGAGCCCGTGCAGCGCGTACAGTGTATTGCTCGCCGCGAGAGTGTAATTGGTCCCGGCCGCGCCGATCGCCAGCGCAGTTCCCAGGGCGTCGTAATTGGTGCTGACGTAAACGCGTCCACCGGAATAGGTGACGCCGGCGGCGTTGGTCGCGAACGCATTGGTGAGGCTGAGCCCGTGCAGCGCGTACAGTGTATTGCTCGCCGCGAGAGTGTAATTGGTTCCCGCTGCGCCGATCGCCAGCGCGGCGCCGATCGCATCGTAATTGGTGGAAACAAAAGCTTGTTGGCCGGAAACGCTCACGCCCGCCACGTTTGTGGCAAAAATATTGGTGAGGCTGAGCCCGTGCAGAACAATGAGGGCGTTGCTGATGCCGTTCGCGTAATTAGTTCCCGCTGCGCCGATCGCCAGCGCGGTTCCCAGGGCGTCGTAATTCGTGCTAATGTAGGCGCGGCCTGCGGAATAGGTGACGCCGGCGGCATTGGTCGCGAAAGCATTGGTGAGGCTCAGCCCGTGCAGCGCGATGAAGGCGTTGCTGATGCCGTTCGCGTAATTGGTTCCTGCAGCTCCGATCGCCAGCGCGGTGCCTAGGGCGTCGTAATTCGTGCTGATGTAAATGCGGCCCCCCGAATAGCTCACGCCGGCGGCGTTGGTCGCGAACGCGTTGGTGAGACCGAGCGCGCTGAGGACCGCGATTTTCGTCGTGTAATCCGAATAGAGCGAATTACTCGAGGTGTTGGAGAAAAATTGCGAAATATTCGTGGCGTCCGTCTTGCCGATGAAGCCGTTGGTCAACGCCGGCAGGTTCGTTGAAAGGAGTGGAACGCCGCCCAGGGCGTTGGTAATGCCGTTGAACGTGGGTGGGTTGGTGTTGGATCCGCCGCCGATGGTGACAAACGTGTTGTAACCACTGATGCGCAGGTCATACATCGAGTAGACCGTGGGCCCGGAATCCAATGGGACGCGAAAGACAATCCCCTGCCCCAGGTAAGCATTCGTCGCGAGGTAATTATTCTGCGCCAGGGTATTGGTGATGCTGCCATCGGCCGTGGGTGTGACGCGCAAGGGAACGCCGATCGTCGTAAACGAGCCATCCGCATTTGCCACGGGTCCGGAGATGGGGATAATACGGACAACGTTCGTGTCCGCCTCCGCGGTGACGGAATTAGTGAATGGGCCAATCCGCACCTGGGCCGCGTTCGCAGTCCAAAGTCCCAAAAGAAAGAGGACCGCCAGGCCCGAAAATAATGTCCGCCGGGCGGTGTGGGTAGAATGCGCAGCGATGGCAAGGACGCTAATTTTTGCCGCGCGGGAAGATTCTTTAGTCCAAAGCCCAAAGTCCAAAGTCCAAAGTCCGCTTCTCTCGGAAGCGTTTCGACTTTGGACATTAGACGTTGGACTTTGGACTCTCATTGATCTTTCGGCCCGAGCTTCATGCAGTGGTATTCCAGGTGCAGACTCACGGGGTTATCCGGATCGTTTTTCGGCAGGACCATGAATTTCGCTCCCAGGGCGAGGAGTTGCTGATTGGCGAGAATGGTTCCGAGCAAGGAGCGATCGCGGACGTAAAAAATATCCGTGGCATGTGGATCGATGCCCATTTCGGTATTCAGGCTGATATCCTGGATGGTGGAAATCTTGGCGCGGAAGGACTTGCCGGTCTTTAAATTGACCACGTCCTCCTCTTCAAAAGCGGCGGTGGCTTGCTGGCCAACCGCCGCAAAGTTGCGCGCGAGACTCATGGTTAGAACGCGACTTTTTTGACCTCGTATTTGAAGAACTGGTTATTGGTCATCGATGCGCCGCCGCCGGTGGCAGCGAAAGCGACCGTGATCAAACGCACGCCGGTCCAGCCGCCAATCCACGTTGACGGGAAATTGGTGGCGTCAATCAGGTATCCCGCTCCAGTGGCGCCGGCGACAACCGTGGCGGTGTTATTGGTGTCCACCGTGTTGGAATCCATGAAGCGCGCAAAGGTGAGTGTGTTGGTTCCTGCGGCGGAGAGTTGGAATTTGGCGATGACCGCCAAGTCCTTCTGTTGCGAAGCGAAGCAATCCGCGAAGGTCGTATTCGTCGTGATCGCTGTGTTGGTGACACTGATGAACGCATTCGAGGAGGAATTCCACGTCGTGCTGATCAAGGTGTTGGTGACAAAGCTGGACCAGCCTTGCGCCAGGTTGGTGGACGTCACAGTGCCATCCAGCGTGGTGAATGGCAGAGTGATGGTGTTGATGCTCAACAATCCCTGGGCGGGCACGCCCTGGGCGGAAGCGGAATTGATGGCGATGAACGGCGAGCTGAGAGCGGCGCCGCCAATGGCGAGGCCCAGTGTGAGTTTGCGGAACGTGTCCGCGAGTTTTTTACAAAATACTTTCATGTTAAAAATTTGGTTACAGGTTTTTGGGTTCGGGTTTATTGGGCCACCGTGGGCGGGACTTCGCTGCCGGAGGTTGAAATTTCGGAAGCCAGGATGGCTTCAATGAGCTGCGCCTTGGTGCCGGTCGTCAGTGCGATCGGGCGGCCGGCGTTTTTGATGCCTTCAGCAATGCCGCGGAGATCCGCGTGCTTCAGGACGGTGAGCTCGGCACGCCGGGCTTCCGGAGTAATTGTTTCGAGTTCGGAGTTTTCGGTTTCTGGCTCCAACGCCGGCGGGACGTCAGTGCTTCCCGCGTTGCCCGGGATCGGAATGATATCGGCAGCCGGCGTTTCCGGGCCCTGGCCTTCGGTCACTGGAATGCGAATGACGGATCCAGCTTCAGCCAATGCCTCGTTTTGAACCGCCAATTGCGCGCGGCGTTTTTGCGCGGCCACTTGGTCCGGATGATCCTCGGTGTTTTCCGCTACATTCTGCAGCGGGATCATCATCGGGTTGTGGCAGTAGAAAAACCGCACGCCGGCCTCATTCTCAGCGAGCAGCTTGGCATGTTCCGCGCGCAGATCCACGGCGTTGAGGCCGCAATAGAAAATGGACGGCGTTGGAGGGCCGCTTTTGGCCTTCGTCAATTTGATTCCAATCAACATAAAACTCCTTGGCTATTCCCGGCCCTTCCCCCCGACCGGGAGGGTCGAGAGGCAAGAGTCGGGAGATGATTAGGATTCGTTGCCCGCGCTCACGAAGCGCACGCCGGCCGGATCCGTCTTGGTGTCCGCGGCGCCGCCCTGGTTGCCCGCGCCGATGCCGAAGAGCACGCCGATGGAGAACGTCACATCGCCAGTGCCGTACTTCTGGTAACCAACGGCCGTGAACGGCATGCCGCTTTCGTCGTCCTGCATTGGGACGGTTTCCACCACCTTGGGAACGCGGAGCAGATCGGCCGCGTTCGAGAAATCGACACCGCGCGAGGCGATGACGATGCCGCGTTGATCTCCGAAATAGCCCTGGATGTTTCCGCCGGCCGGGAAATCTGGGTATTCGTAAATATTCCGGAAACCCGCGAGGTTTTTGTAATGGCGGATTGGGTTATCGCCGTTCAATTGGTTGTAGAACAGCGAAGAGCCCACGCGCTGGTCCGCCTGCAGGGCGCCGGCAACTTTCGTATTCACGATGCCGAAGCGGCCGAACGGCGAGGCTTTTTGGCCATTCAACTTCCCGCGCAGATACTCAACGGTATCCAGGCTCACGTTGGCCGGATCCGTGGCGTATTGATGGGTGAAGTTCGCGGCCGTCACCTGGGCGAGCGCGGTATCGATGATCAATTTGCGCAATGCATAACCCTGATTCATGACAAACCGGGTGAGATCGATCTTGCTCGAGAGCTGGGAGAGCCATTTGATCTGGATGGGCACGTGTTTGAAAAACTGGAGTGTGACCGGAACATCCTGGGCGAGGTTTGTGGCATCCTGGATGCCGTTTTCAAAGCCAGTAACCTGGTCGTAATCCGCCGGAACGGGGACCGCGCCAATGTGCGACGTGATGGTATCGCCCAGCACGGCCGTTTTGCTCGAGACATCGAGCGCAAAGCCGCCTTCACCGAATAATTCCGGCGTGAGCGTCTTGAACGCGTCGAAAATCAACATGCTGAGTTCCGGCACGCTGAGCGTGATGCGCAACGCTCCGCGTGGAGCGTGGTAGGAGGCGTGGGTAAACGCCGCGAGGATGAGGACGGATAGTGCGGTGACCCAGTCGCGAGTCACGGCGCCCATAACCAAGGCCAGCAACAGTGCGACCAGGGCAAATACTGATTTGAACGTTTTCATTTTGATACGGTTTAAAAATTTCGGTTGGTGAATTGAATCCGGTGAATCGTTGGATTAGTTCGCCGCGGTGCTGGCGGGTTTTTTGACGAGGTTGTCGAGGCCGCGCAGCTTGAGGTTGGCGCGGATGGTTTCAGTGCGTTTGGAAACGTCCGTTCTACGGCCGTGAATGATTTCGTCGTTCGCTTCGATCGCCTTCTCGACGTCCTCGCCCTCTTCTTCACCCTGCCGGCGAGCTGGTTGAGCGCCGCGAGGTGTTTTGTTGGCCGCTTCCGCGCGCAGGTCATCGATGAAATCGAGCATCGATTCATCCGTCAGGGCGGCTTTGATCAAAGCGTCTTTGCGCTCGGCTTTGACGAGTTTGTCGGTGACGGCCGCTTCCACCTTTTTGGTGACGCGGTTTTTGAGCGCGGTTTCGTGGCCATCCAAACTGGCTTTGAAATTCTTGCGGTCGGTGATGAGGGTGTTGACGATCGGGAGAACGGCGTCCTCCTGGGCATCAGTGGCCACGGTGAACCCGGCGGCCACCAACGCGGCGATGATTTTATTCATTTTCTTTGCGGTTGGTTGTTTGTTGGTGGCCGCTGGTTGTGCGGCCGGAAGTGACGCGATCGGCGTGATTGCCTTGGGCAACACGCGCGATCGCAAATTGGCGGGAATGTGTTTTTCGAAGCTGGCGATGATTCGTTTTTCAGCGTCAGAGATATCGTCGTCATCATCTTCCGGAGCGGAGATGTCCCCTTCGCAATGCGTGGCCAGACCGATATCCAGGGCGCCCTGGCCGTCGAAGAACGACGTCTTTTTCATCATGGCCAGGAATTCATCGGCGGTTTTCTTGCCGGAAATTTCCGCGTAGACCTTGGCCATCATGTTGTCGATGACATCCATGCCATCGGCCAGCGATCGCATGTCTTCTCCGGTGCCATCCACGCCTCCCTGGGCGCGGTGAATCATGGTTATGGAAGCCGTCGGGCAGACACGCTTAGAGCCGGCGAGGAGGACAATGGACCCCGCAGACATCGCGTAACCGTCGTTATAGGTCGTAAGGTTTTTACGCCGCTGGCTGAGGGCGTTGTAGATGCCGAGCCCGAGGCCGACGTCCCCGCCGCGGGAGTTGATGCGGCAATCGATGGCTGCGTCTTGGGGAATTTGTTTGAGTTCATTGAGGACGTCCTTTTCTGTGTCGCTGATGGTCCAACGCTCGTAATCGACGTATTCGCCGATGATCCCACGAATGGAGATCTCATAACGTTCCTGGTCGACGGCACGAATGGCTAAATTGAATGGGCGCTTGGAAGATTTCATGCGTTCTGGGGTTCGGGCTTTTTCTTCCCGTTTTTCTTTTTCGGCGCCGGCGCGGGATCGCCTTCAAGCGTGCCGGTTTCTTTCGCGGACTCGCTGGTAGCCATTTCGAGGGAGAGGTATTCCTTGAACTCGCGCGCGCTTTCGAAGGGAGTTTCGATTGGGATGCTGGAGATATCCAAACGGCGCTGGCGGACCTCTTTATTGATCTTTTCCCATTCCTCGCCGCCGTCCTGGGCGGTTTCGCCCCAGTATTCGTCCCAGCTCAGCAAGCCGGAGCCGACGGCCGCGCGGCGGTCCTGGTCTTTGTTGCGGTCGACGGTGAGGCTGCCAGTGAAATGCCATTCCAGCTCGTTCCAATCCGGAGGAATCGGAGTTTTGAAAACGCGGTCCTCGATGCCGCCCTTAATGAAGTATTCGGCGATGTCCTGCAGGTCGTTTTCGAAATCGCTCTGGAAAATGGCAACGAGCTTTTGCGCAATTTGCAGATCGCGCCGGATATCGGTACCGCCGATGTCGATCGGGAGCAGCAACGACGGCGGCAAACCGGTGGACAACACAATCAGGTTGGCCAGGAATGCCATAAAACCTTCCCACGCGCTGCCTGGGCGCTTGGGCTCGTAAGGCGTGTATTTGTCCCCCGTCTTCAGAATCACGGCGCCGCCCTGGAATTTCGTGTTGTAGTACTGAGTGCGGGCCGTATCGTCCGCCGGCAGGCTCATGGGCGTGGGGAAATTTCCGGTGCCTTCACCGAAAGGCAGTTTCAGCATGGTTTCCGGATCGAAATCGCCGGTGGCTGTCTGAATGATGTCCTGCTTGCTCGAGGCGTCCTTCACAGCGGCTTTTTCGAGAGCCAGAATGTCTTTTACGTCGTGTGCGGTGTTGATGGCAGCCGCGAGGATGGTTTCGCCGCGGACTTGTTCATCGCGCTCGATGATGGCGTGGTGAACAACCAGGCTCTCGTCCACCGGCGCGTCCATTCCGAGAAAGCGGTACGCCTTGGGATAACCGGTCTCGTAAAATTCAATGCCATCGCCGCCGCCGGTTTTATCCGTGGCCTTGGCGAGGTAGGAATCTGAGTTGCCGAAAACGAGCTGGTTTTTCGCGCCGGGTTTTCCGCTGCCACCGGTGCAACGATGCCATTCGAGGCCCTGAATTTTATCCTGCTTGGTCCGGGGATCGTGAACCAACACGGTGAAGCTTTCCCCGTGCTTCATGATGCCCGTCATTTTGACGCGCTGATAATTGCCAAAGGATTTTTTGTTATCGACGCACGGCCGGCGCAGTTTGTTTTTCAAAAACCCGCGCAGCTCGGTGTTGAATTCCTTGCTCGAGCTTTTGGGTGTGGGGAACGCTCCGACACCAACGATCAATGTCACCATGCGGCGGACCACCGCGCGGATGATGGGAGAATTTTTCCAAAGCGCTTCGCCGCGTTTGTTCAGCTCATACCGCGTGAACCGATCCAAGTCGGCTTTCGCGTCCTGGACGGGTTCCCAGATCCAGGAGCGATTTGGGGACCAGCGCGAGGACTCATACCATTGCGCCCTGGCGTGGCGCGTTCGAGGCGTCATGCCGGCAATGGTGATTTCGCGTTGAGAACGGAGGCTCACGGGGTCAAATACATGTAGTTATTGGTGAACCCTTTGATCGTGGGGAAGCGGGCCCACATGGCGGCGACGAATGCGGAGGCAATGGCATCGCCGTCCTCCTCTTCCACTGTGCCGGCGGCTTTGACGGCCGCGTAGGCTTCCAGGAGGATTTCGAACAGTTCCTGCAGGGCGGATGGGGTGAGGCCGATCGGATCATCAGCCGACATCGGAATATGGAACGACGTGGCGTAGCCGGCGCCGCTCGAAGATTGGACGGTCCAGCCGGTGCCGACATTTTCCCATTGGCCGCTCTGGCCGGTGTTCAGCGCTTCGAGAAAGGTGTCCGCGCCCTTTTTAGCCTGGTTCCAAACCAGGCGGATGACAGAACGAATGAAGCGCTGGGAGAACTTCACGAGATCGAGGAGGACGAGAACGAAAATACAAACGGCGCGTACACCTCACGTGTACGCGCCGTAACGAATGCCGCAATGGCGGCTCCCACTAGTATTGCATTTGACTCCTTGGCGTTGACGCCTCTTTGCACAGACGCCATTCACGCATAAACCGCAGGGAAAGTGTTAGCCGCACATCAAGCACATCACGCGGATAACGCAGAAAACTCAATTAACGCAATAACCGCAAAGAACGCAGTTAACGCAAAGGTGGAGAATCTAACTAGATTCTGTTGGCGGTGCAGATGCGCGCAAAGTAATCAGCCAGCCAATCCTGAAAAACGAGATAGGCGGGATCCGGAGGCTTAGTGGTGAAACACTCGAGAAATTCCTGTTTCAATTTCAGGCGCTGCCGTCGCTTGGCCCGGCGCCAACGTTTGGAATTAAACCGCATGGTGTATTTCAAAGCGGTATTTGATTTTTTTGAGGGTCGCATCCCGCAGGGAAAAACCAATCGCCTCGGAACCAGCATTTCTCGAAGACGAGGTTGCGAGCAATCATCCACCCTAAAACATCGCGGGCGGTCCAGTAGGTGGGAAAGAAAACGTCCACGCGAAATCACTTTATTGCGGCCCTTGGATCCAATTGCGCGCGGCGTTCGCGGCGGCTATCCAGGCAAGCGCCTGTTTCTGTTTCTCGGGATCCGCTCGGAAGGTTCGCCAATCCGGGAGCGGATCGCCGTTGAAGGCCTTGCCACCAACCGCGGTGGAATAGGCGGTGTACATTTCGCCGGCGAGATTGATGATGTATGGGTGCGCGTTCATAACAATGGCAATAGAATGGCATTGTTATGCGCCAGGCGCAGGTGGCAAATTGAATCCGTTTGGCCGCACAATCGTCGGGCGTTTGTTTTGAGCGGCCGCGCGCGCCAAGTCTTGAAAATGACGCGATACCTCCAGCTTCTGCAGTTCCAGGCAGCCAACCAATTCCTCAACGGACATTTTGCGCTTCAATACGCCGTCAGCCACAGCGCGTTCGACCAGTTTGCCCAGCTCGGTGCCAAATTCAGATGCATTCATGTTTCTATTTCCGTCCCGGTTTTTTTGGGCTCCGGCGCCTGTTTTGATTCGTATTCCCCGCACCAATCATCATACAAAGTCTCCGGCCATTTCGTTTTCAGATCGGTGGAAACGAAGAACAGTGTTGCGATCCCTCCCCCATCCGTTTCCGGAACTACCTCGGGAGAAAAACGCCGGCATTGGCCTTTCTCCTTTGAGCCTTTGAACGCAGTCCAATATTTGCAGGTTTGGCAGGTCATAACGTTTAGGAAACAATAATTACTCCGTCTTTCAAAGTATATTTGGCATGATAAATCTGCCAGTATTGGGTGAGTGCGATCTGCGCGCGCATCGCGGCATTTTCACGCTTCAGTTTTTCCAGTTCCAGCTTCCGGCGATTACTCAGGGCCCGGGAATAAATGACAACACGCTCGCTCATGGTTCGTTCATTTTGTTTTTGCGGAGGCATTCCCGGGCGGGATTCGCGTGATAGCGCACGGGACGCGCGCAGGCCTGGTCCCGGCATTGGTCCAGGCCAATGCGGGATTCAAGGCGGGCGATGGTATCGATGGATACTTCGTTCGCGGCCGCGATTTCCTTGCGAGTGATGTAGCGGCTCATGAACCTTGCGGTTTGCCATCAGCCGGCGGGACGCTCCCAGGGGCGCGTTCGTAACGGAAGATGCCTTTCCAGACGGCATACGCCGCGGCGTTTTTCTCGCAATCGTAAAGGTGATTCGGCCGGGCGCGGCTCTGGCTGCCGCCGCCTTTCGCGGGCGCGTCCCAACAATTCAGCGTGGAATTCCAGAAGTAGCCTTTCATGTGGCGGTTGTATTCCGCCAGGTTCACCTTCCCCATTTTGGAATCGTAGCCGGTGAACTGGACGCTGTGCGCGAGTTCCCAGGCATACTTTTTCCGGATCTTGGCGAGCTCGCTCAAGGCCCACTGCGCATCAAATTGGAAAACGTAGTGGAGATATTTGCGGGCATCGATGGTGCCTTTGTAGGGGTCATCGATGACCAGGCCGTACGGGAGGCGGATCTTATCTTTGTTGGGCCACACTTTGTGTTCCGGAAAACCCATCACGGGACGCCAGCCGGCGAGCGCGAACGGTTTGCCGCCGGGAATTGGCGAGGGAAAGAATCGTCCGCCGGCGCCGATGGGCATGAAATAACAAAACCCGGCCGGAACGCAGCGGCGGAAGCATTCGGCAAAGACTTCAGAGTTATCACGCTCGCCAAAGCGGGCATCGATGATGACGTCCGTATTCGCGACTCGTTGGCGTTGCTGGATTTCGTTGAGCTCGTCCCACGAATCGGCGGAGCCAATCTCGAGCGCCTGGCTATCGCCCTGACGGCCGAGGTTCACATTCACTTCTTTTTGTTTGGCGACGAATTCGAGGAGGCGGATGAGATCGGATTGGAATTCCTCCCGGAAGAATTGCGCCAAACTTTTCCCGGTCAACGTATTTGCAATCAGCCAATCAGCGATCGCGGGCCAATGATCGGTGCGTTGGACTTGGGCGAGAATGTTGTGGGGGGAATAAACACCTGCAGCGGCCGGGACGGCGGCGGCCCCAGGAGAACCGGCGAGTTTGTCGACCAGGGCTTTTTGATCCGACGGCAGTGATTTGAGGAAGGCGGTTTGTTGTTCGGCGGTCCGCGCCGGCCGGAGTATGGAGGCGATCCACTCTCGGACGATGTACCAGAATTTCGGATAGAGTTGCTGGTGATCGATGGAAAACGTTTTCGTCCGGATGACGGAAGTGGGCTGCGGTTTATCGCTCGAGATCTCGATGACCGTTTTGTCGACGTGTTGTTGGTGCGCATTCACTTCAGCCAGGTCGGAGTTGATGAAGCCGGAGACTTCGTTTTGCTCGAGCTTTTCCAGGAACTTTTTCGCCATGCCGCCCCAGCTCGATTCGTAATCGCGTCCGGTCCAGGGAGCGTAAAAACTGGGCAGATGATAGCCGCGATGGTCGCGCACAGCCGGATTGGTCGGGATCCAAACGCCGTTCTGGTCCAGCCAGAGCCGGTGATTATCCGTGATGTGGCCACCGCAATGCGGGCATTCGAAGCGTGCGCTGCGCACAACGCGATCGTAATCCCAGGAGCCATCGCGGCGCTTGGCTTGTTTGTCCCAGCGCAGCTCGGCAAATGCGATCGCGGCGCCGTCGGGCATCTTTGTAGGCAGGACGGTGAACTGGGCGTCTTTGACCAGGACGAAACGTTTGCTCGACGGATGATGACGGCCGCAATGCGGGCACGGGAGGAAACGCCGGCGGAGATCCGAGGACATCAGATCCTTCCAAATGATGCCGCTTTCGGTCGTGGGCGTGCTACTGCCCATCTTTTTGGAGCGCGGCACCTGCTTAGTGCGCTCGTCCGCGAGGTAGTTGGCGCCGGATTCCTTGTACTCGCCCGTGATGGGATCGCGCGTGAGGAAGGATTTGAATTTGTCGGTTTCGTCCTTGAAGACCAGGCGGCAACGGTTGGCGCCGACTTGACCAGGGGAATTGCTGCCGACGAAACCGAGAATATTGCCGGCGAACTCGAGGCGGAGGCCGCTGAACTTGTGCCGCTCGGCGCCGCTGGGAATTTTATTCTGAAAACACCGGCTGGCCCGGACCATTTTCGACATGCGCGTGTTGTTGAACTGGCGCGCGCCACCCTCCCCTTCTTTCGCCGGCATGACCCAAAGCCCGCGAAAGGGTTCGTTTTCAAACGCCCAGCCGGCTTTGACCATGTTGACGATCGTTTTGCCGTTGCCTGTGCCCCAGCAATAAGTCTCTTTGCGGACGGAATCGTCATCGATGTTGTCGATGGGCTCTTCCGTGTAGTGACGGCCTTCCAGGGTGAACGGGCCTTTGATCTCGGGCTCGTCAAAAATGATGTTCTCTATCGCCCATTGCGACGGCCGCTGATTGGGTAGCGGCGCCAGGAGGCGGTCCGCGAGCTCGCGGGCGTAATCGAAATCGCGCTCGCGCATGCCGGCATCGAGCTCAGCCAGGCTGTCGAGGACGTCGGAGTCGGCGGGCATGGGATTCAGCCGACAGGATCGGAGTCGGGCTGGTTTTCGCGCGAGGCTTGTTCGCCGTGGCGGCAGATGGTATCGACGATATCGGTTATGTCTCGGTGGCGGTCGCAACAACGCTTGCAGGGTTGGCCTGTTACTTCAGTCGCGCGGCCGCATTCAGGACATGGATCCCAACTCATAACAAATCCAGTTGGCTCTTCACAAACCCGGATGGAGTTATGTGGGCAAATCGTTTGTAGCCAAGGTCCAACGACACTTTTTTCACCGGATCTCCGGAAAGCAAAAGCCTTTGAGCAGCCAGGACGCGCCGTTCATTCAACCAATCTTGCGGGGAGCGTTTGAAACGTGTCCGGAAATACCGCTGCAATTGCCTGTCAGACATTCCGCAAAGTTTCGCGAGTTTCCGACAATCGTAATGAACCGACGGCGCCACCTTCTCAAGCAAAGTTATTGTCACGATTTCTCCTTGGCTGAAGGATCCTTTTTCGGAAAACCGTTGCGGATCTGCGCGAGAAGGTTTTCGATCGCACCAACCAGGATGGCTTTCACCACGGCCCGCACCGGTTCGGAGACCTCAGCTTTATCCAATTCGGCGTCGACCTGGGCAAAGGCGGTTTTGCGAAGACTGATGATGCCGGCGCGCAACGGTGCGATCGCATTTTCCCAAAGCACTTCTTCGATGCGCTCTTTGTTGTGAATGAGGCCTTCGGCTTCAGCGTTTGAGCGGGCGATTTCCAGGCGTTGTTCGCGGCGCAGTTTCGCGAGCTCGGCATCGCTATTGAGATATTCCTCGCCGTCCAGGGCCTCGAGCATGCCGGCGGATTGCTTCGAAGTGATTTTGCGGAGAATGTGGAACGCGAGCTGGCGGAGCGGTTCGATTTTTATCGTGCGATTGAGGTTGATGAAATCGACGCCGCGGGACTTGGCGTATTTCTGGAACTCGCGCGGGACCAGGCCGCGGGTCTCTGCCTCCTCCATATCGGAGTAGGTCGGATGATCGGGCGTGTCCTTCGTGGCCTGGTGGCGCCACCAATCGATCGCGCCCAGGAGCGTGGGAATAACTTCGTATTCGCCGCGCCGCGGCTTGGGGATCCACGGAAGATTTGTGGAGGGGTTCAGCGCGTTGACGTTGGAGAGCCGGCGGAGCGCGGAGTCATCGAGGCCAGTGTATGGCTTGAGCGCTTCCGCGGAGAGAAACTGGGCATTCTGGGCGATTTTAGTTTTCTTCGCCGCGGAAGATTTTTTTTCCGCGTGTTTTTGCTCTGATTTTTGCCTCATGCGAAAACCAAAAAGTGTCGAACGACATTGCCGAAAACTGCCTCCAAAAAGATTCCTTAAATCATTAGCGGCGCGCTCATGATTCGTACCACGCGCACGCTCGGGTGAATTATTTATCGGGAGAAAAAACCTCGCTGTTCACGCAGTTGGTCTGCGTTGTGATGATCGTCGAAGACCTGCGCTTCAATGTGCCGAGCTTCGTGCTGCTGGTGGTGATTGTATTCGTTGCCTTGCCATCGATGATGATGTTGCAATACGTATTCGATACCACGTCAAACACCTCTTCAGTGTTGGACGTTCGCGGAAACGGCTTCTCATCGTAGTAAGCCGAGAACCGAAATGAATTCGTGATGTAATAGCCATTCATCACTAATCCCAATGGCGCCGGTGTATTCGTTTCAATCCTGCTGACAAACTGCGCCTGCAGTATATGGCTGCCGCCATCCGCAAAGCTGTATACCGGCTGGCCAGCCATGGCCGTGCTGTAAATACACGCGCTCAACAAAAACCATCGTTTCATAGAACTCCTTTCAAGGAATGACGTTCACATCCCGCTCCACCATCTCCGGCTTCGTCTCGATGCTGAAACTCTCCTCGCGAATCACCCGCAACCCGATATCGCGCAACTTCGCTTCCGGCAGATTGCCGCTCTGCTTCGTTGCCTCGAGCAGCTTGCGCTTGTTGATCTCCGGCTCGCGACGAATATATTCCTGCCACTGACTCGTTACCGGCTTTTCAAGCAACGCTTCCAACACCTTGTCCCACGTCCATTTCGCCAGCGTCACCAACTTCCGCGGACCAGTGCGGAAACGCAGAAACCCATACGAGAACTCCAGCGATCGCGCCTTACCAAACAAATCCGGATTTGCCTCCGCCCACTCGCGCAACTTGGCCTCGCGCTCGGTGAGTTCATTGGACAACGTGGTGATCGCCGGCTGATGCTTCCCCTGCACCTCCAGCACAGCCTTGTTCAATAAAGCCGCAAGCGCGCCCAATTGGGCGGTTTTGAGAGCGTATTGTTTCAAGGCCTCGGCGGCCTCCTCCTTATTCTTCAGAGCCTCCATTGGCAGCGTGCATTATACGCGCAAGTAGGTCCTCGCCTAGTCACCCTTTTTCGGGACAATTGACATTCCCGCTATACTTCGCTCGTAAACTTAAAGTGGCCCTGAAGAAATGATCTGTTGTGATGCCACTCTCACCCACCGAGCAAAAGGTCCTGGCGCTCTACGACCAGGGAAAGTCCTACAAAGAAATATCCCGCGAACTCGACATCAGCCTGGACACCGTAAAGACCTATGCCAAACGCATCTTGGTGAAAACCCTCGCGAGCTGTTTGCGCAACGCCGCGTACCTCCACGGCGGACAACGGATTAATTTCCTCCAAAAAGTGTCAGCACCTGAAAGGTGTCACCACTCACCCAAAAGCGATCGCCAGATCAATTGCAGAAAACGCGGATAACGGAGAATCCAAAGCGCAGTATAAATTCCCTGCATCAGCGCGATCACACAATGCCCGCGACGCCAGCTCGTCATGGAAATCACTCCCCACGTTCCAGGGACATAAATGTAAATCAGGAACAAGCGTAATCGCTCCCAGAAATTCATAAGCTCATTTATCATTCGCTGGTTTCCACGGCGGATCAATAAATCCCAGCTCTACCCTCACCGCCGTATTCAACCAGCGATTAGGGGCGTTGCGCGTGATGGCCACCGAAACCAATTCGCGCGCCGTATCGGGCTTCGATCGGAACAAATCACCAAACCAATGTTTGAGCAGGCTCTGTCTGCCATCCGTGCTGATCCCGTTCACCAGCTCATAACTCAATGCCGGCGAGCGCTGTAATTTTTCACGAATGTAAGGATCGGAAACAAAATCCTCCATGCTTCCAGACCGAGTTTGGTTCCCTGCAGGGGAACCTTGCTCCTTAGTACCCTCCGCCAGGTTTCGAGGTACTCGAGTCGAGTAATTTGCAGCTTCATTCTCGACTCGAGTACCTCGATCTCGACTCGAGTACGCTGCTTGGTTCCCTGCAGGGGAACTTTCCAAGGTTCCCTGCGAGGGAGTACGATAGGTTCCCCCCGAGGGAACTTCAGGCGGCGGTCTACAAGCTTCTGTCTCGACTTTGGTTCCCTCCAGGGGAACCATCGGCTCATGCGACGTTGGCACCGGCTTCGACTTCGATTGCGACTCGACACGACTAAAGTCCCACTCAGGGGAACCTGCGCGGACAGGCTGGTCACCTTCCGCACTCTCGACACGAGACGCTGTGCTGGGCACTGAGGCAGGCGTCACTGCCTTTGCATGGACCGGGGCGATTGAGGAACCGACCCGTTCCACGAAATCTTCCGCTAATAAATCATTCAAACTGGGTGGTGGCGCGATCAATTCCGGCTGGTCTGGATCCAATTGTGCCAGCCACGATTCCAAACCTTCCACGCGTTGAGTGGTAAGCACGCGCTCGGACACCTCCCATTTGCCCGGTGGAAGCAGCGTATATACCGTCCACCGCCGGCGCCGCCCACCATAACTCACCGGCAACAAAGCGCGCTGGATAACAAAACGTTGCTCCAACCAATCCAGGCACTCGCTCACCCGCGCCTTAGTCATCTTGCCGCACAACTCCTGGAAGAGCACCTGCACCGGTATCAATGCGCGGCAACGGCCGCAATCGATCGAAAACTCCAGAATCATTCGCAGAACGCGCTCGGGATTATCCGGCCAATCGTGCCGGCGAATCGCGGCTCGGTACTCCCTGGCCGTCGCCGCGAAAGCGCTATTCATTATACCCCCCCCCCCGGTGGGCTTGAAATTCTCAATATTTCCTGCTAATTTCGCATTCATCAGGGTTCTTAAAGTTTACAAGGCCGCTCCGATCGGAGCGGCCCTTTTTGTTACAACAACGCCATTTGTTTCTCCGGCGCCGGCAAAGCCGCGCGTGGTGTTTGCGCCGGTTGATTCATCGCCGGCCGGATATTGATATTCTTCCCCGCGTGCACGCCGGCATAGGTTGCCGCCGTTGCCGAGTTATCCAGATTCAGATCCTGGTTCTGCAGCTTTGGAAACATCTTTTCCACAAATTGCTCGCGTCTCGCCAATTGACGATCGATAACCAGCAAAGCC
>Ga0134125_10000745_pt1 | contig 42563 bp, 45 predicted proteins | sample KB31751_FD_96464 | JGI IMG/M metagenome (GOLD analysis project Ga0134125, IMG submission 96464) | Terrestrial soil microbial communities with excess Nitrogen fertilizer from Kellogg Biological Station, Michigan, USA - KB3-175-1 | ecosystem: Environmental > Terrestrial > Soil > Unclassified ...
ACGTTGCCGCCGAGCACCAGCGCCGAGCCGAGCAGCTTCCACTGGTCGCGGGAGATGCCGATCACCTGCCACTGGTTCGGCCCTTCCGGGCCGCCGGGGATCTGGTCCGACATCACGGTGACGTTGCGCGGGGTCGGGCGGATGCCGCCGGTGACGCCCATCACCAGCGAGATCTGCAGCGGCGGGTCGAGCAGGCCCATGTCGAGGAGCGGGTCGAGGTTGGCGACGTGGCCGGCGTCGAAGCACTCATGCTCGGGCTTGATCCCGATCTCCCGCATCGCGGTGAGGAACTCGGTGATCGTGTCGAAGCTGTTCTCGAAGACCGTGTTGAAGACGAAGTCTTTGCGCCGGCGCGAATACTTCGCGTAGTTCATCGAGCTCATGTTGAGGGCCGCAACTTCCGGCCGGCACTCGCGCAGGTACTCGATCCGCTTCTCGATCGGGATCCCGATCGCTCCGGTCGAGTAGTTGACGATCACGTCGTCGACCGCGCCGCGGATCGCCTCGGTGATCGCCTTGAAGTCCTCGACCTCATAAGAGGGGGTGCCGTCCGGCTTGCGCGCGTGGATGTGGATCTGGGCCGCGCCCTCCTCGACCGCGCGGCGCGCCTCGGCGGCGTACTCCTCCGGCGTGTACGGGATCGCCGGGCACTGATCGCGGTTGGCGATCACCCCGCTGATCGAGCAGCTGATGATGACCGGGTCGTCGTAGCTGCTCATACAGGCATCACCCCATGTCTTTTCGGCGGCTTGGTGACGTGCTTGTTGCGGGCCATCCGCAGGGCTTTGACGATCGTGGGGCGGGTCTCGCGCGGATCGATCACGTCGTCGATCATCGCGTTGCCCGCCGCGATGTAGGGGTCGATGTTCTGGCGCACCGCGTCGAGCATCGCCTCGCGGGTCGCCTCCGGATCGTCGGCGGCCTCGATCGCCGAGCGCCCGATGATGTTCACCGCGCCCTCCGCCCCCATCACCGAGATCTCGGCGCCGGGCCAGGCGACGATCAGGTCCGGCTCGTAGGCCTTCCCGCACATCACGTAGTAGCCCGCCCCGTAGGCCTTGCGCACGATCACGGTCACCTTCGGAACCGTCGCGCGGCTGACCGCGTAGAGCATCTTGGCGCCGTGGCGGATGATCCCGGCGTGCTCGACCTTCGACCCGACCATGAAGCCGGGGACGTCCTGGAGGAAGACCAGCGGGATGTTGAAGGCGTCGCAGAGGTTGATGAAGCGGGCGGCCTTGTCGGCGGAGTCGTTGTCGAGCACCCCGGCCAGGTGCTTCGGCTGGTTGGCGACGATCCCGACCGGCTGGCCGCCGAAGCGGGCGAAGCAGGTGATCACGCTCTTCGCGAACTTCGGTTTGAGGTCGAAGTACTCGCCGTCGTCAACGATCTCGGCGATCACCTCGTACATGTCGTACGGCTTCCGCGAGGAGTCCGGGACGATTTCGAGCAGCTTCTCTGACATCCGGTCGTCGGGGTCGACCACCGGGGCGACCGGCGGCTTCTCTTCCCAGTTGGAGGGGAAGTAAGAGAGGTAGCTCTTGATCGCGGCGATGCACTCCTCGTCGCTCTTCACTTCGAGGTCGCCGACGCCGCTGATCCGGGTGTGGACGCGGGCCCCGCCGAGCTCCTCCATCGAGATCTCCTCGCCGGTCACCGCCTTGACCAGGTGGGGACCCGCCAGCGCCATCGCGCCCTGGCCGGCGACCATCGGGACGAAGTCCGACAGTGCCGGGATGTAGGCGGTGCCCGCCGCGCAGGGGCCCATCATCGCCGCGACCATCGGGACCACACCCGACATTTCCACCTCCTCGCGGAAGAGCTGGCCGGAGCCGGCGAAGAGGGATCCGGTCGCCTCCTGGATACGAGCGCCGGCGGAGTCGAGCAGCCAGACGAAGGGCATCCGCTTCTGCAGGGCGATCTCGCGCAGGCGGCCGACCTTGAGCTCACCGGTCATCCCCATCGAGCCGGCCATCACGGTGAAGTCGTAGGCGGCGATGCAGCAGGCGCGACCGTCGATGTCGCCCCAGCCGGTGACCACGCCGTCGGCGGGCGCCTCGACGTTGTCCATCGCGCGCTGGGCGAAGTGCGGGCGGCCGTGGAGGCCGAGCTCGACGAAGCTGCCCTCGTCGACCAGCAGGTCGATGCGCTCGCGGGCGGTGAGCTTGCCGCGCTCGTGCTGCTTGGCGATCTTCTCCTCACCACCGGCGAGGCGGGCGGCGGCGCGGCGCTCGTGGAGCTGGTCGTTCAGCTCGGTGAGTGGGGCGGTGCCGGGCAGCAGATGGCGCTTCTCGGTGGCATCGCTCATCGGATGCGGCCCCGTCGCGTAAGCTCGACGCGATGCGTCTCGTACTCGCGTCCATCTTCTCTGCGCTGGCCCTGCTGGGCGGCGGCGCGGCCGTGGCAGTGGCGGACTCGACCCCGGTCGAAGACTTCACGCTCGCCTACAAGCGAACCGGCGGCATCGCCGCGAGCACGCAGACGCTCGCGGTCCGGCCCGGCCGGCTCGCCACCGCGACGGGCAGCGGCACCTCGGCGGGCCGGAAGCGCTCGGAATTCCCCCTCACCGTCCGTCGCGTCCGCTCCCTGCAGCGCAGCCTGTCCCGAGCCGATCTCGGCTCGATCCCGCCCGCCGGTCCGGGCGGCTGCGCCGATTGCTACGTCTACGACCTCAGGTACGAAGGGCACCATCTCGAGCTCGAAGAGGTCGATGTTCCGGCGCGTCTGCGCGCGGTCTTCGCCACGCTCGACGCGATCATCGCCACTCACCTGGCGGCGCCGACCGCCCGCGGCTGAGCTCACCGCTCTCACCGTCCCTCCCACTTCGGCTCGCGCTTTTCGAAGAAGGCGGCAACGCCCTCGCGCAGGTCCTCGGTGGTGAAGGTGAGCGAGAGCTGCGAGCGCAGGAACTCGAGGCCGTCGTCGATCGCCATGTCCTGCTGGCGGTACATCGCGTCGTGGCCGAGCTTCATCAGGAGCGGGCTCTTCGAGGCGAGGCGGGTCGCCCAGTCGCCGACCGCCTCCTCGAACTGGTCCGCCGGGACCACCTTGTTGGCGAGGCCGAAGGTGACCGCCTCCTCGGCGCTCAACCGGTCGCCGAGCAGCATCATCTCGTTGACCTTCTTGCGCGGGACGTTGCGGTAGATGAGCGCCATGATCATGTAGGGGAAGGCGCCGACGTTGATCTCCGGGGTGCCGAAGGTGGCGCCCTCCTTGGCGATCACGAGGTCGCAGGAGAGGGCGAGGCCGAGCCCGCCCGCCAGCACGTGGCCGTTGGCGGCACAGAGCGAGGGCTTGCCCAGCCGCGGCATCAGCCGGAAGAATTCGAGGAAGAGGTCGGAGGCATAGTGCTTCTGGATCAGGGATGCGTCGGCGGCGAACCCGCCGAGGTCGGCACCCGCGCAGAAGACCTTGTCCCCGGCCCCGGTGAGGACGACCGCGCGGACCTCTTCGGAGTCGCGTGCCATTTCCATCGCCGCGACCACCTCGGTGAGCATCGCGCCGGAGAGCATGTTGCGCTTGTCGGGGTCGTTCAGCGTCACCGTGGCGACGCCGTCGGCGACCTCGTAGCGGACCTTGTCGAAGCTCCCGGCACCCATGCGGCGGGAACCATAGCGCTTGAAAGTAGGAAGTGCCACTTCCTACTTGGTGCTACCCTCTCGGCCGAGCGCGGGGCGCACGGGAGCGCCCCGGTCAACCCACCAGAGGAGAGAACCGTGGCGACTGCCTCCAGCGTCATCAAGCCCGACCACGCGGCAGGGCGCAAGCACTTCATCTTCAGCCAGGAGCACGAGGACCTGCGGGAGTCGATGCAGTCCTGGGTGAAAAACGAGCTCTACCCCCACCGCAACGAGTGGGAGGACACCTATTGGCCCACCTCGGCGATGGAACGGGCGGGCGAGCTCGGCTTTCTCGGCCTCTGCTTCCCGGAGGAGTACGGCGGCCAGGGCGGCGACTACTTCTACTCGCTGGTGCGTGCCGAGTGCATGAGCTACTCCGGCTCCGGCGGGACCAACATGGCCTTCGCGGTGCAGTCCGACATGGTGCTGCCGCCGATCCACCTGCTCGGCACCGAGGAGCAGAAAAAGCGCTACCTCGAACCGGGGCTGAAGGGCGAAAAGGTCGGTGCGCTGGGGATCACCGAGCCAGGTGCCGGATCAGATGTGGCCGGGATCCGCACGACCGCGATCCGCGACGGTGACGAATTCGTCATCAACGGCTCGAAGACGTTCATCACCAACGGGCCGCGCGCCGACTTCATCGTCCTCGTCTGCAAGACCGACCCGGAGGAGCGTCACGCCGGGATCACCCTCTTCGTCCTCGACCTCAAGGACGAGCAGGGGAACCTGGTGCCCGGCTACAGCGTCTCGGCCGAGCTGGAGAAGATGGGGATGCACGCCTCCGACACCGGTGAACTGGCCTTCGAAGACGTCCGCGTCCCGGCCGACGCGATCCTCGGCGAGGAGGGCAAAGGCTTCTACCACATCGCCTGGGAGCTCCAGGGCGAGCGCCTCGTCGCCGCCGCGGGCTGCCACGCGGGGGCCGAGCGGATGATCGAGAAGGCGATCGAGTACGCGCAGGAGCGCGAAGCCTTCGGTCGTCCGATCGGCAAGTTCCAGGCGCTTCGTCACAAGATCGCCGAGATGGCGACCAAGACCGAGGCCGCCAAGCAGTTCACCTACGCGACCGCCTGGCGCTTCGCCAACGGCGAGTACCCGGTGCGCGAGATCACGATGGCGAAGCTCAACTCCTCGCGGGTCGCCTGCGAAGTCGCCGACGACGCGATCCAGATCTTCGGTGGCTACGGCTACATGAAGGAGTACGAGATCGAGCGGGCCTACCGCGACGTCCGCCTCAACCGGATCGGCGCCGGCACCGACGAGGTGATGCTCGACGTGATCGGGCGGAGCTACGGGCTGTAGCGCGGCGGATCAGTGGTGGCCGAGGAGAACGGTGGCGATCACGACGAGGAAGCCGATCAGCATCGAACCCCAGAGGTAATAGACGAGCTGTCGTAGCTCGCGAAGATCGCCTTCGACGCGGTCGAATCTGTTGTCGACCGCGTCGAACCGGCCATCGATACGGCCCACGGCGTCATCGATCCGCTCATCAGTCCACCTCGTCCGCTCAGCCATGACCCGAACGTACTCCCCTCCCACCCAGATTTCTCGGTTCGTTACAGAGAATTTGCACTTGGCCGCGCCGTGAGCGATTCGGTCGTCAAGGACAGCGGTGCGAGGGCGGTGCTGCCGCCGTTCGGCGCCGAGCATGAGGAGCTGCGGCAGACGGTCGCGCGATTCGTCGCGGCGGAGATCGCACCGCACGTCGACGAGTGGGAGGAGGCGCGCGAATTCCCCCGCGAGCTGTACCGGAGGTGCGCCGAGCTCGGCTTCCTCGGCCTGAAGTTCCCGGAGCAGTACGGCGGCCAGGGCGGCGACCACCTGCATGACGCGGTCTGGGTCGAGGAGCTGGCGCGCTCGGGCGGCTCGGGCGGCGTCGCCGCGGGGCTGAACGCTCATGCCTCGATCGCCCTGCCGCCGATCTTCAACTTCGGCACGGAGGAGCAGCGGCAGCGGTGGGTGGTGCCGGGGATCGCCGGCGAGAAGATCGGCGCGCTCGGGATCACCGAGCCAGGTGCCGGGTCCGACGTCGCCGGGATCGCCACCACGGCGCGCAAGACCGCCGATGGCTACGTCGTCAACGGCTCGAAGACCTTCATCACCAACGGCGTCCGCGCCGACTTCCTCGTCTGCGCCTGCAAGACGACCGAGGCCGGCGGCCACGGCGGCATCTCCTTCCTCGTCCTCGAGCGCGAGATGCCGGGCTACGAGGTGGCGGCGAAGCTGGAGAAGCTCGGTTGGCACTCCTCCGACACCGGCGAGCTCTCCTTCACCGACGTCGAGGTCCCCGCCGCCAACCTGCTCGGCGAGGAGAACGAGGGCTTCAAATTGATCATGGCCAACTTCGCCTGGGAGCGGCTACTGATGGCGATCGGCGCCGTCGGCGCGATGCAGCGCCTGATCGAGATCGCCGTCGCCTACGCGCTCGAACGCGAAGCTTTCGGGCGCCCGATCGGCAAGTTCCAGGCGATCCGCCACCAGGTCGCCGAGATGGCGACCAAGGCCGAGGTGTCCCGCGCCCTCACCTACGACGCCCTGCGCCTCTTCCACACCGGCCAACCTTGCATCCGCGAGGTCTCGATGGCGAAGCTCCTCACCCAACGCGCCGTCCTCGAGATCGCCGACCAGACCCTCCAGATCCACGGCGGTTACGGCTACACCCGTGAGTACGGCATCGAGCGGGCCGTCCGCGACGCCCGCCTCGGCCCGATCGGCGGCGGCACCGACGAGGTGATGAAGGAGATCATCGGTAAAACCATGGGCCTGTGATCTACCTGCTGCGACACGGTGAGGCGGAGGAGCCGGACGGGGACGACGCGGCGCGGCGGCTGACGGAGAAGGGTGAGCGGCAGGCGCTGGCGGCGGGGATGGCGCTCAGGGAGCTGAGGATCGAGATCGACGCCTGTCTCGCCTCGCCGAAGGTCCGGGCGCGGGAGACGGCGCGGATCGCCGCAGAGGTGCTCGGGGTCGAGGTCGAGGAGACCGAGCCCCTGCGGGGTGGGCCGTTTGACGCTCTCGCGCTGACCGCGGGCAGGGGCGCCGTACTTCTCGTCGGGCATGAGCCGGACTTCTCGGCCGAGGTCGGGCGGCTCACGGGGGCGAATATCGCCTTGAAGAAGGGTGGGATCGCGGTCGTCGACGGGTCCACCCTGGTCGCTCTGTGGCGGCCGAAGGAGCTGCGCCGGATAGCCGGCTGAGCGCGGTCGACTTTGACCCTGCCCTGGCAAGGTGAAAGTCGATACGGCGGTCAGCCGGCGATCAGGTAAGCCGCCCCCCTGATGATCAAGAGGCAGCCGAGGACGAGGGCGACGTAGCCCGCCGCCCGTGCCGCGTTTTTCTCGATCCACCCGCGGAAGCGGACGACGGCGCGCTGCGTCCACTCGGGCGCCAGCCAGAAGCCGAGCAGGGGCAGCTCCAGGAGGAGTTGCTGGATCAGGCAGAAGATGATCACCGCGAGCCCGGTGGTGACGTTCGGCCAGCCGAGCTTGGCGATCTTGTCGAGGGCGACGAAATAGGAGGCGCCGGGGAGCGAAAGGAGAGCGCCGACGGCGAAGGTGATCCGCATCGACCCCCGTCCGAGCAATCTTTCCGGCAGCGATTCCTTCTGCTCGGCGGGCCCGTTCTTCGCCTCCTTGCGGCGTCGGCGGCTCTCTTTCATCTGCGCCATCCGCCCCGAGAGGAGGGCCCAGCCGACGAGCACCAGGATCGCGCCGAAGACCAGGTCCTCGAGCGGGCTGAGGGTCTTCTTGCCCGATTCCACCCCGGAGCTCTGATGGAAGCTGAAGACGATCGCCATCCCCAGCCCGATGCTGGCCACGTAGGCGCCGAGCAGGTAGCCGGTGATCAGCCGGCGCGGCGCGGGCAGCAGCATCATGATCGTCACCGCCGCCAGCAGGGTCGGGTTGAACATCGCCAGCAGGGACAGCAGGAAGATGCTGAAGACGTCGCCCACGCGGCGATTCTCTCCGCCGCCCTCGGACGGGACAACTGTGAGAACCAAAACTGGCCGGCGAGCCAGGATCGCCCGGGCCGTGTAGCCTCCGCGCCGACTTTCACGAGATAGAGAGGGGAACACATGGGACTTCTGGACGGCAAGGCCGCGATCGTGACCGGTTCGGCACGTGGGATCGGGCGGGCGACCGCCGAACTCATGGCGGCCGAGGGCGCGAAGGTGCTGATCAACGATCTCGACGCCGACGTCGCCGAGCAGACCGCGTCGGAGATCGACGCCGAGACGGCGGTCTTCGCCGGCGACCTGACCAAGGAGGGCGCCTGCGACGAGATGGTCGCCGCCGCGGTCGATGCCTTCGGCAGCGTCGACATCTGCGTCAACAACGCGGGCTACACCTGGGACGGGGTCGCCCACAAGGTCACCGACGAGCAGTTCCAGGCGATGCTCGACATCCACACGATCGTCCCCTTCCGGGTCGCCCGGGCCCTCGCCCCGCACTGGCGCGAGGCCGCCAAGAAGGAGCGTGAGGAAGGCGTCGAGGTGTTCCGCAAGCTGATCAACACCTCCTCCACCACGGGGATGTTCGGCAACGCGGGCCAGGTCAACTACGCGGCCGGCAAGGCGGGCGTCGTCGGCATCACCAAGACGCTGGCCAAGGAGTGGGGCCAGTTCAAGATCAACGTCAACGCGGTCGCCTTCGGCTTCGTCGAAACGCGTCTCACCGCCGCCAAAGAGGAGGGCGGGGAGATCACCTCGCCGACCGGCGAGAAGATCGAGCTCGGCATCCCCGAGCAGATGCGGGCGATGGCCCAGGCGATCATCCCGCTGGGCCGCGGAGCGACGCCGACCGAGGCCGCGGGCCCGGTGCTTTTCCTCTGCTCACCTCTCTCGAACTACGTGCACGGCCAGGTGCTGAACATCACCGGCGGGATGTTCGGCGGGATGTACACCTGAGCGACCGATGACCGGCGTGGCGGAGGGGCACACGGATGGGCGGTCCGGTGAGAAGCCGGAGCCGCTCTACCTCCGCTACGCCGATCAGCTCTGGCCGCTCACCAACCGCCTGGCCGGCGTCCACACCTTCCTCTACCGCAAGACCGGCGGGCGCCTCGGCGCGCGGGTGCCGGGCGGGCGCGGGCGGATGCTGCTGCTCGACCACGTCGGCGCCAAGAGCGGCACCCTGCGCACCTCCCCCCTGCTCTACGTGCCGGACGGGGAGAACCTGGTGATGGTCGCCTCCAAGGGCGGCTTCCCCAAGCACCCGGCCTGGTTCCACAACCTGCGCGCCAACCCGGTGACCTACGTGCAGGTCGACGGCGAGCGCCGCCGGGTGCGAGCGCGGGTGGCGAACGCGGAGGAGCGTCCCCGCCTCTGGGATCTCGCGGTCGCCGTCTGGCCCGGCTACGAGGACTACCGCCGCCGCACCGACCGTGAGATCCCGCTCGTGGTCCTCGAGCCCGCCTAGCGACGCTCCTCGGCGGGCAGCTCGCCGCCGCGCGCCCGCAGCCGCTCCGGCGGCCAGGCCCCGAACCAGTCGTCGCGCCCGCCGTCGAGCGTGATCGTCGTCCCCGAGTAGTAGTCGCCCGCCGGGGACGCGAGGTAGGCGAGGAGCCACGCGATCTCCTCCGGCCGCCCCGTGCGTCCGATGGGGATCGTGTCGGCGATGCTCTCCACCAGCTCCTTCGGATACTTGGTCAAGAGCGTCTCGGTGGCGAACTGGCCGGCGGCGATCGAGCAGGTGGTGATGCCGAAGCGCGACCACTCGATCGCCAGCGTCCGCATCATGTTCTCGACCGCCGCCCGGGCGGCGCCGGAGTGGACCATCCCCGGCATCCCATTGTGCGGCGAGAGGGTGACGCTGAGGATCTTGCCGCCGCCGCCCGGCATGAAGGCCTTGGTCGCGGCCGCGTGGGACATCAACCAGGTGCCGGTCACGTTCAGCTCGATCACCGTGCGGAAGCCCTTCGGCGAGATCGCCTCGGCGGGAGAGAGGAACTGGCCACCGGCGTTGTTGACCAACACGTCGAGCCGCCCGTGGCGCTCCATCAGCCGCTCGAAGAAGGCGTCGACCGGCTCCTCCTCGCGGATGTCGAGGGTCTCGTGCTCGAAGCCACCCGGCAGGCCCGCGGCGAGCTCCGCCGTCTCCGTCAGTGGCTCCTCGCGCCGCCCGCAGCCGACCACGGTCGCCCCCAGCCGCGCCATCTCGAGCGCCGTCTCGCGGCCGAAACCGCTGCCCGCTCCGGAGACGACGACCACGGCGCCGTCCAACAGACCGTCCCTGAACACCTGCGAACGCGAGCTTTCAGCCATCGCCGGCCAGCCTACAGTCGCGATCCGCATGCGTACTCTGGGGGGTTCATGGCAGTCCACGTCGAACCGCAGCCGCTGAGCGCGCCCCTCCCGGGCGGGCAGGCCGGCGCCACCGTCGCCGTCGAACCGCTGATCGCGGGCCACGTCGACTTCCCCCGGGCGGCGATGGTCGACCAGGGCGGCAGCTTCAAGACGCTCCGCCTCGCCCGCGCGATCACCTCCTCCAAGGCCGCCGAATCGGTTCCCGTCCCCGCCTTCCTGATCCACCACCCGACCGTCGGCCCGGTCCTGGTGGACACCGGGCTCCATCCCTCGATCGCGACCGGCGGCTCGGAGAACTTCGGCGGGCTCGCCAACCGCTTCGGCCGGCCGTCGCTGGAGCCCGGCGAAGACGTGCCCTCGCAGCTGCGCGCCAAGGGGATCGAGCCGCGCCAGGTGCCGGTCGTGGTGATGACCCACCTCCACCTCGACCACTCCTCGGCGATCTCCGAGTTCCGCGACTCGACCTTCGTCGTCAGCGCCGCCGAGTGGCAGGACGCCGCGCACGGCTCCAAACCGTCGCTGAACGGCTATCGCCGCGCCCACTTCGACCTCGCCTTCGACTATCGGACGGTCGACTTCGACGGCGAGTCGGTCGGCTCCTACGCCACCTTCGGGCGCACCTTCGACCTCTTCGGCGACGGCTCGGTGCGGCTCGCCTTCACCCCGGGCCACTCGGCCGGCCACTGCTCGGTGATCTGCCGGCTGGCGGGCGAGGACTTCGTTATCGGCGGCGACGCGATGTACATGGCGGGGCAGCTCGACGGCAGCGAACCGCTGCCCCCGCGCCCCTTCGACGCCCACATGCTGCGCCGCTCGATGCAGGAGCTGCGGCTCTTCCACGCGCAGTTCCCGGGGGCGACGATCACGCCCGGGCACGATCCGGACTTCTACTCCCGGATCGCTCCCCGCTTCGAGTAGAGATTCCCTCGTACATCTCGCGCACGCGGGCGAAGATCTCGTCGGCGACCTCCTGCTGGCGCTCGCGCGAGGGGTCCGACTCGACCGGGAAGGTCATCGGCTCGCCGTACTGGACGGTGACGCGGGGGAAGCGCAGCCGCTTCCAGCTCCGCACCCCGGCCGAGCCGTGGATCGCGGTCGGGATGATCGCCACGCCGGTCTCCAGCGCGATCCGGCCGATCCCCGGTTTGGCGCCGCCCAACTCGCCCGAGCGTGAGCGGCCACCCTCGGCGTAGACGAGCAGCAGCTCGCCCTGGTCGATCAGCTCGTAGGCGGTTTCGAAGGCTTTGTCGTCGCGGTGGCCCCGGCGGACCGGGAAGACGCCGCCGACCCTGAGGATGTAGGTGAGGACCGGCGGCCCGAAGAGTTGGGACTTCGCCATGAAGCGGACCTTGCGCCAGAGGTAGAGGCCGACGAAGAAATGGTCGGCCTGGCTGAAGTGGTTGGGGGCGAGCACGGCGGCGCCCTGGCGGGGGACGTTCCGGCGGCCGCTCGCGGTGACCCGATAGAGGAGGAGCGTCGGGATCGTGACCAGGAGGCGGGCGGCGGTGTAGGTCCAGCCCACGCCCTTGCGCGCCGAGGCGTGGAACTGGTCGAAGTACTCCGCCGGGCGGTCGTCGAGGTACACCTGTGGCTTCATCTCGGGCATGGGCAAGGGCAGGGACGGACGATCCCCGTGAGCCTTCCTACTCTCGGCATCGAGGCGGGTTACGGCCGCGACGCCGGACCCGACGAACGGCGGGGATGCAGGGCGCGGGACGCGGTGACGAGGGCGAAGTCGCGGAGCTGCACCGCACGGTGGAGGAAGCCGGACGGGTCGCGGCGGGTGGCGCGATGGGAGAGGTCGATCTCGTACTCGCCCACCCGGTAGCCGGCGCGGACCGCGTCGACGGTCATCCCGATCTCCATCCCGAAGCCGCGGGCGAACGGGAGGACGGCGCGCAGGGCGTCCGCGCGCAGGGCGCGCTGGCCGGAGATCGGCGCGCGCGCCTCGAAGCCGCAGAGGCGCCGCTCCGCCCAACGGGCGAAGCCGAGGGCGACGCCGAAGCCGCCGCCGACCCGCCGCGCGAACTCGGCCACCGCGAGGTCGCACTCCCCCGCCCGCACCGCGTCGACGAGGGGACCGAGGCGGCAGGCGCTCTCCCCCAGGTCGCCGTCGCAGAGCAGCACCAGGCGCGGTGCGGGCTCGGCGCTCAGCGCCGCCTCGCAGGCCGCGGTCACGTTGCCGCCCTTGCCGTGCGGCTTGCGCCGGGTCACCACCTGCGCCCCGGCGACCATCGCCCGCTCGCCGGTCCGATCCTGCGAGGCGTCGTCGCCGACCCAGATCGCCGCCCCGGGGAAGGTCGCGCGCAGTGCCGCCACCGTCGCCCCGATCCGCTCCGCCTCTTCGTGCGCGGCCACCACGATGGCGAGCGCGGCGCCATCGGTCGGGGGCGCGGTCTCGGGGGTCGTCGACATCGCCCCATATTCGCCTCAGCGGCGGCTATTGTCCCGCCGATGCCGAACATCGAGGCACACATCACCGGCAACATCTGGAAAATCGAGGTCGCGGTCGGCGACTCCGTCAGCGAGGGCGACACCGTCGTCATCCTCGAGTCGATGAAGATGGAGATCCCGGTCGAGGCCGAGGATGACGGCAAGGTGAGCGAGATCCGTTGCGAGGAGGGCCAAGCCGTGAGCGAAGGCGACGTCCTCGTCGTGCTCGAGTAGGGCGGCGATGCCGGAGCGCTCGGCCGGGGGGCCCGAGAGCGGGGCCGGAGGGGGCGCATCGGAGCGTCTGGCGGGTGGCAAGCTGCTGCTCGACCGGCCGGCCGAGGCGGTGGCGCGGCTGCGCATCGCCAACCCCGAGCGCCGCAACGCCCTCGACCACGAGATCCTCGCCGCGATCGCCGCGACGCTGCCCCGGCTCGACGACGGGATCTCCACCCGCTGCGTCCTGATCACCGGCACACCGCCGCTCTTCTCGGCCGGCTACGACATCGCCGAATTCACCGAGGAGGCCTTCGAGGACGAGGCCGAGGCGCTGGTCGCCCACCCCTTCCAGGCGGCGATGGAGGCGATCGTCGCCCACCCTTGGCCGACCGTCGCCGCGATCAACGGGCTCTGCCTCGGGGGCGGGCTCGAGCTGGCGGTCAGCTGCGACCTGCGGATCGCCGCCGCCGGGGCGAAGCTCGGCATGCCGCCCGCCAAGCTCGGCCTCGTCTACGGCCACACCGGCCTGCGCCGCTTCCTCGAGACGATCGGCGTCCCCCGGACCCGCGAGATGTTCTTCACCGGCCGCAACCTGGCGGCCGAGCAGGCGGAGCGGATCGGGCTCGTCAACCAGCTGGCCTCCGACGAGGAGATCGAGGCGGCCGGGGTGAGGCTGGCCGGCGAGATCGCCGCCGCGGCGCCGCTCTCGACCCGCGGCAACAAGCGGGTGATCGACGTGCTCGCCGCCAATCCGATCCTCTCCCCGGCCCAGGAGGAGGAGCTGGTCGAGCTGCGCCGCGCCTGCTTCGGCTCGGCCGACTTCCGCGAGGGCGTCCGGGCCTTCGCCGAGAAGCGCCGCCCGGTCTGGACCGGGGAATGACCGCGCGCCGCCCGCGACGGGACGGCCGCTGACCGTGCCACGCCAGAGCGCCAAGGCCCGCCGTGCGGAGCTCGCCGCCAGCGACCCGGTGATGGCCGATCTGATCGAGCGGATCGGCCCGCTCGACTTCGCCACCCGGCTGCGTCGGCGCAAAGAGGAGCGCCCCGCCGACGCTTTCGGCGCGCTCCTGCGCTCGATCGTCGGCCAGCAGCTCTCGACCAAAGCGGCGCGGGCGATCTACCTGCGGCTGCTCGACCTCTACGACGGCCCGCCCACCCCGGCGGCGACCCTGGAGCTGAGCGAAGCCGATCTGCGCGGGGTCGGGTTCTCACGGCGCAAGGTCGAGTACGTCCACGACCTCTCCGCCCGGGTCCTCGACGGCGAGCTGGAGCTGGACCGGATCGCGACTCTGGGCGACGAGGAGGCGATCGAGGAGATCTCGGCGGTGCGCGGGCTCGGCCGCTGGACGGCGGAGATGTTCCTGCTCTTCCATCTCGGCCGGCCCGATGTCATCTCAGGCGGCGACCTGGGGATCCGCAAGGCGATCATGATCGAGTACGGCCTCGAGCGGATGCCGACGCCCAAGGAGGTCGAGGAGCGGGCGGTGCGCTGGAGCCCCAACCGCAGCCTCGCCGGCCTCTACCTCTGGGAGTCGCTCCACGCGGTCCCGCAGTAGCCCGAACATCGGCAACTCGCCACCCAGCGCGAATGGTTGGGCCCGGATCGCCGAAGATAGACAGATGCGCCTCCGTTATTGGATCGGACTCGTCGCCGCGATCGTGGTCGGGGCAGGTGCCGTGGTCGGCGCGATCCTCACCTACCACCACGACGAAAATGAATTTCACGCCCGTCAGAAGGAAGAGGCGGTGCGGGCGGCGCGCCAGGCGCAGTCCGTCGGGGCGCTCTCGGTCGGCGAGCTGGCCGCGGCGGCGGCCTTCATCAAGGCCGACGGCAACCTCTCCAAACACGAGTTCGCGATCATCAGCCAGTCGCTGGTCAGCGAAAACGTGCTCCACGCCGCGGCCTTCGTCGACGTCGTGCACCGCTCCGAACGGGCCGGATACGAACGCGAACACGGCTTCCCGATCGTCGAACGCGGCGCCGGCGGCAAGCTGGTGCGGGCGAAGCAGCGGGCCGTCTACTACCCGCTCACCTACACCGCCTCGCACGACGACAAACTCGCCACCCAGGCGAGCGGCTTCGACGTCGGCGCCGACCCGGCTCGGGCCCCCTACCTGATGCGGGCCGCCGACAACGGCCGTGCCACCGCGACCGGGGTGATCCCGCTCCTGGTCGGGGGCACCGGGATCAACGTCTACCGCGCGGTCTACCGCGATGGTGCCCCGATCGAAACCGTGGCCGAGCGGCGCCGCGCGCTGATCGGCTTCGCCGCGGGCAGTTTCCTGCTCAAGGACCTCGCCGCGGCCGCCGTCGGCACGCTGCCCAACGACACCACGGCGCAGCTGCAGATCGCCGACCACACCGTGGTCGGGCCGCAGGGGGCGCTCGAGGACCCGGCGCGGGCTCGGATCGAGATCGCCGACCGCACCTGGCTGCTGGTCGTCCATGACCCCGACCGGCCCGACGTCAGCGTGCCGGTCCTCTTCGGTGCCGCCGGGCTCGCCCTCGCCGTCGTGCTCGGCTCGCTGATCTACGTCTGGAGTCGCGAGGAGCGGATGCGCAAGCTGCAGCGCGAGGCCGACGAAGACTCGCTCAGCGGGCTGCGGACGCGACGCCGCTTCGAGGAAGAGGTGCGCTCGGCGATGGCCAGAGCACGGCGCGACGGGACCACCGGGGCGCTCCTGATGCTCGACCTCGACGACTTCAAGTCGGTCAACGACTCCTACGGTCACCCGGCGGGCGATCGCCTGATCAAGGAAGTCGCCGCGGTGCTGCGCCGGCGCACCCGCGAGGGCGACGTGCTCGGACGACTGGGCGGCGACGAGTTCGCGGTGGCGCTGCCGAGCTGCCGGCCCGACGAGGCCGGCGTCGTCGCCGAGGCGATCGTCGGGGCGATCCGTGGCCACCGGCCTGACGACCCCGATGTCGGGACGATCACGGTGAGCGTCGGCGTGGCGCTGTTCGGCGGTGACCCGCTGATGAGCTACGCGACCCTGGTCTCCGAGGCCGACACGGCGATGTACGCGGCCAAGGACGCGGGCGGCGACGGCTTCCGCGTCTTCCACGCGGACGCCCTCCGGGTCCACACCGGCGGGAATCTGAATTAGCCGCGGCCCAGTTCGCGCCGCAGGCGCAGGACCCGGCCGGCCGCGGCGAGGAACGGGGGCCGCTTGAGGCCGCCCTGGTGGAGCTGGGCGACCAGCGCCTCGTGCCCGGCGAGGGCGCTCGGGAGATCGTCGAAGAGCAGCAGGTCGTCGCCGGCGGCGGCGCCGTCGACCGCCACTTCGCGCTGGCCGGCGAATTCGGCCACCGCGGTCGAGCCGAGGCTGTCGGTGATCGTCACCCCGCGGAAGCCGAGCCGGCCGCGCAGCTCCCCGGTCGCGATCCGGCGGCTGAAGGCGGCCGGACGCGGCGAGAGCGCCGGGTAGATCGCGGTCGCCAGCATCACCAGCCGGCCACCGGCGGCGATGAAGGCGCCGTAGGGAGCGGTGTCGACGGCCCGGAGCTCGCCTTTGGTCAGGTTCAGGCGCTGCGCTTCGAAGTCCGTGTTTTCGGTCGCGGCGCCGAGGCCGGGGAAGTGCTTCGCGGTCGCCGCCACGCCGCCCGCTTCGAGGCCTTCGGCGAAGGGCACGGCGGTATCGACCACCCCCGGGGCGGTGTCGGCGAAGGCCCTGCCGGTGGCGGCGATCACCCCGCCGGGCCGGCCGACGTCGAGGACCGGGGCGAGGTCGACACTGACCCCGAGGCGCTGCAGGTTGGCGGCGGTGAGGCGACCCTGCTCGCGCGCGTAGGCGGCGCCCGCGCGCCCCATCGCCGCGGCCGAGGCCCGCGGTGGCCCGTCGACCCGCTTCACTTCGCCCCCCTCCTGGTCGGTCATTACCAGCAGCGGCAGGTGGGCGAGCCGGCGCGGGCGCGGCACCGCCTGGACTTCTTCGATCAGCGCCCGGCCCGCGGCGCGGGTCGGGAAGTCGGCTTCGAAGAGGACGACGCCCGCGACCCTGCCCTCGGCGATCGCCCGGCGCAGTGCCGAGGTCAGCTCGGTGCCGTCGATCGAGACGACGATCCGCTCCCCCGCCAGTTCGCCGGGGCGCAGGGTCTCGGCGAGCGTCGGCCGCGCTTCTTCGTCGGCGCCCGTCGTCGTCGAACCTCCCGATCCCCCACCCGCGGTCGACCCTTGGCCCGCCTGGCGGGCCGAAGGTCGACCGCCCGAGCCGAAGCTCCCGACCACCGCGCCGATGGCGAAACCGGCCACCGCGAGGGCCGTCAACACGCTCAGGGTGAGCCGCCGACGCCGCACCCTGTCGCTCTCCATAAGCGCGATGCTAGCCCGGGAGTGCACGTATCCGCGCGGCGTCATAGCCTTGGCACGGTCCGGACCCGCAGGAAGGAACGCCATGCCCCCTCTGATCACCCCCGACGAAGCCCTCGCCCTCGGCCGCCTCACCGACCGCGCCGAGATCGAGGCCCTGGTGGAGCGCGCCTGGGCGCTGCGCACCGAGAACTTCGGCGACTCCACCGACATGTGCTCGCTGGTCAACGCCAAGTCGGGAGGCTGCGCGGAGGATTGCGGCTTCTGCGCCCAGAGCCGCTACGCGGACGCCGACACGGTGATGCACGCGATGATGGAGCCCGAGCAGATCCTCGAACACGCGAAAGCCGCCGAGGCCGCGGGCGCCCACCGCTTCTGCATGGTCACCCAGGGCCAGGGACTCTCCAAACGCGACTTCCAGAAGATCCTCGAAGGCGCCGAACTGGTCGCCGAGAAGACCAACCTGAAGCGCTGCGCGTCGATCGGCCACATGTCGGCGGAGCGGGCGCAGGCGCTCAAGGACGCGGGGATCCAGCGGGTCCACCACAACGTCGAGTCGGCGAAGTCCTACTACCCCGAGGTCTCGACCACGGTCCGCTACGAGGGGCGCCTGCGCACGATCCGGGCGGTCAAGGAAGCGGGCCTCGAGACCTGCGTCGGCGGCATCCTCAACCTCGGCGAGACCGAGGAGCAGCGGGTCGAGATGGCCTTCGAGCTCTCCGAGATCAACCCGACCTCGGTGCCGATCAACCTGCTGATCCCCAAGGAGGGGACCAAATTCGGCGACCGCGAGGTGATGGACCCGATCGACGTCGTCAAGTGGATCGCGATCTTCCGGCTGATCATCCCGGGGGCGCTCTTCCGCCTCTGCGGCGGCCGGGTCGAGAACCTCGGTGATCTGCACCAGCTGGCGGTGAAGGCGGGCCTCAACGGGGTGATGATGGGCAACTTCCTCACCACTCTCGGCGCCGAGCCCGCCGAGGACCGGGCGATGTTCGAGGAGCTGGGGCTCAACGTGGCCCGCCAGCCCGACAACGGCTCCAACCCGCGCCCCGACAACCGCTCCGGCTGGCTCGAGGGCGAGTCGCCGCGGACGCCGATGGAAACCCTGATCGACCACCAGGACGAGGCGCCGATGTGGGATCCGTCGACGCAGCTGCGGGTCGTGAAGAAGGGCGAGCGCACGCCGAAATACCCGACCGCGGCCTAGGTGGCGCGACGGTGACCGACGTCGCGGCCCGGCTCGAGGAGCTGCGTGAGCGCGGCCTCTACCGGCGCCTGCGGCTGATCGAGGGACCGCAAGGGCCCCGCGTCCTCCTCTCCGGGCGGGAGGTGCTGCTGCTCTGCTCCAACGATTATCTCGGCCTGGCCGCCGACGAGCGGGTGCGTGAGGCCGCCGCCGAGGCGGCACTGCGCTGGGGCGCCGGAGCCGGGGCCTCGCGGCTGATCAGCGGCAACATGCAGCCTCACCGCGAGCTGGAGACGCGCCTCGCCGCCTTCAAGGGGTATGAGCGGGCGCTCCTCTTCGGCTCCGGCTACCTGGCGAACATGGGGACGATCGCGGCGCTCGCCGGTCCGGGCGAGACGATCTTCTCCGACGAGCTGAACCACGCCTCGATCATCGACGGCTGCCGCCTGGCCCGGGCGGAGACGATCGTCTACCGCCACAACGACGTCGAGCACCTGGAGTCGCTGCTCCCCGAGGCCACCGGGACCCCGTCGCTGATCGTCACCGACGGGGTCTTCTCGATGGACGGCGACGTGGCGCCGCTGCCCGAGCTGCTGGAGCTGGCGCGCCGCCACGGGGCGCGGCTGATGGTCGACGAGGCCCACGCGACCGGGGCGATCGGCCCGGGCGGGCGCGGTGCCGTCGCCGCGGCCGGACTCTCGGGCGAGGTCGACGTGATCGTCGGCACGCTCGGCAAGGCGCTCGGCTCCTATGGCGCCTACGTCTGCGCGAGCACCGAGACCGTCGACTACCTGGTCAACCGGGCGCGCCCGTTCGTCTTCTCGACCGCGCCGCCGCCCCCGGCGATCGGCGCCGCCCGTGCCGCGCTCGGCGTGCTCGAAGCCGAGCCCGAGCGGGTCGAGCGGCTCGCTGTCAACGCGCGGACGCTGCGCGAGGGACTCGCCGCCGAGGGTCTGAGCGCACCGACGTCGATCACCCAGATCGTGCCGATCTGTGTAGGCGAGGCCGAGACGACGATGGACCTCTGCGAGCGGGCGCTGGAGCGCGGCGTCTTCGCCCAGGGGATCCGCCCGCCGACCGTGCCCGAGGGCTCCTCGCGCCTGCGCTTCACGGTGATGGCGACGCACGAGCCGGAGGAGCTGCGCCAGGCCGCCTGCCAGGTCGGCGAGGCGGCACGGGAGATCGGGCTGCTGAAGTCCGCGACGATCGCCGCCTGATGGCGATCTCGAGGGGCGTCTGGAAATTGGCGGAGCAGAATCTGGGCGGCGCGGAGTCGGCGCGGGAGTCGCGGGCAAGCGGCGTCTTCGTCACCGGGACGAGCACCGAAGTCGGCAAGACCGTCGTCGCCGCGGCGCTCGCGCGGACGCTGGCGGGCGAAGGCAAGGGGGTCGCCGTCTTCAAGCCGGCGGTCACCGGCGCCGAGGAGTTCCCCGACTACGACGAAACCGCGGCGCGCGGGGCGACCTCGGCGGCGAACCTGCCCGATCCGGCGCTCTTGCGGGTGGCCTCGGGCTCCGCCCAGACCGACGACGAGATCGCCCCCTACCGCTTCGGGCCGCCGATGTCGCCGCATCTGGCAGCAGGGCTGGCGGGGGTCGAGATCGACCCGGAGCGGGTGGTGAAAGCGGCGCGCGCCGCGGCGGCCGACACCGACGCAATCGTCGTCGAGGGCGTCGGCGGGCTGCTGGTCCCGCTCTCTCCCACCTGGACCGTGCGCTCGTTCGCGGTCGAGCTCGGCTACCCGCTGGTCGTTGTCTCCCCGCCGGGACTAGGAGCGATAAACCACACGCTGCTGACGGTCGAGTCGGCCCGCTCGGTCGGCCTCAAGGTCGCCGCGATCGTGATCAACCCATGGCCCGCGGAGCCATCCACGATCGAGGCCGACAACCGCGAGACGATCGCCGCCCTGTCCGGGATCCCGGTCCTCACCCTCCCCCCACTTGACCTGAGCATCCCCGCCACCTGGCCCCCGCTCCGCCTCCCAGGTTGATGGGCCGAAAACTTGCCATATAGGCAAGTTTTCGGCCCATCAACACCGTCAGCCGGGGAGGATTACGTCGAGAGTGGCGGGGGTGAGCTCGACGGTGAAGCCTGCGGCCTCGACGATGGTCGCGGCGGCCTCGGGGGACTCGGGCGGCTTCTTCGCCTCCAGCAGGACCCGGGCGACTTCGCCGCGCACCGCCTTCGCCATGTGGCTCACGGGCTTGCGCTTTCCCTTCACCTCGCTGAAGGCGCGCACCGCGAGCAGCTCGGCCCGCTTCGGCTTCCAGGCCGCGGCGTAGGCGCCGGAGCGCATGTCGACGACCAGGGTCCCCTCCTCATCCGGCAGGGCCGCGGTCACCGCCGGCCGCCAGAAGGCGGCGAGGCCGCCGATCCCCTTCAGCCTGGCTTTCGCCGAGAGCCGGTAGTAGGGGATCCGGTCAGTCGGCCTGACCACGCCCCAGAGGGCCGAGGCGATCAGCACCCGGCCCTGGGAGCGTTTCGGCAGCTCCGGCAGGCGCAGGCGGTCGTACAGCACTCCCGTGTAGACCTTGGCGGCCGCGGCCGCCGGGGCGGAGCTCAGCTCCGCGTCAACGGCGACCTCGCCCGCCTGGCCCGCCGACACCGCGAGCATCGACACCGCCCGCGCGAGCGGCAGCTCCGCGAGCGCGGCGAGCGCCGCGAGCAACTTCTGCCTCGACGCCGTCAGCTCGGCGGCGTAGGCGAGCGCTTCTAGTTGCACTGGCGCGCCGCTCGTCGGCGCGGTCTTCCCCTCCGAGGGGGGTAAAAGAATTTGCATCGGTGCAGGACATTAAGCCTCCTTCAGGTGCTCATACGTGGTGGCGATGTCCTCGCGGTCCATCAACGACTCGACCGCGGCGTCGACCTTGCGGCGTTGGGCGGCGGTCAGGGTCGAGGCGAACGCCTCCAGCCCGTTGCGCTTCACCGTGGTCAGCATGTCGACCAGGCGCGTGCCGTCCTCGGTGATCCGGACGACGCGGACGCGCCGGTCGGCCTCGTCCTCGACCCGGGTGGCGAGGCCCTTCTTGACCAGGCCGTCGAGCGCGCGGCTCATCGCGGGTGGCGAAGAACCGAGCAGCTCGGCCAGGTCGGAGACCTGCCAGGTCGGCGGACAATCGCCGAGTCCGCCGAGCTCGAGCAGCACCTTGCACTGGGTCGTGGTCAGCCCACTGTCCTCCAGCACCCGCAGCTGATTGCCGCGGTCATAGAGAAAGACGTGGCGCATCAGCGCGCAAATTCGGGCGGCCGTGTCACGGGCCTCCGCCGGAACCTCCGCGCTCGCGCCGGCCGAATCGGCTCGCTCGATCGCTTTGACATCGCTTGCTTGCATCGCGGGAATTGTTGCATGCACGCAACTATTCCGCAAGTGCAATGGTTGCGCGAATGAGAAGAGTCGGTGGCGCAATAGGGTTTCGGGAGTGAGCGACGCGGACCGCCTCAACGCCCTGGACCAGCAGTTCGTCTGGCACCCCTTCACCCAGCAACAGGGGTGGAGCGAGGAAGTGCCGTTGATGATCGAACGCGGCGAGGGCGTCTTCCTCTACGACGTCGACGGCAACCGCTATATCGACGGCACCGCCGCCCTCTGGTGCAACGTCCACGGCCATCGCCACCCCGACCTCGACCGCGCCGCCCGCGAGCAGTTCGACAAGGTCGCCCACTCGACCATGCTGGGGCTGTCCCATCCCGGGGCGACCGAACTGGCTGCGCGCCTGGTCGAGATCGCGCCCGAGGGGCTCACCCGGGTCTTCTACTCCGACTCCGGGTCGACCGCCGCCGAGATCGCCCTGAAGATGGCCTTCCAGTACCACCAGCAGCGCGGCGACACCGCCCGCACGCGCTTCATCCGGATGCGCGAGGCCTACCACGGCGACACGATCGGCTCGGTCTCGGTCGGCGGCATCGACCTCTTCCACGCCACCTACCGGCCACTCCTCTTCGAGACCCTGGCCGCCGAGCCCGGCGACGCCGAACAGATGGAGCGGCTGCTCCGCGCCCATGAGGGCGAGGTCGCGGCGGTGATCATGGAGCCGCTGGTGCAGGGCGCGGGCGGCATGATCGTCCACCCCGACGGCTACCTGAGGGCGGTCCGCGAGCTCTGTGACCGCCACGGCGTCCTGCTGATCTGCGACGAGGTGGCGACCGGCTTCGGCCGCACCGGGACGATGTTCGCGGTCGAACGCGAGGGTGTCTCTCCCGACTTCCTCTGTCTCGCCAAGGGGATCACCGGCGGCTACCTGCCGCTGGCGGCGACGCTGACCACCGAGGCGGTCTATGAGGCCTTCCTCGGCGCCCCCGCCGAGGCGAAGACCTTCTTCCACGGACACACCTACACCGGCAACCCGGTCGCCTGCGCGGTGGCACTGGCGAACCTCGACATCTTCGAGCAGGATCGGACGGTCGAGAAGCTGCAGCCGAAGATCGAGCTGCTCGACCGCCGCCTCGCCGAGATCGCCACGATGCCGGGCGTGAGCGAGGTCCGCTCGCGCGGGGTGATGGTCGGCATCGACCTCGGCGAGCACGACCCGGAACTGCGGCTCGGCCACCGGGTGACGCTCGAGGCGCGCAGACGCGGCGCCCTCGTCCGACCGCTCTCCGACGTGATCGTGCTGATGTTCCCGCTCTCGATCACCGAGCCCGAGCTGGAAGAGCTGCTCGACATCACCGCGGCGTCGATCACCGCCGCCCTCGCCTCCCTCCCCGAGCCCGCCGCCAACTAGCGCGTTCGGCGGGCGGCAAGGGCGTCCGGCGGACGGTAAGGGACGGCAAGGGGACCCGGCCATCTCGGAGGCGACCCGGGCAGGCTGAGGCCGCCTCCGAGATGGCCGGTCTGTGGGGAGAGGTGAGGGTGCGGGTCCCGTGCGGGTCTCGGGGGAGGGACGTGAGGGAGATGAAGGGAACGTCACGCTTCGGTGACAGCCGCCGGACGCCGGTGCAGTTGTGCCGCCTATGGGCGGCTTGAAAGCACCGGCGTCGGCGCCATCCGTCCCTGAGATGGCTCTCCCCCGCAAACCTCCCGACCCGGGCGTCTCGCAGGTGGCCTCAGCCTGCCCGGGTCGCCTCCGGGACGCCCGGGCCCGCGTCCCCCGCCGCAGGGGTCCGGACCCTCGCCCGTCCCCCGCCGCAACCGACGCGAAGTTGATCCGGGGATGATCCACCTGTGATGGATCGGGAGCGGCGCCGTAGTAGGGGTGTGAGTCAGACTGCGGTCGCAGAGGCGAGGGAAGCTCCGGGTGTGGCCGAGCTCGCTTTCGAGCGGCTCTACCGCGCCAGCCGCGACGACCTCTACGCCTACGTCGCCAGCCTCCTGCACGACGGCCCGGCGGCCGAGGAAGTGACCGCCACCGCCTTCGAGCGCGCCTACCGCAAGCGGCGCCGCTTCGACCCGACCCGCGGCGAGCCGCGCGCCTGGCTCTTCGGCATCGCCCGCAACGCGGCGCTCGACGAGCTGCGCCGCCGCGGCCGCCAGGCCGAGCTGGCCGCCGAGCCCGCCGACCTCGACGGCGCCGCGGTCGAGACGGGCGCCGAGAGCTCCGAGCGGCGGCTCGCCCTCAAAGCCGCGCTCACCCACCTCGAACCGCGCGACCGCGAGCTGATCGCGCTCAAATTCTTCGCCGGCCTCGGCAACGCCGAGATCGCCTCCGTCCTCGGGATCAGCGAGTCCAACGCCGGCACCCGCCTGCACCGCGCCGTGACCAAGTTGAGAGAGGCCCTCGATGGATCGATTTGACGACGACACCCTGTTCGCCGAGCTGCGCGAGCTGCGCCCGACGCCGCGGCCTGAGTTCGCCGCCGAGCTCGACGCGCGCGCCGCCGCGGGCTTCCCCCGCGGCGCCGACACGACCGCGTCCGTCGTCGCGCCGATCGTCGACTGGTGGCGGGGGATGAACCCGACCCGGCGGCTGGTGCCGATCCTCGGCGTCGCCCTCGTCGCGGTCGTGATGGCGACCGTCGCGGTCGGGATCTCCCAATCAGGCGGCGGCGGCAGCTCGCTGCAGGTCGAGCACGATGGCCGCACGCTGTCGGAGTTCACGCCGATGCCATCGGATTCCGATCGGGCCGAATCGGAAGCGGCCGCCGGCGCGGCCGAATCAGCCGAAAGCCGCGCCGCGGGAGGAGGCGAAGCCGCAGCCGAAGAAGAAGCTGAAAGCTCGGCTGCCGAAAGTGGAGCCGCGATCGAAGCCGAAGCGACGCCCGAAGCCGTGCAGGGACCCGCGGTCGAGAGCAAGGCTCCGGCCCAGGGTGGGCGCGACATCGAACGCTCCTCCTACATCGTCCTCGGCACCAAGCCGGGCGAAGTCTCCGGCGCCGCCGCCAAGGTCTACGAAGCGGTGCGCGCCGCCGGCGGCTTCGTCCTCAGCTCATCCGTGCAGAGCGGTACCGCCGGGGCCACCGGGGCGAGCTTCGAGCTCTCGATCCCTTCCGCCAAGGCCGGCAGCGCGCTCGCCGCGATCTCGGCGATCGCCGAAGTGCGGCAGCGTCACGACGCGACCAACGACATCACCGCGCCGACCGTCTCGGCGGCCGAAGAACTGGCCGACTCCAACGCGGCGATCGAAGGCCTGTTGAAGCAGCTCGGCGAGGTCGAAACGGAAGCCGAGCAGGAATCGGTCGAAGCCCGCCTGCGCGAAGAGCGTCGCCACCATGCGTCGATCCGCGCCTCGCTCGACCGGCTGCACCAGCGCGCCTCGATGTCGGAAGTAAGCGTCCGCATCGTCACCGACCACGGCGCCGGAGTGACGCCGCCGTCCCAGGACGACGGCGACTGGGGCGTCGGCGACGCCCTCCATTCCGCCGGCCACGTCCTCACGATCGCCGCCGGCGTCGTCCTCATCGGGCTCGCCGTGCTCGCCCCGTTCGCGCTGATCGGCCTCCTGCTCTGGGCCGCCAACCGCTTCCGCGTCCGCCGCCTGCGCGAGCGCACGCTCGGCTAGCGCATAGGCTCTCGCCGTGGGAGCCGAGAGCCAGTTGAATCAGGGTGAGCCCGCGACGCCGCGGCCGGCCGCCTCGGTCGTCCTCCTGCGGCGCGGCGGCAAGCACTCCCAGCGTGCGCTCGAGGTCCTGTTGCTGCAGCGCAGCCCCGATGCGGCGTTCTTCCCCGGCGCCTGGGTCTTCCCCGGCGGCGCGGTCGATCCCGAGGACGGCGAGGGGCCGGACGGCTTCCGCGCCTGCGCGCTGCGCGAGCTCCGCGAGGAGTCCGGGATCGAGCTGTCGGCCGAAGAGGAGCTGATCCCGTTCTGCCGCTGGATCACTCCGGAGATCATCTCGAGGCGCTTCGACGCCTGGTTCTTCATCGCCCTCGCCCCCGCCCATACGCCGCCCGAGGTCGACGGCGGCGAGATCGTCGACGCGCGCTGGTTCGAGCCCGCCGCGGCGCTCGCGGGCGCCGACGAGGGAGAGCTGAGCCTCGCCTTCCCGACCCGGGTCCAGCTCGGCTGGCTCGCCGAGCACCCGAACTCGGCCGCCGCCCTCGCCGCCTACCGGGGCCGCTCGGTCGAGCCGCTGCAACCGGAAGTCATCGGCGAGGGTGAGGACATCCGCGTCGTCCTCCCCGGGATCGCCGACTCGCGCGAACTCAAGAACCTGGCAGAGGAGTTCCGGCCGCGGGACTGATCGCGTCGGGGAACGGGGCCAGCCCGGCGTGCCAGGGGCCGGGCCGGTAGGTGTGGATGCCGCTCTCCTCCATCTCCGACTGGATCCGCCGGAACAGCTGACCGGCATTTTTGAGCGCCAGTTTCAGTTCTTCCTCGGAGCGCTGCCGCAGACGCCAGAGGAACCAGAGCTGGCGGTCGTTGACGCCGAAGCTGATCTCCCCGGTCATCGTCGTCACCCAGGCGAGGAAGCCGGGCCCGAACAGCTCGCGCAGGGCGACCGGGTCGAACTCCTTCGGCACCGTGGTCCAAAAGCGCTTGTTGAAATCGAGCGACTCGAATTCGACCTTGCGCGAGAAGCGCTGCTGGACGTGCTCCGTCCCCTCGATCGACTCGACGTTGAAAGCGGGGACGACCTGGGCCAGGTCGGGCATGTGAGCCTTGGCGAGGATCGCGGTCGGCAGGACCGCCTTGTCGAAGAGCCTGCCCACCTCGCGTTCGTCGGCATCGCAGGAGGCCCCCCAGAAGCCCTCCGCCAACTGCCCGGTGAGGCGGTTGACGCCGCCGACGCAGAGGGCGACCGGCCCGTCTTTGGGATTGATCCCGCCGACCGGCTCGTAGGTCACCCCGTGACGCTCGCCGTAGCGGCGCACCAGCTCGCTCCAGTCCTGCGCTTCCTGCTTGGCACCCATTCCTTGATCCTACGGCGCTAAGGTTCCGACAAGCCGATCGAACCCCCATAGGGAGAGTCAATGGTCATCGTCATCATCGTCGTCGTAGTCCTGATCCTGCTCGCGGTCTTCTATTACATCGCCAAGCGCAACGGGATCATCGCCAGTCGCAATCGCGTCGACGAGTCCTGGAGCGGGATCGACGTGCAGCTGAAGCGCCGCCATGACCTGGTGCCGAACCTGGTCGAGACGGTCAAGGGCTACGCCACCCACGAGCAGTCGGTCTTCACCAAAGTCACCGAGGCGCGGGCCGAGTCGATGAAAGCCACGAGCGTGCAGGACACCGCCACGGCGGAGACCAAGCTGACCGGCGCGCTGACCGACCTGCGCGCGGTCGCCGAGCAGTACCCGGATCTGAAAGCGACGGAAAACTTCCAGCAGCTGAGCCGCAACCTGTCGGAGCTGGAGGATGAGATCCAGGCCTCGCGACGGATCTACAACTCCAACGTGCAGTCCTACAACACCGACATCCAGCAGTTCCCGGGGTCGATCATCGCCAACCAGGGCGGCTTCACCGCGCGCCAGTACTTCGAAATCGAAGACAAATCCGAGCGCGACCCGGTGGCGGTCAGCTTCGACAAATAGAATTCGAGGCGCATGACCACCGAGACCAAAGACGCCACCCTCTGGATCTGCGAGAGCTGCGGCTTCATCTACGACCCGGCGATCGGTGACCCGGACGGGGGCATCCCGCCCGGCACGGCGTTCGAGGAGATCCCCAAAGACTGGTTCTGCCCGGTCTGCGGGGCGCGGACCTCGGACTTCCGCCCGCTCGAGCCGGGCGAGGCCTGAGCCGCCCGGGGAGGCCGCGCCCCGGCGTCGATCTCCACCTCTTCCCCCTGATGTCCTAGTGTTTGGCTGGTGAGCCAGTTCGATGTCGATTGGGTGGTCGTAGGGAGCGGCTTCGGAGGGTCGGTCTCCGCGCTGCGCCTGGCTGAGAAGGGCTACTCGGTCAAGGTGCTCGAGTGCGGCAAACGCTTCCGCGACGAGGACTTCCCGAAGTCGACCTGGGACCTGCGCCGCTACTTCTGGGCGCCGCGGATCGGGATGAAGGGGATCTTCCGCCTCACCCAGTTCCGCGATGTCGCCGTGGTCAGCGGCTGTGGCGTCGGCGGTGGCAGCCTCGGCTACGCCAACACGCTCTACGTCCCGCCCACCGAGTTCTTCAAGGACCCGCAGTGGTCCGACCTCGAGGACTGGGAGCACACCCTCGCCCCCCACTACGCCGAAGCGCAACGGATGCTCGGCGTCGTCCAGGTCGAGAACGACGACCCGGCCGACCAGCTCCTGCGCGAGCTGGGTGAGCACCTCGGCGTCGGCGAGACCTACCAGAAGACCCCCGTGGGGGTCTATCAGGAGAACCCCGGCAAAACCGTCCCCGACCCCTTCTTCGGCGGCGAGGGACCGGACCGGACCGGTTGCCTGCAGTGCGGCCGCTGCATGGTCGGCTGCCCGCACGGGGCGAAGAACACGCTGGTCAAGAACTACCTCTGGCTGGCCGAGCGGCGCGGCGTGAAGATCGAGCCCGAACGGCTGGTGACGGAGGTGCGCCCCCTCGGCGCCGCCGACGGCTCCGAGGGCTACGCGATCACCAGCGAGCGCTCCGGCCTCCTCCCCGGCCGCGGCAGGCGCACGATCCGCGCCCGGGGCGTCGTCTTCGCCGCCGGCCCCCTGGGGACCAACAAGCTGATGCAGCGCTGTCGACTGGGCGGCGCGCTGCCGAAGATCTCCAACCGCCTCGGCGAGCTGGTGCGGACCAACAGCGAGATGATCCTCGCCGTCACCGTCCCCGAGGACTATCCGGAGGACCTCACCCGCCGGGTCGCGATCACCTCCTCGATCTACCCCGACGCCCACACCCACATCGAGACCGTCACCTACGGGCACGCCGGCGACTCGATGAACACGCTCTACACGCTGCTGGTCGGCGACGGGACCAAAATGACGCGCCCGTTCAAGCTGCTCGGCCAGATCGTCCGCCACCCGGGGAAGTTCGCCAAGGTGATGTGGCCGAAGGGATGGTCGAGCCGGACGATCATCATCCTCGTGATGCAGACGCTCGACAACGCGATCGCGCTGCGGCCGAAGATGATGCCCGGCGGGAACGTGCGGCTGACCACCGAACAGGACCCCGAGCGTCCCAACCCGACCTTCATCCCGGTCGCCAACGTGGCGGCCGAATGGCTCGCCGAGCGGACCGGCGGCATCGCCCAGTCGAGCGTCTCCGAGGCGCTCTTCAACGTGCCGAACACCGCCCACATCCTCGGCGGCGCGACGATCGGCCACTCACCCGAGGACGGCGTCGTCGATTCCCGCCAGCGGGTCTTCGGCTACGAGAACCTGCTGGTCTGCGACGGCTCGGCGGTGCCCGCCAACGTCGGGGTCAACCCGTCGCTGACGATCACCGCCCTGGCCGAGCACGCGATGTCTCACGTGCCCGCCCGGGGCGAGAGCGACGCTCAGGCAGCGGCGTACAGCTCGTTGACGTAGTCCCAGTCGACGACGTTCCAGAAGGCGTCGAGGTATTCGGGACGTTTGTTCTGGTACTTCAGGTAGTAGGCGTGCTCCCAGACGTCGACGCCGAGCAGCGGCGCGGAGCCGTCGGAGAGCGGCGTGTCCTGGTTCGGGGTCGAGACGACCGCGAGGCCGGAGCTGTCTTTGACCAGCCAGGCCCAGCCGGAGCCGAAGCGGGCGATGCCGGCGTTTTTGAACTCCTCCTTGAAGGCGTCGAAGGAGCCGAAGGTGCTGCTGATCGCCTCGCCGATCGCGCCGGTGGGCTCACCGCCGCCGTCGGGGCTCATCATCTTCCAGAAGAGCGAGTGGTTGTAGTGGCCCCCGGCGTTGTTGCGGACCGGGCCCTGCTTGTCACCGGGCAGGCTGGAGAGGTTGGTGAGGACGTCCTCTACCGACCGGTCGGCCCACTCGGTGCCCTCGAGCGCCGCATTCGCTTTGTCGACGTAGGCCTGGTGGTGTTTGTCGTGATGCACGCGCATCGTCGCCTCGTCGATGTGGGGCTCGAGAGCGTCGTAGGCGTAGGGAAGATCGGGTACCTCGAAAGCCATCCTGGTTCTCCTCTCACTCGGAAATCGTGTCCTTGGAGCCTATCCAGCGGGCGCCTTCGCGAAACGCGCGGGGGGCGCTATCCGGGATCGGCGGCTTCCGGGACGGCGTCCGGTTCCCCGCCGGTCCATTCGACGAACCGGTACCAGGAGGGCTTGGCTTCGTACTGCGTGGTCAGCAGGCCCGCCGAGTCGCAGAACTGGCAGGCCCCCCCTTCGTCGGTCCAGGTGAACCACCAGACCCCGTTGACCTTCCAGCGGGTGCGGTTGGCGGAGAGCATCTCGAGCGATTCCGAGAGCTGGTTCGCCTGCCCTTCCGGGCCGCGCTGCCAACGGGTCGGGCCGTCCTCGGAGCCCCAGCCGAGCTCGGTGATGTAGATCGGCACCTTGGCGTCGCCGTTGCGCCGCATGATCCGCCGCAGGTTGTCGAGCAGGACGCCCAGCCCCCGCGCTTCGGCGACGTAGGGATGGAGGGCGACACCATCGAAGTAGGGCTTCACGTCGCCGGCCCGGTAAAGACGTTCGAGGAAGGCGCCGGAGGCGATGTTCGGCGGGATCTGCAGCGGTTTGCCGAAAAGGCCGCCGACCAGCACCTTCGCTCCCGGGTCGGTCCCGTGCAGGGCGGCGCCGGAGATGCGGATCAACTTCGCGTACTCGGCCGGGTTGGCTTCGGCGACCTGACTGACGATGTTCTCCTCGTTCCAGATCTCCCAGTGGGTGATCGGCAGGTAGTCGAGCTTCGAGTGGTCTGCCCAGAATTCCCCTTCGGCGCCGTAGCGGCGCGCCGCTTCGCGGAGGAATTTCTGCCATGCCCAGCGCTGCCAGGTGGTCTTGACCGGGAGGACCCCGGCTTCCGCCGCGACCCATTCGGGCGAGCCCCAGACAAAGGGGGTGATCCGGATGTCGGCTTCGGCCGCCAGTTCGACCGCCTTGTCGAAGCCGGACCAGTTCGGCCGCACCACCAGCGGGCTGGTCCCCTCGATCTCCGACCAGTACATCGGCAACCGCACGTTGTCGACGCCGGCTTCGCGGATCAGTTCGAAGTCCTTGTGGGCGAGCGGGTTCTGCGGAGAGATGCCGACGAAGCCAGGCGGCAGGTAGGCGGATGCCGAGGCCGGCAGCGCGCACAGCACCGCCACCACCAGCAACAGCCCTAGCCTTCGCGTCATCTTGCCTGGAAACCCCCCGCCCGGCAAAGTAGCGGGCGCCGTCGGCGGCTTCGCACGGTCGGCCACCGGCCTCACCGCCCCGGACACCCACCCTCTGCCACAATCCGCTCCTCTCGGGGCGTGGCGCAGCCTGGTAGCGCGCACCGTTCGGGTCGGTGAGGTCCCCGGTTCAAATCCGGGCGCCCCGATTGGATCAGCGGGTCAGCGCCACCCCGCGCAGGCCCGCAATAAGCCTGCGCGGGGTGGATCGCTCGCGCATCGCCGTCTGTCCCGCATCCGTGGGTCGGCCTGTGATGCGGCGATGGTGACATTCATAAATCCTGTTGCTCTCTTGGTGAAACAGCGGCAGGCTTCCGCCCGGGGCCTATTCGACCCGGGCGATGGCCGCTTCGATTTCGGCAAGGCTCGCGTTTTCCTGCAGCGTTTCGTTGCCGTGCGGGCCCTCGATCACCATCGCCTGGCCGAAGCGGATCCCCAGCTTCGAGCCCAGCTCCTCTTGGGCTTTGAGACTTTGTTCCATCGCGCTGCCGGATTCTTTCCCGGTTTCCAGCGCTTCTTCCCATTCCGGGCCGTTCAGTTCCTCCACCCCGCCGGCGAGTGAGAGGAGGAAGTTCTTCTGCAGCCCGGCGCGGTTGTTCTCCGCTTCGCTGACCCCGAAGCGGTCGGCTTCCTTCTGGTTGACGAAGAAGAGATAGGCGTATTGCCAGCCGTAGCCCTGCTCGGCCGCCGCTTCGACCCCGTAGGAGCCTTCCTCGATTTCGTTTTCGCTGTTCGAGTAGTGGCGGTAGAGGAACTTGACCGTCCCTGGCCGAGCGTATTTTTCGGTCAGCTCGGGGATCGTCGCGAGGAAGCCTTCGCGGCATTGGGAGCTCTGCACGTCGTCGAAGACCTGGACCGTCACCGGCGCGTCTTCGGAGCCGAGGCGCGCGCCTTCCTGCGGCACGCCGCCGAAGAGTTCCTGCGCCGTGCCGACGCCTTCGATGTGGACGGTGTTCTTGTTCGGCTTCTGGGTGGCGATGTTGACCAGCGCATAGCCGAGCGCGACCAGCCCGAGCAGCAGGAGCAGGACTACCCAGACGCGACCGCGGCGCGGCAGCGGGCGCTGGGCGACCTCGGGGGGCTCGGGCGGGGAAGCGACGTCGCTCATCCGGCCATTATCGCGAGTGGAGATCGTCGGCTTCCCCCAACCTCCGCAAATCGCCGTTGACAGCGGCCGTCGCCGGGGGTAGAAGAACTACCCAGTTTTCTTCGACATCGGGAGGGTCTTGATGGCCAACCATCTGACGCCGCGCGAGCTCGCCGACCACCTGCGAATGGATCAGGAGGAGGTGATCGGCAGGTGCGTCGAGATGGGCATACCGATCTACCACGGCCGCATCGACAGGACCCTGTTCGAGCTTTCCCTGCGCAACCTCGCGGCCGTGCAGGAGGGGAAGCTGGCAACGGACCTGCATCACTGAATAGACTCCCGCTCGATGGAGGGGAGGGGGACCGAATCGAAGACGTTGGCGGACCTGTTGGTCCGCTCGGCCGAGCTCTATGGCTCGCACCCCGCGGTGCGCTTCAAAGAAGGCGGCGCCTGGGTCGATCGTAGCTTCCAGCAGGTGCTGGACATCGTCAAACCGCTGTCGCTCGGCCTCGTCGCGCTCGGGATCGAGAAAGGCGACCGCGTCTCGATCCTCGGCAACACCCGCCCCGAGTGGACCTACTTCGACTACGCGGCGCTCTCGATCGGCGCCACCGTGGTGCCGATCTACCAGTCCAACTCACCGGAGGAGTGCGCCTACGTCCTCGAGAACTCCGACGCCAAGGTGGTCGTCGTCGAGGACGAGGAACAGCTCGCCAAGGTGCGTGAGGTCCGCGACTCCCTCCCCCAGCTCCAGCACGTGGTGATGATGGTCGGCGAGGCCGAGGACGTGATCTCGATGGCGGGGCTGGCGGCCAAAGGGGCGACCGTCGACGACGCGGTCTTCCAGCAGCGGATCGACGCCGTCACCAGCACCGACATCTGCACCTTCATCTACACCTCCGGCACGACCGGGCCGCCGAAGGGCTGCATCATCAGTCACGGCAACTACCGCTCGATGCTCGACATGGTCAACGAGACGAGCGTGATCGAGGAGGGGGACCTCACCTACCTCTACCTCCCCCTCGCCCACTCCTTCGCCCTGTTGATCCAGCTCGGCAGCTTCGACCTCGGTGCCACGATCGCCTATTGGGAGGGCGACCCGAACAAGATCGTCCCCAACCTCGGCGAACTGAAACCGACCTACTTCCCCTCGGTGCCCCGGATCTTCGAGAAGATCTACACCGCCGCCAACAGCGGTATGGAGAAAGAGGGCGGGCTCAAAAAAGCGATCTTCGACTGGTCGATCAAGACCGGCAAGAAGATGCGCGAGGTCGAACGCGAAGGACGCAAGCCGGGCTGGCTGCTGCAGCGGCAGTACGACTTCGCCGACAAGAAAGTGCTCTCCAAAATCCGCGGCCTGTTCGGCGGCAACCTGCGCCTGGCGGTCTCCGGCGCGGCCCCGATCAATCCCGACATCCTGCGCTTCTTCGACGCCGCCGGAGTCCTCGTGGTCGAGGGCTGGGGGATGACCGAGACCTCGACCGCGGCGACGATCGCCAGCGAAGAGAGCTTCAAGTTCGGCACGATCGGCAAGCCCTTCCCCGGTTGCGAGGTGAAGATCGCCGACGATGGCGAGATCCTGGTCCACGGACCGAACGTCTTCCAGGGGTACCACAAGAACCCGGAGGCGACCGCCGAGACGATCGTCGACGGCTGGCTCCACACCGGCGACATCGGCGAGATCGACTCCGAGGGCTTCATCAAGATCACCGGCCGCAAAAAGGACATCATCATCACCGCGGGCGGCAAGAACATCACCCCGGCCAACCTCGAGGCGGAGATCCGCCAGCACCAGCTGGTCTCCCAGTGCGTCGTGGTCGGCGACCGTCGGCCCTACCTGGTCGCCCTGGTCACCCTCGATCCCGAAGAAGCGGTCGCCTACGCCAAAGACCATGGCCTCCCCGAGGACCCCGAGGCGCTGGCGACCAGCCCCGAGATCCGCAAGGTGGTCGAAGACCACGTGGCGGAGATCAACAAGAAATTCGCCCGCGTCGAGCAGGTCAAGAAGGTCGCCATCCTCTCCCGTGATCTGAGCCAGGAGGACGGCGAGCTGACGCCGACCCTGAAGGTCAAACGGGCCGTGGTGACCCAGAAGCACGAGAAGGAGATCGAGGAGCTCTACGCGGCCTGAGCCGCGCGGCGCCGGGCCGGGCTAGGAAGCCTGGCCGGACTGGCGGAGAAGGACTGACGTCGTCTGCTCGAGGACGCGGCGCCAGGCGGAGGTCTGCTCGGGCTCGGTCTCCTCGGCCTGTTCGACCACCCGGCGGAGGCGGCGCTCGGAGATCTCGAGGCCGTGTTTGGCGCTGATCTCGGCGTATTTCTCGTAGTCCTGGGCGAGCGTCGCGGTCACCGATTCGAAGCCGTGACGGGCGATGTCGAGCCGGTGGCCGTAGTCCATGATCGGCGTGCCGAACATCAGCTCGTCGGTCTCCTCCGGCTCGAGCAGCAGGATGTCGACGCCCGGGTAGCGCTCCTGCCACTGTTCGACCGCCTGGTGCAGGCGGGCGTGGGCGATCAGGCGGAAGGTCTGGTTGCCGATCGCCGGCAGGCCCATGTCGGCGACCCGCCGCACGCGGGTGCCGAACATCGTCGGGATTGTCTTCTCGAAGTCGTTTACGTAGGGGACGAGCGGATTGACGACGACGATGAATTTCGCCCCCGCTTCGACCGCGATGTCGACGTTGGTGGTCGAGCGGATCCCGCCATCGACGAGTTGGCGCCCCTTCAGCTCGACCGGCTTGTAGACGATCGGCAGCGCGGTCGAGCACTCGACCGCTTTCGAGATCGGCACGTCCTGCCAGCCCTCCTCGCCGAAGACGATCCGCTCGCAGGTGTCGAGGTCGGTCGCGGTCAGGTAGAGCTCGGGGTCGATCACCCGGAAGTCGTTGGAGCGCCCGCCTTCGGTCAGCGCTTCGGCCACGTAGTCGCCGATCCCGCTGCCGTTGTAGAGGCCGGTCGGCAGGTTCTCGGCCAGCGCGACGCCGAGGTCGATCGCCGAGAAGTCGCGGATCCGGAGCAATGCCCGCGCGGCCTCGAGGCTGCGGAACGGCAACTTGGCGGCACTCTTCAGGAAGCCCATGTAGTTCGGGCTCAACATCTTGCTCAGCGCCAGATCCTCGAGCTCGGAGGGGACACGGGTGTTGATCACCTGCATCATCTCGTCGGGGGTGACCCCGTTGGCCAGCATCGCGGCGACGAAGGAGCCGGCGCTGGTGCCGACGTAGACATCGAAGTTGTTGACGGTGCTGTTGACCGCGAGCAGGTCGAGCGCCCGCAGCGCCCCGATCTCGTAGACGCCGCCGGTGAAGCCGCCGCCACCGAGGACCAAGGCCGTCTTCGACGGCTTTTTCCGCCGACGCGATTTACGCCGCGGTTTGGACTCGATGTCGACTACTTGACCCATAACGCGCGTCCATTATCCCCGATCGGCCCGACGACCCCGCTACCTTGCGCTCCGAGAGTGTTCCTACAGACGATGAGAAAGCCCCTGCTCGCCGCGCTCGCGGTCGCTTTTGCCCTGCTCCTGGCCCTGGCCGGGCCCGCCTCGGCGGCCAATTCCTGCGCCCAGATGAAGGCCTGGCTGACGGCGGGTGGCGGCGCCTCCAGCGGCCTGATGGTGATGGACGCGGAAACCGGCGAAGTCGTCTGCGCCCAGGCCGCCGAAACGCCGCGCCCGCTCGCCTCCAACACGAAGCTCTTCACCACCGCCGCGGCCCTGTCGCTGATCGGCCCGGAAACGCGGATCCCGACCAAGGTCATGACCGACGGCACGGTCGACGCCGCCGGCGTCCTCCATGGCAGCCTCTACCTGCAGGGCGGCGGCGACCCGACCCTCGGCACGCCCGCCTTCTACGACAGCTACCTGGCCGGCCTCGGCACCAACATCTTCGCCCTCGTGCCGCAACTCAAGCGGGCCGGGATCAAGCAGGTGACCGGCCGGCTCTACGGCGACGACACGATCTTCGACCGCAGACGGGGTGTGCTCGACTCGGGCTACGCGACCAGCCAGTACATCGGCCCGCTCTCCGGCCTCGACTTCAACTCGGGCTTCGCCGGCAACACCAGCTCCAGCCACTTCTCCTCCGATCCGGCGAAGCTGGCGACCCAGACCCTCGACAACAGCATGCGCCACTCGGGCATCAAGATCGGCCCGACGATCGCCCTCGGCAAGACGCCGGCCGCCGCCAAGTCGGTTGCCGTGGTCCGCTCACGACCGCTGACCGAGATCGTCAACACCACCGACGTCTACTCCGACAACTTCTTCGCCGAGATGCTGGAGAAGCTGCTCGGGGCGCGGATCGGCGACGCCGGGACCACCGCCTCGGGGACCACCGTGGTGGAGGACTTCGCCGCCGAACTGGGCTCGGAGATCCACCAGGTGGACGGCTCCGGCCTCACCCGCTCCAACGAAGCCTCGCCCCAGGAGGTGGTCGACCTGCTGCGCGGCATGCGGACCAACTCGGCCGGCGAAGACTTCATCGAAGACCTCGCCCTGGCGGGCCACGAAGGGACGACCGCCGGGCGGATGAAGGGCACTCCCGCCTACGGCCGCTGTCGGCTGAAGACCGGCACCTTGACCGGGGTCTCAAACCTCTCCGGCTACTGCTTCAACAAGAGCGGCAGGGTGATGCTCTTCTCGACCCTGATGGGGTCGGTGGGCAGCACCGCAACCGCACACGTGTACCAGGACAAGATCGCCGGCGCCGTCGCCGGCTATTAGTCCTCGGCAGGCGCCTCGGGGGCCGGCCCGTTCGCCAAGAGGTCCTTCAACCCGTCTTCGTCGAGGATCGGGGTCTCGTATTTCTCGGCTTTCGCGAGCTTCGATCCCGGGTTCTCCCCCGCCACCACGAAGTCGGTTTTTTTCGACACCGAGTTGACGACCTTGCCGCCGGCGTTCTTCACCAGCGAGGCGGCCTCCTCGCGGGTCAGCTCCGGCAAGGTGCCGGTGAGGACGACCGTCCTCCCTTCCAGCGGCCCGCCTTCGACCCGCCGTTCCGACTCGTCGGCCTCCAGCCGCAGCCCCTTTTCGCGCAGCTTCTCGACCAGCGCCCAGGTGGCGTCGTCACCGAGGCTCTCGGCGATCTGCTCGGCCATGATCGGCCCGACCCCGTCGACCTCGACGATCTTCTTGGGGTCGGCCTCGTGCAGCGCGTCGATCGAGCCGAAGTAGTCGGCCAGCGCCTCGGCGGTGACGAAGCCGACGCCCGGCAGGCCGAGCGCGTAGAGCACCCGTTTGAACGGCCGCGCGCGGGACGCGTCGATCGAGGCGACGAGGTTGCGGGCGGAGGTCTCGCCGAAGCGGTCGATCTCGACCAGCCGCTCCTCGGTCAGGTCGTAGATGTCGGCGACGTCGGTGATCAGGCCCCGATCGAGGAACACCGCGGCCTGCTTTTCGCCCAGCCCCTCGATGTCCATCGCGCCCTTGGAGACGAAGTGTTTGACGTGCTGCCAGGCCTGCCCCGGGCAGCCGGTGCGGTTCGGGCAGATCGTGAAGACCGAGTCCTCGCTCTTCACCGTCGGCGTGCCACAACTGGGGCATCTCTTCGGCGGTTTCGGTTTCCGCGCGCTTCTGTTCTTGCGCGGCAGTTTCGGCGAGACGACCTGCGGGATCACGTCGCCCGCCCGCATCACCACCACCTCGTCGCCGTTGCGGACGTCCTTGCGGGCGAGGTCCTCCTCGTTGTGGAGGGTCGCGGTCGACACCGTGACGCCGCCGACGTGGACCGGCTCCAGCATCGCGAACGGGACCAGGTGCCCGGTCCTCCCCACGTTCCAGACCACTTCCTTCATCGTCGTCGTCGCGGTGGTCGGCGGGAACTTCCAGGCGATCGCCCAGCGCGGCTCGCGCCCGACCACCCCGAGCTCGCGCCAGAGCGCCTTCTCGTCGACCTTGACGACGACGCCGTCGATCTCGTAGTCGAGGGTCTCGCGCCGGTCCTCCCACCAGTGGCAGCGCTTGACCACTTCCTCGACGCCCTGGTGATGAGCGGTGTCCGGGTTGACCTTGAAGCCTTGCTCCTGCAGCCAGCCGATCTCGTCCATGTGGGTCGGCAGCTCGAGCCCTCTCACCGCGCCGATCCCGTAGATCCAGGTCGAGAGCGGCCGTTCGGCGGCCAGCTTCGGGTCGAGCTGGCGGATCGAGCCCGCCGCCGAGTTGCGTGGGTTGGCGAAGGTCGGTTCCTCGTTTTCGGCGCGCCGCTCGTTCAGCGCTTTGAAGGCGGCGATCGGCAGGTAGGCCTCACCGCGCACTTCGATCAACGCCGGCGGCGAGGCGCCGCTCAGCCGCAGCGGCACCGAGCCGATCGTGCGCAGGTTCTGGGTCACGTCCTCGCCGACCCGCCCGTCGCCGCGGGTCGCTCCTCGCACCAGCACCCCGTCCTCGTAGGTGAGCGTGATCGCCAGGCCGTCGATCTTCGGCTCGGTCGTGTAGCTGAACTGGGAGGCGGTGATGTCGAGCCGTTTCAGGTAGTTGGCGAGCCGCGTCTCCCAGGCCCGCAGCTCCTCCTCGTTGCGGGCGTTGCCGAGCGAGAGCATCGGCTCGTGGTGGGTGACCGGCTCGAAGCGCTCGAGCGGCGGCGCGCCCACCCGCTGGGTGGGAGAGTCGGGCGTGCGCAGGGCCGGGAACCCGCGCTCCAGGTCGCGCAGCTCGTCCAGCAGCTCGTCGTAGACGTCGTCGCCGACCTCCGGTTCGTCGAGGACGTAGTAGAGGCGGTTGTGGCGGTCGAGCTCGGCGCGCAGCTCGGCGGCGCGGGCGGCGACCTCAGCGTCGCTCATGCCGCCGGGGCCCGGGTGCCGAGCATGCTCTCCAACTCCCAGCCCCGCAAGGTCTCGAGCCCACCGTGGTCGGTGAGGTCGAAGTGGATCGGCGTGACCGCGATCCGGCCGGCGGCGACCGCGCTCAGGTCGGTCCCCTCGAGCTCTTCGTAGCCCGGGGTCCAACCGTAGATCTCATAGATCCGGCGGCCGCGGGAGTCGGTCTTGTCGAGCAGCCGCAGCTCGTCGTCGTAGATCCGTTTGCCGAGCTTCGTCACCTCCACACCGGTGACCGCGATGCCGGGGAAGTTGACGTTGATCAGCGTCGCCTCCGGCATCGCCTTGCTGCGCAGCCGGTCGACCATGCGGGCGGAGAACTCGGCCGCGACGGCGAAGTCGAAGCTGCCGGTGACGTAGCCCATGCCGCCGCCCGAGGACTGCTGGGAGAGCGCGATCGCGGGGATCCCGAGGACGATCCCCTCGAGCGCCGCGGCGACCGTGCCGGAGTAGGTGATGTCGTCGCCGAGGTTGGCGCCGTGGTTGATCCCGGAGACGATCAGGTCGGGCCGGCCGCCGCCGAGGCCGAGCTCGGCGAAGCGGACGCAGTCGACCGGGGTGCCGTCGACTGCGTAGCCGACGTTGCCGTCGTCGAAGGTGATCTCCTCGACCGCCAGCGGCGCGCGGGTGGTGATGCTGCGGGCGGTGGCGCTGCGGTTCGAATCCGGGGCGATCGTCACCACGTCGAGGCCGCCGAGAGCGACCAGCCGGCGTCGCAGGGCCTGCAGGCCGGGGGCGGCGATCCCGTCGTCGTTGGTCAGCAGTACGCGCACACCTCGATATTAGGGGCCGGGTGTCCGGGATACTGCCGCCGTGACCACCGTCCGCCTGGACATCGAATACGACGGTGCGGGGTTCCGCGGCTGGGCGCGCCAGCCGAGCCTGCGGACCGTCCAGGGCGTGCTCGAGGCCGCCCTCGCCCAGGTCCTCCGCGAGGAGGTCCAGCTGACCGTGGCGGGCCGCACCGACACCGGTGTCCACGCGCTGGGCCAGGTGGCGAGCTTCGACACCGAGGTGCCGCTACCGGCCGATCTGGCCCGCAACCTGAACGGGGTGACCCCGACCGACGTCACCGTCCGTCGTGCCGAGGCGGTCGCCGACGGCTTCGACGCCCGCCGCGACGCCCGCTCGCGCTCCTATCTCTACCGGGTGGAGGCGCGCCGGGCGGGAAGTCCGTTCGAGCGGGGGCGGGCGCTCTGGTGGCCGCATCGGGTCGACCGCGAGGCGCTCGACGCCTGCGCCAGGGCGCTCGTCGGCACCCACGACTTCACCGCCTTCACCCCGACCCGGAACGACCACGTGCGCTTCGAGCGCGACGTCTTCGCCGCCTCCTGGCGGGAAGGGCCCAGCTCATCCGGCGAGCCGGACATCCTCGCCTTCCGGATCACTGCCGACGCCTTCATGCGCAACATGGTTCGTGCCCTGGTCGGCACGATGCTGGAGGTCGCCTCGGGCCGCCGCACGGTCGAGAACTTCAGCACCCTCCTGGAAGGCGCCAGCCGCTCCGAGGCGGGCGACACGGCCCCGCCCCACGCCTTGTACCTGGAGTCGGTCGGTTACGACTGAGGCGTCCTCGAGCTCGCTAGACGAGCTCGAGGTAGACCATCTCGGTCGAGTCGCTGCGACGCGGACCGAGCTTGACGATGCGGGTGTAGCCGCCGGGGCGCTCGGAGTAGCGCGGGCCGACCTCGTCGAACAGCTTGTGCACGATGAACTTGTCGTTGTGCAGGGCGGCGAGGGCCTGGCGGCGGGCGTGCAGGTCGCCCCGTTTGGCCAGCGTGATCAGCTTCTCGACGTCGGGTTTGACCGCCTTGGCCTTGGCCTGGCTGGTTTCGATCCGCTCGTGCTCGATCAGCTGCTTGGACAGGTTCGAGAGCAGCGCTTTCCGTTCCGAGGAGTCACGACTCAGCTTGTTGCGCTTCTTGTTGTGCCGCACCGTTTCTCCTCCGCCGCTCTCGTACCGGGTCCTAGGTTAGAACTCTTTTAGTCCTGCTGGAGATCGAGGCCGCGGGCGTGCAGCGTCTCGATCACTTCCTCGATCGACTTCTGGCCGAAGTTCGGGATCGCGTTCAGTTCGGCGCGCGACTTGCGCACCAGGTCGCCGACCGTCTGCACCCCTGCCCGCTTCAGGCAGTTGTACGAGCGGACGCCGAGTTCGAGCTCCTCGATCAGGATCTCGTCGAGGCCGTTGTTGGCCCCGCCGCCTTCGCCGGCGCCGTTCGAGGCGAGCCCGTCGGTGGGCAGCGCCGCGACCGGCTCGCGCGCGGTCAGTTCCTCGACCCGGTCGGCGTCGGTGAAGATCGCCAGGCTCTTGATCAGGATCTCGGAGGCCTCGCGGAGCGCGGCACCGGGCTCGATCGAGCCGTCGGTCTCGAGGTCGAGCTCGAGTTTGTCGAAGTCGGTCCGCTGCCCGACGCGGGCGGCAGAGACGGCGTAGGACGCGCGGCGGATCGGCGAGAAGATCGAGTCGATCGGGATCACACCGATCGGCTGCTCGTCCGACTTGTTCTCTTCGGCGGGCGAGTAGCCGCGGCCGCGGCCGATCGTCAGGTAGACCTCGAGTTTGGTTTTTTTCTCCAGCGTCGCGATCGGCGCTTCGGGGTTGAGGATCTCGACGCCGGAGGGCAGGTCGATGTCCTTCGCCTTCACCTCGCCGGGGCCCGTCGCCACCAGCGGCGCCTCGACCTCATCGGCGTCGGTGTGCATGCGGACGACGAGATCCTTCAGGTTGAGGACGATGTCGGTGACGTCCTCTTTGACGCCGGGGACGGTCGAGAACTCGTGGGCGACCCCCTCGATGCGGACGCTGGTGATCGCGGCGCCGCCCAGCGAGGAGAGCAGGACGCGACGGAGGCTGTTGCCGAAGGTGTAGCCGAAGCCCTTGTCGAGCGGCTCGATGATGAAGGTGCCGCGACGGTCGTCGACTTTCTCGGCGGTGATGCGGGGGACCTGGAAATCAGTGGTCATGAGTTCCTTGCGTTGCTTATTTTCTGAATTGCTACTGGCCCGGACTACTTGGAGTACAGCTCGACGATCAGCTGCTCCTGGACCGGCGCCGAGATCTCGCTGCGCTCGGGGTAGCGCAGGACCTTGGCGGTCAGGGCGTCGTGGTCGGCCTGTAGCCAGGCCGGCACGGTCGAGACCAGTTCCGTCGCGCGGCGGACGGTGTCCGTCGCGCCGGAATCGGCTTTGATCGAGATGATGTCCTCGGGACGCACCTGGTAGGAAGGGATGTCGACACGGCGGCCGTTGATCAGCCAGTGGCCGTGGTTGATCAGCTGGCGGGCCTGGCGGCGCGAGGCGGCGAAGCCGAGTCGCACCAGCACGTTGTCGAAGCGGGACTCGAGCAGCCGCAGCAGGTTCTCGCCGGTGACGCCGTCCTGGCGCGAGGCGTGTTCGTAGTAGGCGCGGAACTGTTTCTCCAGCACCTGGTAGTAGCGGCGGGTCTTCTGCTTCTCGCGCAGCTGCAGGCGGTACTCGCTCTGCCGCAGGCGGCCGCGGCCGTGGTCACCCGGCGGGTAGGAGCGACGCTCGACGCCGCACTTGTCGGTGAAGCAGCGCTCACCCTTGAGGAAGAGTTTCTGACCCTCGCGCCGGCACTGCTTGCACTGCGGGGAAGTGTCGCGGGCCACTAGACACGCCTCCGCTTCTTCGGCCGGCAGCCGTTGTGGGCCTGCGGGCTGACGTCCTTGACGGTGGTGACGTCGAGGCCGGCGGCCTGCAGCGAGCGGATCGCCGTCTCGCGGCCGGAGCCGGCGCCCTTGGCGAAGACTTCGACCCTTTCGAGGCCGTGTTCCATGCCTTTTTTGGCGGCGGCGTCGGCGGTCACCTGGGCGGCGAAAGGCGTCGACTTACGCGAGCCTTTGAAACCGGCGGACCCGGCCGACTCCCAGGCGATCACGTTGCCGTCGGTGTCGGTGAGGGTGACGATCGTGTTGTTGAAGGAAGTCTTGATGTGCGCCTGCCCGTAGGCGACGTTCTTTTTGACGCGTTTGCGAGCG